>JADMIO012727015.1_pt1 | contig 29323 bp, 19 predicted proteins | sample 8958161 | NCBI WGS metagenome assembly JADMIO01 (sample SAMN16585339, study PRJNA669376) | soil metagenome | isolation source: Crop rotation soil | place: USA: Cullars Rotation, Alabama | collected 2011 | reverse complement strand
CTTTCCCGATGGCGGCATGTTGGCCAGTGGCTCCGATGATCAAACGGTACGCCTGTGGAATGCGGGCAGCGGTCGGGAGAAATTCGTGCTGGAGGGCCACGAGGCGCCAGTAACGCATCTCGCGTGGTCGGGGGATGGCTATAGCCTTGCCTCCCTCGACGAAGGCGGAGCGGTTCGCTTGTGGGATCGGGCCTCCGGCCAGTTGATTCACCGTACGCCCCCGCGCGCCTTTCGCTACACACCGGCGGGGCTCGAAGCAGGTTCGACGAAGGCTTGGGACAACGGCGACGTGGTAGTCACCACCGTGCGCGCTACGGACGCTGAGCGACAGATTCTGCAGTCCTCTGCAAAAGTGGTGCTCGCCGGCGACTGCGATGCTGGCAAGACCTGCCTGGCGCGCCGGTTGGCCGAGGACCGTTACGAGGAAGGGCAGCCGACCACGCAAGGCATGCAGATCTGGACGCTCGCGCCGGAACTGCTGGATGCGTCCGGAGCAGCCCCCGAAGGCCAGCACCGAGAAATCTTTCTTTGGGACCTCGGCGGACAGGACGAGTACCAGTTGGTAAACCAACTGTTCCTCCGCGACACCACGGTGGCGCTGGTGCTCTTCGATGCCACTCGCGGAGCCGTCGGTTTGGAATCGGCGCGCGCGTGGAACGAGCGGCTCTCCACACAGGCCCCGGCGCCCATCCGCAAGCTGCTGATCCAGGCGCAGGCAGATAAACCGGGAGTCGTGCAGCCGCGGGATGTGGAGGCTCTCCGCGACACCCATGGGTTCGAGCGGTCGCTCGCCGTCAGCTCGAAACGAGATGGCGACGAAGGAATGGCGGAACTGCGGCGCGCGCTCCACGAAGCGATCGATTGGGACAACGTTACGAGGGCCAGCCGACCGCGCGCGTTCCACGAGATCCGAGAGTTCCTCGCCGACGCGCGGCAAAAGGGAGAGTCCGTCATTTTCCTCGCCGATGTGGAGAAGCGGCTGGCCGCGGCTGGCATCGCCTACGAGCGCGGGGAACTGGAAACCACGCTGGGGCATCTGGGCCGGGAAGGGCAGGTTGTGGTGGTGGCGCTGCCCTCCGGCGACCGCGCCGTGGTGCTGCGCGTGGACGTGCTTTCGCGCTACGCCGGGTCGCTGGTACAGTCGGCACGCTCCGCGAGCGTGCCGGCGCTGGCGCAGGACCATGTGCTCTCGACCGCGATGGAGTTCCCCGGCCTCGCCGCGTCCGACCGGCTGACGCGAAACGACGAACGAACGGTGCTGGAATGCGTGGTGCGGCTGATAGTCGAACGGGGAATCTGTTTCGACCATGAGCGGCTGCTGGTGTTTCCGACGCTGTTCCACGACCTTGCCGAGCGGGAAGGCGCGCTCCCGCCCTCGGCGCCGCTCTATTACGACTTCAACGGTCCCATCGACAACATCTACGCATCGCTGGTGGCGCGGCTGGCGGTCAGCGGCGAGTTCGGCGCAGTCAGGCTCTGGGCGAAGTATGCGGAATTCGGCTCCGAGGTAGAAGGCACCTTCGGCGTCCGGCGGGCGGACCGCTCCAAAGGACGGGGCCACCTGGATCTGTTTTTTGGGGGAACGAGCAACACGGCGCGCCAACGGCTGTTCCGCGACTTCGTGGACGATCACCTGAAATCCAACGGCGTCAAGATTCTGTCGGGCTTGGCGTTCGCCTGTCGGAATTGCAGCTTCGCGTTTTCGGAGGACCTGCTGGCGCGTCGCCTCTCCGAGAACAAAACGGAAGTGAACTGCCCTCAGTGCGATGAAAAGTATTCGCTCTTCGCGGCGGCACAGGAACCCACAGTTGAGAGCGAGCGCAAACTTTCCGCACTGAAAACGGATATCGACGAGCGCACCAAGGAATCGGCAAGAAAAGTCGCGGAAGCGGTGTCGCACCCCAAGGAGCCGGCCGGCGATTCGCTGCGAGTGCTCCATCTCAGCGATCTGCACTTCAAAGCTGAAATGAAGGTAGATACACTCCTGGAGCCGTTGGAGGCGGATCTCCGCCGCATCATCCCGGACCGGCGCTTGGACTACCTCGTAATCTCCGGCGACTTCGCGGACAAGTGCTACGAAGCGGGCTGGGCGCTCGCTGCGCAGTTCGTCACGCAACTTCGCGAGGGTTTCGGCCTGGATGCATTGCGTATCGTCCTGGCGCCGGGAAATCACGACCTCGTGCAGAGTGACGAATACTTCACGGTGGAGAGGAAGCTTCTCCATCGCGACGCCCAAGGAAAGCCGGTGGTCGGCGGCGAGCCGATCCCCAACGACAAGTACAACTCCCGCTTTCACCGGTTCGGAACTTTCTACCACAACCTCTACGCGGCGCGCGCCTATAAAGAGGACCCGGCCGCGCAGTTCGACCTGATATCGGGGGAGAACGGCCTGCACTTCCTGGCGCTCAATTCCGCCTGGCAGATCGACCAGTATTATCCCGATCGCGCCTCATTAAACAACGACGCGCTCAGCCGGGCGCTCCGGGAGGCGCGCGAGGTTCCCCTCGGAATCGCCGTCTGGCATCACGCCGCGGCGGGCGACCGGAAGATCGCCGACACAGACGCGACCAGAAGGCTCGCCGATGCCGGCTTTCGAATCGTGCTTCACGGCGACGTCCACACCGAGCGGAATGACGCCCTCCATTACCTGGACGACGCACGCCGAATCCACGTCGTGGGCAGCGGGTCGTTCGGCGCCGGTCCGAAAGACCGCCCGGAATCCACGCCGCGCAGTTACTCGCTGTTGCACGTGAGGCGGGATTTGACATCGGTAACCGTGCAGCGGCGGTACCAAAGGACGGCAGCGAGCCCGTACGAAGAAGGCAGGCCGTACACCATCGCCCTACCCTCCCGCACCGACTAACCCGCTTGCTTTCACCCGACCCTTGCAATAAGATGCAACCACCACGTAGGCGGTGAGGGACACCGGACGTCCACCCAAGGAGTGACCTCATGAATCGAAGAAACCTCTTCCAGATGGCGGCGGCCGGCGCGGCTGCCATGTTCCAGGACAACGCCATCGAGCGCGTATCCGCAGCCGCCAGTTCGGTCAACGGGCGCACCGCCGAGGACGTCGCCTCCGACGAGGACTTCTGGACCGAGGTGCGCAATGCCTTCAGCGTCGACCGCAATATCGTCAACCTGAACAACGGCTATTGCAGTCCTTCGCCCCGCACCGTGCAGGACGCCATGCGCCGCTACCTGGATTACAGCGATATGGGTCCGTGGCACACCATGGTCAACGTGCTGGAGCGGCAGGTCGAACAGGTGCGCCGCCGCCTCGCCGCGGCAGCCGGATGCGACGCCGAGGAGATCGCGATCACCCGCAATTCGAGCGAGGCGCTCGAGAACGCGCAATACGGCATCGATCTGAAGCCCGGCGATGAAGTGCTGACCACCAACCAGGACTACCCGCGCATGCTAACCACATTCCGCCAGCGCGAGCGGCGCGAAGGCATCGTGCTCAAGACCATTTCGTTCCCCGTGCCCACCCAGGGCATGGACGATCTCTACCGGCGCTTCGAGCAGGCGGTCACGCCAAAGACGAAGCTGATCCTGGTCTGCCACATCACCAATCGCACCGGCCAGATCTTCCCGGTCCGTCGAATCTGCGATATGGCGCACGCCCGCAATATCCCGGTAATCTGCGACGGCGCCCACGCCTTCAGCCACTTCCCCTACAAAATTTCCGATCTGGATTGCGACTACTACGGCGTGAGCCTGCACAAGTGGACCTACGCGCCCGTCGGCACGGGCTTCCTCTTCGTGAAGAAATCGCGCATCGCGAGCACCTGGCCGCTGATGGCCGCCGACCGCTGGCAGGACAACGACATCCGCAAATTCGAGGAGATCGGAACGCATCCGGCGGCCAATCACAATGCCATCAGCGAAGCCCTGATTTTCAACGAGAATCTCGGTATCGACCGCAAAGCCGCCCGCCTGCGCTACCTCCGCGACCGCTGGGCGAAGCGGCTGGCGCTGAACCAGAAGTGCCGGATCCTCCACAGCCCCGACCCGGCGCAAGGCTGCGGAATCGGCTTTCTCGGTTTCAACGGAGTGGACGCCGCCAAAGTGCAGAACGCGCTCTGGACGAAGTACAACATCCTCACCGCGACCATGGCGCACGAAGAGTATACCGGCCTCCGCATCACGCCCAATGTCTACAGCACCGTGAAGGACATCGACTACTTCGCCGACATGGTGGAGAAAGAAGTGGTCGCCTAGCCTGGGAGCCTGCACACGCGCCAGTGCCGTACCGAGCCGCGACCGTCAGGGAGCGATTTCTTGCGACAGCCTCGCCTACCCCGCCCGTAACGCCAGCGACGGATCCACGCGCGAAGCCCGGCGCGCAGGCAGATACCCGGCGATGGCAGCCACGCACGTCAGCACCGCCAACACCCCGACGAACGTCGCCGTGTCTGAAGGAGTCACTCCATACAGCAGCCCCCGCAATGTCCGTGACAGCGTCCACGACACGACGCCGCCCAGCAGCATGCCCGCGGCGGCCAGCACCAGCGTCTGCCGGACGATCGCCGCCTGCAGGTTCGCGGCGGACGCTCCGAGCGCCATGCGGATGCCGATTTCCTGCGTCCGCTGATTCACCGAATAAGAGATCACGCCGTAAATCCCAAGCGACGCCAGCACCAGCGCGAACAGCGCGAAGCCGCCCAGCAGCCACACCATGAAGCGGCGCGGCGACACGGATTTATCGACGAGCTGCTGTAGCGTTCGGAAGTCCTTTCCGGGCAGGTTGGGCGCGATCGGCTGAAGCGCCGCGCGAATCGCCGGCGCGAGCTCCGCAGGCGCCAGCCGGCTGCGGACCACCAGGTCGACCGAAGTGTAGTCGTGGCATTGCCGGATCGGCAGGTACATCTCCATGCCGGCGTCCTGTTCAAGCGCGAGGTGCCGAACATCGCCGACCACGCCGGCCACCGCTCTCTCCCCGCAAGCGCGGATAATCCTGCCGAGCGGATTCTCGCCGGGGAACAGCGTGCGGGCCATCGTTTCATTGATCAGGATTACCGGTGGCGCGCCGGCGGCGTCGGTCTCCGAAAAATCGCGCCCTTGGCGCAGAGGGATGCCCATCGCCCGCACGTACCCCTCGCTCACCACGCGGACAAACGACACCGGGAACTTGCCCTTGGGATAGGTCTGCCCCTTCACACCGGAGCCCCAGCTGCGATTGCGCCCCAGCGGCAGTGCGTCGCTCAGGCCGGCGGATTCCACCCCTGGGACGGCCCGGGCGCGGCGCAGTAGTTCGTCAAAGTAAGCATTCTGCTGCGCATCCGTCCCGCGCGTCTCGGGGTCGACGCGAATGGCCACCGCTCGTTCCGGACGAAACCCCAGGTTCACATCGAGCACCCGGAGAAAGCTGCGGATGAGGAGCCCGGCGCCCACCAGAAGCACGCACGCGAACGCTACCTCCGAGACGACCAGCGCGCCGCGCACCCAGTTGTGTGCCCGACCGGTGGAGCCGCGGCTGGTGTCGTTCAGCGCGGACTGCACAGCGTCCCCGCGCAACTGCAGGGCAGGCGCGAGTCCGAAAATAACGCCCGTCGCCAGTGCGGCGAGCAGGGTGAAAAGCAGCGCCGGCCCATCCGTTCGGACGTCGCGGAGCAGCGGAATGCTCATCGCATCCATGTGCGCGAGCACGCGCGCGCCCAGGCCCGCCAGCACCACCCCCAGGACGGCGCCGCAACAGGAGAGCGTAATGCCCTCCGTGAGCATCTGGCCGATCAATCGCCGGCGTCCCGCGCCGAGCGCCGCACGGATCGCGATCTCCTTCTGCCGCGTCGCGGTCCGCGCCAGCAGCAGGTTCGAGAGATTGGCGCACACGATCAGCATCACGACGCCCACCGCGCAGGCCAGCACCAGCACGGCTAACCGCAGCCGTCCGCTGATGTGTTCCGCCAGCGGCTTCACCCGCCCCTCGAAATTATTGCGCTCGGGATGCGCCTTGGTGATGCGGTCCGCGAGCAGGGTTACTTCCGCCTGCGCGGCGGCCGGCGTGACGCCCGGCTTCAAGCGCCCCACCATCGCCATGGTGTTGCCCCAGCGATTGGTCTCCTGGGTAAGCGGGAACGGAAAGTACAGATCCAGCCGGCTGCCGGGCGCGAACACCGAAGCGAAGTCGAAATCCGCGGGCAGCACGCCGATAACCGTCACCGGCGCATCGTTAATAATCAGCGTGCGGCCGACAATCGCGGGATCGGCGGCGAACCGGCGAGTCCAGAGCGCGTGACCCAACAGCACGGCCTTTGGCCCGTTCCATTTGCATTCCTCGTCGTTAAACAGGCGGCCGATTTGCGGCTGGATGCCGAGCGTCTGGAAAAAATTTCCGGTTACCTGAACGCCGCTGAGGCGCTCCGGCTCACCCTGCCCGGTGAGCAGATTGTCGCCCACGCCGTAGAACGCCATGTAGCCCGCCAGGTCGGAGAAGGACTGGTTGAGCTCCCGTAAATCGAGCAGGTGGCCCACCTGTGTGGTCTGCCCGGAGAGACCGCTGGTATCGTGATTGGCGATCCAGACCAGGCGGCTAGGCTCGTGGAATGGCAGCGGCCGGACCAACAGGGCATTCACCACGCTGAACACCGTAGCGCTCGCGCCGATGCCCAGCCCCACGATCAGGATGGCGAAAGTCGTAAAGCCCGCGTCGCGCCGAAGAGTGCGCAGAGTGTAACGGAGGTCCTGGCGAACGTTTTCGGCAAAGGAGGCCATGACCCTTATACTCCCGAAATGACGGAAAGTTACCCGCCGGATGCGGAAAACCGCGGTATCGTGAACACGGGATACTGCCGAACCCGAAGGAGGGATTGAGTGACCCAGCCAAGCAATACCAACGACCAGGCAGGTCCGAAGCCTGTGTGTTTCATGGTGATGCCATTTCGCAAACGCAAGGTGGAGGGTCCGGTGGGCGAAGGCGCGCCGGGGGAGCTCGACTGTGACGCGCTTTGGGACCGGGTGTACCGCCCCGTAATCGAGGAGTTGGGATACCTGCCCATTCGCGCCGACGCCGACACCGGATCCGTTATCGTCAAAGACATGCTCGAGAGGCTGGCTTACGCGCGCATCGTTCTGGCCGATGTGACGCTGCCCAACGGCAACGTGTATTACGAAATCGGACTGCGACACGTCGCCTGCACGGAGAGATGCGTGCTTCTCGCGACCACCTGGTCAAAGCAGTTATTCGACATCGATCAGTTCCGATCGATACGGTATCCGCTGAAGGATGGGCTGGTTCCCGAATCGGAGGCGGCCGAGATTCGGAAATCGCTCAAGCTCGCCATCCCGGCCCGGCTGAATGCCAGAACGCCGTGGCACGAATTGATCCGCGGGGATGCCGCCGAAAGGCGTGCGGCGGAATTCCGCGACCAGGCAGAGCAGGTCAGCCGGTTCCAGGCCCGCATGCGAGAGGCTCGCCTGGCCCCTGACGAAAAACGCGCGGACAAGGTGAATGCGATTGTGGCGAGCGTCAGCGACGCTACCCTCACCATCCCCGAAGTCGCCTGTGAGTTGCTGGAACTGATTCGGGATGAGATCGGTTGGCAGGCCGTCCTCGATTTTGTCGGGAGACTGCCGGCCCCGACCCGGCAGCTTGGGTTTGTGCAGGAACAGGAACTGCTCGCCTTAGCCGAATCCGGCCAGCCTCTCGAAGCCATCGCTCGTCTCGAACAACTGGTCGCCACGCAAGGCGATTCGCCGGAGCGCCAGGGATTGATCGGCGGCCGGTACAAACGATTGTGGCGCGCGGCCAGAAATGCCCGGTTGGAGCGCGGCGAGCAAGTTCCCACCAGGGACGAGGGCAATTACCTGAATCAAGCGATTCAGCACTACACCCGCGGCATGGAGCTCGACTACAACCTTTACTACTGCTCCAGTAACCTACCGCAATTGCTGATGGCGCGCGGCAGGATCGGTGACGCCGCAAGGGCCGCGACCATCGATCAATTCGTTGTAGCGGCCTGTGAACGCGCGCTGAAGCGCGGGGAGCACGACGAGTGGCTGAAAGCGACCCTCCTCGGCGCCGCATTCCGCGCGGGCGACCTGTCGAAAGCGGAACAACTGGCAGAGCAGGTGGAAGAGGACTGCGGGGCCGGCTGGAAGCTCGAAACGTCACTGAAGGACCTCCAACAAACCATCGAGCAGACCGCGGACCCAGAGAAACAGAGCGCACTGCGCGACATCTGCACACGGCTGAAAAAATTGAAGGAGTAACTACCATGAGCTACCGGATTCTGACCCGCGACGAACACTTCCGATCGAACGGCCCGAAGCGCATTCTGGCGCTGGACGGGGGCGGCCTGCGAGGCATCCTCACGCTCGGCTTCCTGCAAGAAATCGAAAACACCCTGCGCCAACGCCACGGCGGCGACGCCGGTTTCCGGCTGTGCCATTACTTCGATCTGATCGCCGGAACGTCGACCGGTGCGATTATCGCAGCCTCGCTGGCTATGGGAATGAGCGTCGAGGAATTGATCGGTCATTATCAGAGGCTGGGCCGCGAGGTCTTTACGAAGAACTGGTTCCGGCAGGGAATCGTCCGCGCCCGTTATGACGAGAGGGCGCTCATCGACCAATTGAAGCGCGTGTTCGGCGAGAGCCGCACACTGGGCGATGAATCGCTGAGGACAGGGCTCCTGATCGTCACCAAGCGGCTGGACACGGGAAGCCCGTGGCCGCTCGGGAACAATCCGCAGGGGCGCTACTTCAAAGCGAAGCCGACGGACACCTGGATCTCCAACGGCGAATACCCGCTGTGGCAGGTCGTCCGCGCGTCCACCGCGGCGCCCTCCTATTTCGATCCGGAGCCAATCACCATCGCTTCGGAACCGGGGAAGAAGCCGGTGATCGGGACCTTTGTGGACGGAGGAGTCAGCCCGTTCAATAACCCGTCGCTGCAGGCGTTCCTGTACGCTACTGTCCACGGGTACGGCGTCAAATGGAAGATCGGCGCCGACCAGATGATGCTCGTGTCGGTCGGGACCGGAGCGGCGGATCCCAGCCAGGCGCCGTCCTACATCGCAGCGCAGGGAGCCCTCCGGGCGCTGTTCAGCCTCATGGACGATTGCGCCTCGCTCGTCGAGACGATGATGCAGTGGATGTCATGCAGCCCAACCGCGCGAACCTTAGATCGCGAACTGGGCGACCTGGGCGGCTGTGTGCTGGGTGGTGTTCCCTTGTTGTCGTACCTGCGGTACAACGTCAACTTATCGGCGCAGGAGGTGACGGCCCTGTGCCCCACAGCGGCGGGCGAGCAGATCGCGTCGCTCAGCGCAATGGATATTCCGGACAACATGGACGTCCTGCTGCAACTGGGAGCGGCGGCGGCCGCGCAGAGAGTCCAGCCGGATCATTTCCCGGAAAGCTTCGACCTCCCGAAGCCGGCCGGTGAGCCAGGGAAGCGCCTGAAATACGTGAAGCGCGCCGACCAGCCAGTTGTGGCTGTGCAATTGGCGATGGACACCGACGGATTCACCTATCGGAAGTGGGGCGCGACGCAGAAATGCAAGCCTGGCGATTGGGTGGTGAATAACGACGGCGACGTCTACACGGTAGACGACTCGACTTTCCAGCGCACCTATCGTCCCACAGGCCGCGGCGCCTACGTGAAAATCACGCCCGTGTGGGCGGAAGCCGCCGCCACGGCTGGCTCCGTCGAAACTAAGGAAGGTAAGACACACTACGAAGCAGGCGATTACCTGGTCTTCAATGAAGAGGACGGCGGAGACCCATACGCCATCCCCGCGGATAAGTTCGAGTCGATGTATGAACAGGCGGATTAGAAAGAAGGCGTGGCTTGTTTTTGCTGCAGCGGCCGGCCTGATCGCGCAGAGCGGCAGCGATCGATATCCGTTCGTCAGAGACGGGAAGGTCGGGTTTATCGACGCGCGGGGTAAGGAAGTGATCGCTCCGCAATTCGCCCCGATCGGCGACATGGCGCATTTCAATGATGGTCTGGCGCCGGTAATGGGTCCGGACGGAGCCGGATACATCGATTCGTCAGGCCGCTTCGTCATCGGTCCGAGCCGGCAATGGGGCCAGCCGCGCCCATTCCACGAAGGCGTCGCGGCGGTGCTGATTTGGGGCGAAGCCGGCGCGCCGAATACGACAGCATTCATCGATCTGACCGGCAGAATCATCGCCCACCGGGCGGGAGTAAGTGAGCACGGCTACTTCGAGGAAGGTCTGATGCCTTCATCCGATGGACGAAGGTGGGGGTTCGTGGACCGGAACTTCGCCTGGGCGATTCCCGCAAAGTACGATTTTGCCGAAGCCTTCTCGGAGGGTTTGGCGCCGGTGGAGGCCGCCGGAAAGTGGGGGTACATCGACCGGACGGGCCGCGAAGTCGTCCCGCCGCGTTTCGACCTGGCCTGGCGGTTCAGCGACGGGATCGGTCGAATCCGTATGGATGCGGCCACGGGCGAAAAATCGACAACGGTAGAAGGGCTGCGGCCCGTCCTTCGATATCGATTCGGCTTCGTCGACGCAAGCTGGAGGGAAGTCGTTCCACCGATGTTTGAGGAAGCCACGGACTTCCATGATGGCCGTGCATTCGCCAAGCCGCCGGGCTCACGTCGCTTCGGAATCATCGATCGTCAGGGCGACATGGTCCACCCACCGGAGTTCGATCAGGCGGGTGAATTTCATCAAGGGCTCGCGGCGGTGTGCATCAACGGCAGGTGGGGCTATGTCGATGTCGGCGGCCGATGGAGGATCGCGCCCGCCTTCCGCGCCGCGGACGGGTTTTCCGGGGAACTGGCGCGGGTTGCATGGGACGATGGCTACGGGTACATCGATCGGACGGGCGCGGTGGTTTGGAAGACGGCGAGCCAGTCTCCGCGGGAGTAACGGCTCGGTAGCTGGACATCCTGCTCCGAGCCGTGACTGTGAAGGAGCGATGACTTGAAGTCAACCTTTACTGCATCCGCCGGTTGTCCGGCTCCACCTTCTTAAAACCCGCCGGCACTTCGAACATCGAGGGGTCCGCGGGCGAACTCGAAAACCCGCTGTACTCCGTCGTCATTTCCAGGAGCGAAGCGGACCCTCCACCCGATTGCGCGTGGGGCTCCTCCTGCTGCGGCGGCGGTTCCTGCGTCTTCTTACGCCCCAGCCCGAACTTCCCTCCGAGAGCTCCGCCGATCGCGCTGCCCACCGAAGGCTTCTCCTGCTGCTTGGCGGGAGCGGACGCCGAGGACGACGACGCCTGGCCGCTGCTCTCGTTGACCGTCCCGGCGGCGCCCATTGCCATCGTTGTCAGCACCGGCGTGCCATCCAGTTTGGACATCTCTTTGTAAGCCTCCGCCATTCCCTTCGCGATATCCGGACGCTGCATGAACATACTGCCACCGGGCGTCCAGTTCAATTTCTCCCCCATCTTGCGGTAGAACTCGCGAACCTCTGCGTATCCCGGAACTCCAGGGGCAATCCAGGTGTGCATTACGATATCCATGCCGCCCTTCTGGCCGCTCTTTTTGTCGGTTCCTTCCATCTCCATCTTGACCAGCATTTCCTTGGCGTCGAAGCCGGCGATCTGCTTCGAATTGCCGGTCGAATTCGCGGAGACCTTCCAGTTCAGCTCGGCGTCATTGTCCTTGCTCTGCTGCTGCATCTTCCTCGATGCCTCCTCGATCATCTGCTTCATCTGCTCGAAGGTCATCACCGAATAGGTCTTCTTCTGCAGGTCGATGTGAGTGATCGTCTGCGCGTCGAGATCGATGATGCTGGCGCTATTGGCGTTGCGGTGCGCCAGCCGGTTGCCCTTCAGCGCCACGGTGGCGTTCATCGGCTCGCGCGCCTGCTTGGAGAATACGCCGGCCACTTTTAACATGGCCTGCATGGCGCCGCCGGTAATCGTCGTGGTCTCCCGGTAACTGAAGTCGGCGGGCAGCACCGCCGCGGCCACGAGCAGAATCACGGTCATAGTTGCAAATCTGCGAATCATAGGGTTTCCTCCACCTACGGCTAGCATAAGGACGCTAGCGATACAATAGCGTCTGCGGGAGAAAGGGTACTGTGCCAGAGCTTACAATCCGGCCCACGATGAAGTTCCTGAAGATGGGAGCGCTTGCCGCGGGGCTGGTTTTCCTCGCGCTCGAGATCGCCTGCCTCGTTTGGTGGAATACGGCAGTCGGTTCGGCGCTCATCATGATTCCGCCGCTGCTGATCCTCCTCTGGCCGGCGATGCGGGCATTTCGCTGGCGCTACACCAAATCGGTAATCAAGGGCGACCGGCTGCGCTACGAGACGGGCTTCACGTCGAAGTCGACGCGCACCATCCAGCTAACCAAAGTGCAGGACGTGCGCGTGGATCAGACGATGATGCAGCGGCTGTTCAATGTGGGCAACCTCTCGATCGAAACGGCGGGAGAGACCAGCCGGTTGATGATTCAGAACGTGGACAGTCCCCAGGAACTGGCGGACGAAATTATGAATCGCGCGCAGGCGAGTCCCGCCGCATCGTGACACGCTGTTGTCGGCGCGTGATCCGTGTTCATCTGCGTCTATCGGCGGCGCAATAAAGTCACCGCTTCTCGAAGGTAATGGTGGCCTCGCTCGCGAACTTGCGATAGTCGCCGAAATCAATGATGTTGCGGTTCTGCCCGCGCGTGAAGACGATGCGGGATTCCGCGCGGAGAGGAAGCAGAAAACGGCCGCCCCCCACTTCCGCGTAATCGTAATCAAGGATGGCGGGCGTGCGACGGATCGGGCAATCCTCCGGGAGCGCGTCGGCCTCCCATAAGATCCGCAGCGTCTGGTTGGTCTCGCGATCGATGTAGACCCGCCCCCGCATCGCCGTGGTCAGGCGGTAGCTGCGGCCGTCGTACTCGTAATCCATCGTGTAGTGGGCGCGAGCCTCGGCAATCCGGTAAGAGAAGACGTACACCACGCGGCGGCGGAGCATGCCCCATCGCTCCCACCGGAAATTCGACTCAGATGTGGGCAGGAACACCCGGTGCAGCAGGCTGCCGAACTCGCCCTCCGATTGCGTGCCGCCTGCCTCGTCGAGCGTCATGCGCGTGGGTTTGTGATTCAGCGCGAGCAGCTTGTACTCCTCGCCGTCCGGCGAGTAGCGGACACCCACGGTCAGCACGTCGAGCGCCTTCCAGGACTCCTTGCCCTGGGCATCGACGAATCGCCGCACCGTTTCCGTGCACAGAAAGTTCGGGAGGCTGCCCTGATAACTCAGCGCCGCGTCGCGCGCGGCGGCGATGGCGCGTTCCCGTTCCTCGATGGTTGGCTCAGGCGGGGCATCGAACAGGGCGGGCGCGGATGCGCCGGCGGGCAAGCCGCGCGCCAGTTCGCGCAAGCGCACCAGTTCCTCCACGGTCGCGGGCCCCGCGCCCTCGCTCTCCAGAGTCTCCACCACCGCATCGTCCATCCGCTCGGCGAGCGACTGGCGGCGGACCAGTTTCGCCAGGTCCTTATCCGCGCGGCCGGACTGGAGTGCGGTGCGGACCGTCAGGACGAGATCGCTGACCGTCAGCGCAGGGGCTGCCAGGGCCGCGGCGGCCAGCAGCGGAAGAAGCGCGGGATGGAGTTTACCAGACATCCCGATTGGTGACGCGGATGCGGTAGAGCGGCTTCTCCTTCTCCGCGGGGTCCTGCTCATAAACCTGGGACGTTTTGGCGGGATCGTAATCGCGCCAGAGCCATGCCAGCGATTCGGGAAGATCGAGCCCCGCCTGGGCGCTATTGTGTGCGGCGTCGCCCATCCGGAAATGAAAATCGTACCCCTTCATCTTCAGCGAATTGGCGAACTGGATGGCTTGTAGCGGCCAACTGCCGAACTGGTTTTCCAGATCCTCCACCCCGTCGCTCTGCCAGATCCGTATGTTCTTCTTGGGGTCGCGGCGGATGCGGAAGGGATACACATTGCCGCCATCCAAGTTCTGGTCGGGCCGCCATTGAATGGAAGTATAGCTGCCGATCGTGGAGTGAACGCGGCTGAATTTATCCGGAAAGAACCACGCGGCATTAAAGGCGCAGATGGCGCCCGAGGATTCGCCGGCGATCGCGCGCGAATAGCCGTCCGGCCGCAGCTTGTAGATCTTCTCTACCTCGGGGAGCACCTCTTCCATCAGGTACCGCCCGAACTTGTCGCTCAGGGTATCGTACTGGATGCTGCGCAGGCTTCGTTTATCCGTGCCGATCGCCGGCGAGATCATCACGTGAACCATCGGGGGAATCAGCTTCTCCGCGATCAGATTCTCGGTCACGGTAAACAGCCGCAGCGACGACATGTCGCGATTCACCAGCCCCTGGCCGTCCTGCCAAACCATCAGCGGGGCGGGCACGGACGGGTTCACCCCGGGCGAAGCGTAGATCCAATAATCGGCGGTGGCGCCGTCGTAGAGTTTGCTGGTGATGGTCTTCTTCTCGGAGAGCGTTCCCTGCGGGACGCCGGGGCGTGGATACGAATCCGGATTGTAGCCGGCCATGTCGCGGCGCGTGCCGAGCGGCTTCCCGTCAACGTAGAACTGGTACGAGTGGGTGACGCCCGTACGCATCTTGACCAGCCGGTAGGCGAGGGTGGAGCCTTCGATGCGCGAGAGAGCGGCCGGCGGATTACCGTCGATGGAAACGGTCGCGTCCTTTTCCGAGTCCGCGGCAAACAGGTAGTCTTGGCCCCACACGTACGCCGCGCCCTGTTTCAAATTCGGCGAGGCTTTGGCGAGCAGGTCCTTGACGGCGGGCGATTTCGCGCGCGCGGCTTCGATCAAGGTCTGCAGCGGGTGGGTCTGCCCGAAGAGTCCCGCGGCCAGGCCGAGCGCGATTGCGAATTTGCGAATCATGTAGGCTCCCAGGGGCTGATTATATCGAAAGCCCTCGGGAGATTCGGGCTCCGTCAATCGATCGTGTTTGTCAAATGGAATTACGCTTGCCACGGCGCCACCCAGGTGCGTTCCGGCCATCCCGCCCGGAGTTGGGGTTCGGCCGGCCGGCGGTTGTCGAGGCCGGTCTAACTCCCGCATTGATGCACTATATGCGCATCCGGAGAAAATGCAGCCGTCCTGACCGCTCGCCCGCGACGATGGTGACCCGGCCGGGTTCTGCTTCCGGCACGATCGCGCAGGCAAGCATCGCGCTGTCACCAGTGAACTGCGCAAGCACCCGAGCCTCTTCCACGTCCCACACGCGGACCGTGAAACCCTCGGTCGCGGTTACGGCGAAACGGCAGTCCGGCGAGACAGCCACAGCGTTTACGGAAGATGTGTGCCCATCCAGCACATGGACTTGCTGACGCGCCGCCAAGTCCCAAACCGCCGCCTGGCTTCCGCCCGTGACAAACTGCCGTCCGGCGGCGGGGACCGCGATGCTCCCGACATAGCCGTTACCGGTTGGGAGCGTATCCAGGACTTTTAGTGAAGGCAATTCGCGCAGTTCCATTCGGTAGTTGGGCGTCGTGACGACGGCGGCGCTGCCATCGGGAAGAACCGCGATCGCATCCACGTCTTCAATGTGGCGGAGCGAGACCGCCGCCACGCGCTTTCGGGAGGCGAAGTCCCAAAGCTGCAGAACGGTATCGTCGAAGCTCGCGCCGAGTTCTTCCAGTTCCCGCGGGGTGTGGTCGGCGAAGACAAATAGAGCCATTTCGGAATTCGGAACGAGCGCCACGGCGGTGCATGCCGGGTTCAGCACGCGCTCCTCGCGGTTCATACTGCTCTCCTCGCCGGTCGAGAGGTCGAGGCGGTGCAGAGACCAGCCGGAGGAATAGACCGCCCGCCGTCCATCGGTCGCGACGATGTTGCCGGCGAGTTTTGCGAAGCTGCGCCGGGCGCGCAAATCGTCCACATCCCAGACGGAGAGGCCTGAAGCGGTAGTGACGAACGCCTGCCGCGATCCCGTTTGTGTCGAGATATTCAAAACCGCGGGAAGCTCTGGGGAAGCGTCCGGCGCGCCCATGTCCCCCAGGCTCCATACCTTGATTGTGCGGCCCGTCGTGGACACGGCCCGGCTGCCATCGGGCGAAACCGCCGCGGACTGAATCGCGCCATCATCCTCGACCAGCGCCCCGAGTTGGCGTCCGGTTTCGAGGTCCCATACACGCAGTCTGCCATCGGCGGAAGCCGTGAGCATTTTCGACGTGCGGGCAAAGACGGCCATCGATTGAACATCGCCGGTAGTCCCATCGAGGAGAAGGTCGCGTTTCTGCTCCCCCGGGTTCCAGACTTCTCCTCTGCCGCCCGCGCAGATGAGCAGATGCCCTTTTGCGGTATAGGCCAACGCCTGCACCTTGTCCCTGCCGACCGACCATCGCTGCCGCTGTTCACCCGACTGCAACTCCCAAACGGCGACCGTGCCGTGCTCGTCGCCGGCCGCCACCTGAAGTCCGTCGGGCGAGATTGCTACAGCGCCGTAATCGGCGTCGTAAACGCCCTTGGGAGCGCTGAGAAATCGCTCCGCGCGCCCGGTCTGAATGTTCCAGACGGTGAGGCGATAGAGGGGCTGGTCCCGGAATTCGTGTGAAGGGCCGCTTACTGCGCGAGTGCCGTCGGGCGACAGCGCCAGAATGGCCCTTCCGTACCGGAGAACGCTTCCCCGCATCACCAGGATCTCCCGCCAACCGGCCCACTCCCACAGCTTGATGGTTCCGCCTTCAGAGATCGCGGCGACCCTGGCCCCATCGTTTGTCAGAGTGATTGCTGCAACTCGCCCGGAATCCCACCCGCTCGGATCCGGGCTGAAAGCAGGAAGAACCGCCTTCGCCGAACCATCGGCAAGGTTCCAGACACGAATGAAGCGATCGTACCCCCCCGCGAGAAGCGTGCGATTGTCGACGAACGCTAGCGACATCACACCACGGTCGTCGTCTAGGGACCGTTCCAGGGCGCCACCTGCATGCCGCAGGCTTGCCGCGAGCGGAACCAGCAATGCCGGCTCGTCGAGACGCTGTAGGGCTGTAGCGAGCGCGCGGGCCGCCGGAGACGAATCGGGGCACAGCCGTCCCGCAAGCTGCCCCGCAAGCTGCGAGGGATCGCGTGCGAGAACATGGGCAGAGAGTTGCAGGACCGACTGGATCTCCTTGTAAGCGGCGCGGGTCTCCTCCGGGATACCGGGGTTTTCAGAGCCCGTGATCGAATCGAAATCGGTCAGCAGAGCGTTGATCTCCGTCTCCCGCAGTTTGCCGCGAAGCCATTCATAATCGGACAGGCGATCCGTAATTCTTGTCAGTTCCCCGGCGCGCACACAGTGCCACACATACCAGCGCCATGCGTAGGCGTGGGGCAGATGGCGCGGATCGTTCCAGGCGTCGACCAGCGTGCGATGGACGTCGGCTGGATAGTCGAGCTGCGCGGCGAGAGCGCGGCGGATCACGTCGTGGAGCGACACCTGGTTGGCTCTTCGATCCCAGCGGACGACCGCCACGTTGTCGAGCGGGCGCAGAATCTCCTCTTCGATTTCGAACTCGCCCGTGTGCCACAGTTCCGCCAGGACCGCCGCCGGCACAGCTACATCTTCGGGGAAGATCGAAAGGTCGGCGGCCCGGCGGGTGATGCCGGGGAATGCCTGTTCGGCAAACTCCAGGCTGGCCGCCAACGAGCGTTTCAGCGCCTCGGTGCGCGCCAGTGAATTGCGCCGGTCGAACCCGAGCACGCCGTAGTGTTCGAAAATCTGCCGGACCTGCGCGATGGCTTCGGCGAGCCCGCGTCTTTTGTACTCCTCGATCAGCCGCGCATTGGCGAGTTCCAACAGGAGCGGCCATTGTCCGAGATCGCCGGCCAATCGGCGGACAGCAGAGGCGCCGGGCGTGTCCAGCGGGAGAGTTCTGCCCAGCAGTTCGAATGCCTCCTCCGGATCCATTTCATCGACGACCAACTCCGGCCAATCCGGATGTCCGCATTCTTCCGCCAGATTCTGAATGCGGGTGGTCACAATCAACCGGGGGCCATCGAGCGCGAGAAAAGGTTGCAGAGTGTCGGGACGCCAGACATCGTCGACGACGATCAGGCACTTTCTTCCGGCGAGTTCCGACGCCAGCGACTGGCCTAGCGCCTCAGCACCGATCTCTCCCGCGGGACGCCCGGTCAGCAGTTTGTAGAGGCCCGCGAGCACGGTAGCTAGGTTGGGCTGTTCGCCGAGCGTTGCCCAAAGCACGCCGCCGGGGAACTCGCCGACCACCTCGGTGACGTAACAGGCATCCAGCGCGAGCGTGGATTTTCCAGCGCCGCCAGGCCCTTTCACCAGAATTGGGGCGCCACCCGGCGCTTTGTGTTCGAGGAGAAGACCAACCAGTGTGGCGGTCAACGCAGGCCGGGCGACCACGCCGGAGCGTCGTGGCGGGACGTTGAACGGCCGCCCACTCTGGCCGCTCCGAAGGATGGCGGCGAGCACGAGCGTGGCAAGCTCTTCGGGACTGCGGAAGAAGGCGACCGTCCTGTCGGTGGAAAGCTCGTCGCGCAACCGGCGGAGCTTCTCGCCGCCGTCGCCCTCGCCGGTCAAGTCGTCGCGAGAGGCTTGCGGCCACCGTTCCCTTGTCGCCGGATCAGCCAGGAAGATGAGTTTGCGAAGGCGACTCGCCGACGCCTGGCGGTATTCGAGTTCGGTGATGGACTTGCTCTCCGGGTTCCCGTGCGCTGCCGGAGGCACGTATCCGTAGCGCCACGCCAAAATACCGATGTAGATGTCGCTGCTGGCAACGTCGGCCAGGCAAAGATCCAAGGGACGTTGGTCGGCGGCCGTGTAAGCCTCCATACGAGCGACATCCAGTCCTGCCTTTTCCAAGCCGGCGAAGACGGCGGCGCGGTACTGCTCTAGATCCCGGAAGGTCGAGGAGAGATAGACTTTCATGCCGGCCATATCTCATTGCGACGCTACGAACTCTGCGGCATCCGCAGGCGTACTCGCCGATCATAGCATCGGTCGAACCACTCCCCTCGGTTACCTATATAAACAAAATGAAATTTATATTTCGTTTGTTTTCAGCCTGAATGTCCGAAATCTCCTGGGAACCCCATGTCGCCGTGCTAGCACCGGATTGTATGGCAACCCCAGCGCAAATCAACGCCAACCGGCTGAACGCCCAGTTGTCCACCGGCCCCGCCTCCGTCGAGGGGAAGGCCGCCACCCGCTTCAACGCCATGAAGCACGGACTCGATGCCGCATCCCTGGTCATCCCCGGCGAGGACCCCGCCGAGTTCGACCGCCTCGCCGAAGCCTTCTACTTCGAACTTGCCCCCGTCGGACCCATGGAGGCCGCCATGGTCGGCGCCATGATCCGCGCCGAGTGGTTTCGCCGGCGCTACGCCGCCATCGAAGCCAGCCTCTGGAATACTCTCCTGAAGAATTCCGACGACCCCAACGCCACCCTCGGCGACGCCTTCTTCAAGGACGCCTCCGGCAAGAACACCCTCGGAAAACTCCATCGTCGCCAGCAGGCCGTCATCCGGGAATACATCCAGGCAAGCGTCCTGCTCCGCCGGCTCCAGGAGGACCGGCTCGCCATGGTCGAAGCCAAACCGCAGCCCGTGCAACCCGCTGCCGTGGCTGCGATTCCTGTCCCATCGACGCCGGCTCACAAACACCCCAAGCCGGTCCCCGGCCAGCCGTGGGTTGGTTCCGAACCGCCGTCGTGGCGCCTCTGACACGCGCCCTTTCCACCGCCCCGGAGCAGGTCCCCAAGCCCTGCGCGGCCGCCCAAACGAGGCGCCGCTGAACGTTCTTTGACAACCCAGCACCGTCCCGCCGCGCCAACGCCCAATCTCCGTCTCGGCTCCTAAGAGAGCCTCCAACCGATGATCCCTCCGATGACAGCGCCGGCCATCGCGCCCAGAGGGCCGGCCGCAAGAGCGATCAGTGGCCCCTGGTTCGCCTCGGGCATCAAGAGCAGCGGCCCAAAGACGCCGATCGTGAAGCCGGCAAGTCCAAGCACAAATGCTCCGAACATTGCCCCCAGGAGCATCCCTGCGAACTTGGCAACGAGCGGCATCGCCGGCATTAAGATAACACGGTCTGATTTCCCTAGCTGCCCCCCGCCCTCGCTCCTAGCTCCTAGCTCCTAACTCCTAACTCCTCTGCTACCCTGATTGCAGCCCGGCGCTTTGCCGGCTTCATATTGGAGGTAACCATGGTACGGGCAGATGAAGCCAAGGTCGAGTGGAACGCGGAAAAGAAGCATTGGCAAGTAGTAATTCAAGTCGGCGCCGAGGTGATCCGGCGCACGTGCCCTGACAACCCGCATGACTCTTCGGACGAAGATCTGCGGACAGTAGCCCTCGAAACGGCTAAGGACGAGGGATACGACCTGGATGCGTCGCACGTCTCAATTGTGCGCTGAAGTCCTTCGAAGAAATTCGATCATCACCGGGTTGACGAGCTCCGGGTGTTCGTAATGGGGAATGTGGGCGGCATCCTCGACGGGCAGAAATTCGGCCTGCGGGATGGCCGCCCGCACCTTGTCGCTGACCTCGAACGGCACATCCTTATCGTGCTTGCCCCATACCAGGAGTACCGGCTTGCCGCTGCGGCCCAGCCGCGCATATTCGCCGGTGGAATCCTGGCTGACATAGTTGCGCAGCGTCTGTAGGATCGCACGGCGAAAGCCGTGATAGCGCATCTGCTCGTGATACGCGTCCAGGTAGTGCGGATAGCGCTCGGGATAGAGAAAGTCCTTCCACTGGCTGCTGGGCATGCCCGGGGCGAGCGAAACGGCCATATTGTATTCGCCCAACACGGGTGTGCGGAGGCCAAACGGCAGGTGGGCGCCGGAGAGCCAGCCGGGATCGAGCAGAAGGACACGGCGCGCGCGGTCCGGGTGACGGTTGGCGAATGTGGCGGCGATGGGGCCGCCCATCGAAACGCCCGCGATGTCGACTACCGGAACGTGCAGCGCATCCAGCAGATCCACGATCTGGCGGTCGAACATGTCCGCGTCGTAGCGGCCATCCGGGCGGTCGGAGAGCCCGCGGCCGTAAAGTTCGTAGCGGATGACCCGGATGCCGGACTGGGTGAGGCCGTCGAACGTCGGATCCCAAACGTTGTACGGCGTGGAGAAGCCCGGGACCAGCAGCAGCGGGATGCCGGTTTCGGGGCCGCCGGCCTGGTAGTGAGTAACGCCCGCCGAGAGGCGCACGAACGCGCCGGAGGCATTGCGTCGCGCGGCGTCATCCAGGGTAAGGCGCTCGCGGTCGGCGCCGAAGTACCGCATCGCGGAAAACTCGCCGAACGCCGCGAACGGAATGAGGATGATGGCGGCAACGGTCAGCTTGGAACGGTTCATGGATGCTCCCATGATAAGGCCGTATACTAATGTCAGAATGAGGGCGACACTCGCAGTTCCGGGGGCAGCGTTTCTCTTTGCATCCACGCTCTGCGGGCAGAATTCCGACGGGCTGGCGGTGTTCGAAAAGGTCGTCCGGCCGCTGCTCGCGGAGAACTGTTACGGGTGCCACAGCTCCAAGCTGGATAAACCGGCAAGCGGACTGGTGTTGGACACCAAGGCCGGCATGCTCAAGGGTGGAAACTCGGGCGTTCCGGCGGTAGTCTCTGGAAAGCCCGAAGAGAGCGTGATCGTCGCCGCGGTGCGGGGCAGCGGCGCTCTGAAGATGCCTCCAGGCAAGAAACTGGAGCAATACCAGATCGATGGTCTCGTCGAGTGGATCAAGCTCGGCGCGCCCGATCCGCGGGTGGAAGCCGGAGTAGCGACACCGATCGTCTCCCACTACGACTGGAAAAAGGCCGGGCAGCACTGGGCCTTCCAGCCGTTGAAGGATCCAGGCGGGCCTGGCATCGACTCCTTCATCCAGGCGAAGCTGGACGAGCACAAGCTGACGCAGCAGCCGCGGGCTTCCAAACTGGCGCTCATTCGCCGCGCGACTTACGACCTCACCGGGCTGCCACCCGCGCCCGAGGACGTCGAGGCATTCCTAAAAGACAACTCGCCCAAGGCGTTCGAAAAAGTGATCGACCGGCTGTTGGCGTCGCAGCAGTACGGCGAGAAGTGGGGGCGGCACTGGCTGGACGTGGTCCGCTACGCGGATACTTCCGGCGACAATTCCGATTTTCCGGTTCCGTCTATGTACCGGTACCGGAACTGGGTGATCGAGTCCTTCAATGCGGACAAGCCGTACGACCAGTTTCTACGCGACCAACTCGCGGGCGATCTGATTGCAGCGCGGGAAAATCTGGCGGCGAAGAACAAAGAGGAGTGGCAGCAGAAGATTATCGCCACGAGCTATCTGGCGAACTCGCGGCGGTTCGGGTCGCGCATACAGGAGTTCCACCTCACCATCGACGACACCATCGACAATCTGGGCAAGGGGATTCTCGGACTGACGGTCGGCTGCGCCCGCTGCCACGATCACAAGTTCGATCCGATTCCGACGGCGGATTATTACGGGCTGTACGGCATCTTTCGCAGCAGCATTTACGCTCATGCAGGCACCGAGATCTATCCGCACACATACGGGTTCGTAGCGCTCAATCCGGACGAGGCGGAGAAGCTCAAGTACTTCGAGACGGAGCTTTCCGGGCTCGATAACCGCATCGAAGACATGAAGGCGAACCGCATCAAGTTCGCCACCCCGGAGGAGAAGAAAAAAGCCGAGCAGGAGAACCAGGCCAAGCTCCGCAAGCTGCACCAGGAGTATCCAAAGCTCGCGAAGGCCTACGCGGTAACGGACGGCAAGCCGATCGATGTGAAGATCATGGTCCGGGGTGAGCCTCAGACTCTGGGTCCGGTAGCGCCGCGCGGGTTCCTGACGATTCTGGGCGGGCAAAAGCTGACGCCGGATGAAAAGGGCAGCGGACGCCTGGAACTGGCCGAGTGGGTGACCGACCCGAAGAACCCGCTGACCGCGCGGGTGATGGTCAACCGGATCTGGCAGTGGCACTTCGGGCAAGGCATCGTGGCGACGCCGGACGATTTCGGCACGCGCGGAGAGCGCCCGACCCACCCGGAACTGCTGGACTACCTGGCGAGCCGCTTCATCGAAGGCGGTTGGTCGGTGAAGAGGATGCACCGGTTGATCATGCTGTCGCGGGCGTACCAGACGGCGAGCGGCGACGATCCGAAGAATGCGCTGAAGGATGCGAAGAACCAGTACTTGTGGAAGTTCAACCGCCGTCGGCTCGATGCGGAGGAGATTCGCGATTCCCTCCTGCTGCTGAGCGGCAACCTGGATCCCGCGCCCGGGGGCGAGCATCCCTTCACCCCGGAGCCGACGTGGCGATACACGCAGCACAAGCCGTTCATCGGCGAGGAGAAGGTGTTCGCGACGAACAAGCGGAGCGTGTACCTGATGCAGCAGCGCATCCGCCGCCAACCGTTCCTCGATCTGTTCGACGGCGCCGACACCAATGCGGAGACGGGCACGCGTCCGGTAACCACGACCGCGCTGCAGGCGCTGTTCACGATGAACGATCCGTTTTTCCACGCGCAGGCGGACGGTCTGACGAAGCGGGTCCGGACCGCGTCGACGTCCGAGGCGCCGCGGCTGCGATTCGCATTCCGGCTGCTGTACGGGCGCGACCCCGCGGGCGACGAAGTCCGCGACATCCGTAAGTTCCTGGCGACCGCGGGCGCCGAAGAGCAGGCGTGGCCCGCGCTGATGCGCGTGCTGCTGGCGAGCAACGAATTTCTGACGCTGGATTGAATATGGAAAGCTGCGAGTGCAATCGAAGGCAAATGGTGCGGTCCCTGCTGTTGGGATCGGGCCTGTTTCCCGCACTGCTGAGCGAGTTGATGGCGAAGGAGGGCGCGGGCGCCGCAGCCAATCCGCTGGCGCCGAAGGCCCCGCACTTCCCTGGGACGGCGAAGCGCGTGATCTTCATCTACCTCAGCGGCGGCATGTCGCACGTGGATTCGTTCGATCCCAAGCCCAAGCTCGCGGAGTATCAAAAGGAAGGCAAGACGCGCGAGGGCGGCGGCAAAGCGCTGGGAACCCCGTGGGCGTTCCGGCCGCACGGGCAGTCCGGAATCGAAGTGACGGACCTGTTCCCGAACATCGCCGAAAGCGTCGACGATCTCTGCGTGATCCGTTCGATGCGCGGCGATCACAACGACCATTTTCAGGCGACACTCGGAATCCACACCGGCTCGGTCACGTTCAAGCGGCCGAGCGTGGGGTCCTGGGTGACCTACGGGATGGGCACGGAGAATCAGAACCTGCCGTGCTACGTCGTCTTGGCGCCGGAGATGCCGTACTGCGGCAGCCAGGTGTGGTCGTCGGATTTTCTGCCGGGTGTCTTTTCGGGGACCCGCATCACTAGCGGCCCGGAACCGGTGCCGGATTTGAATCGCCGCGCCGCCACGCCCGAATTGCAGAAGGCGGAGCTAGGGCTGCTGGAGCGGTTCAACCGCAAGCACCAGCGGCGGCATCCGGGCGATCCGATGCTGGAGGCGCGGATCAAGTCCTACGAGACGGCGTTCGGGATGCAGATGACCATGCCGCAGGTCCTCGATCTTTCGAAGGAGACCGACGCCACGTTGAAGCTCTACGGACTGGAGCGCGGCGGAACCAGCGGCTTCGGCTGGCAGTGCATCGTGGCGCGCCGCATGATGGAGGCCGGTGTGCGATTCGTCGAGTTGATCGACGTGGGATCCAGCAAGAATTGGGACGCCCACGGCGACATCCACACCCACGCGCCGCTGGCGAAGAACATTGACCGGCCGGTAGCGGGGCTGCTCGCGGATCTGAAATCGCGCGGGATGTTAAAGGACACGCTGGTGGTCTTCACCACCGAGTTCGGCCGGTCGCCCGGCCCCGAAGGCGAAATGGGACGCGGGCATTACAACCGTGCGTTCTCGTCATGGCTCGCCGGCGGCGGCGTCAAGTCCGGAGTCGTGTACGGGAAGACGGACGAGTTCGGCGCGAAGATCGTGGAGAACGAGTGCCACGTACATGATTTCCACGCGACCATTCTGCACTGCCTGGGGTTCGACCATACGAAGCTGACCTTCCGCCACGCGGGCCGCGATTACCGGCTCACAGACGTCGCTGGCAACGTGATCAAAGAGATTCTCGCATGAAATTTTTCCTCTTGGGCCTGGCCGCGACCGTCGCGTTCGCGCAGCCCGCCGCACAGCCGCCCATCGCGCGGTTGCAGTCGAACATCCAGCGGATCACGCAGGCGGTGAACGCCACCTGGGGAATCTACATCAAGTGCATCGAGACCGGCGAAGAGATCGCGCTCAACGCCGATAAGGCGATGGACACGATGTCGGTGATCAAGATCCCGCTGATGGCGGAGGCGTTCCGGCAGATTGAGGCGGGCAAGTTCAGCCTTACGGACCGGATCCCGCTCACCGAAGAGGTGAAGCGGCCGGGGACCGGAGTGATCCGGTCGCTCGACAACGGCGCGCAGCTCACCATCAAAGATCTGCTCACCCTGATGATCATCGTCAGCGACAACACCGCGACCGACCTGATGTACGCCAAGGTCGGCGGCACCGAGCCGGTGAACGCGCTGATGAAGGAATGGGGGTTGAATTCCATCCGGGCGACCGGAACGGCGGACGTGTGGTTCAAAGCGCTGCGCGCCGCGCCTTCCGCGGAAGTATTTCATCGCGAGGCGAAGACGCCGTTCGGGCTGAGCTCGCCGCACGACATGGGCAGGCTGCTCGAGAAGTTGGAGAAGGGCGAGGCGGTCAGCAAAAAGTCCAGCGACCAGATGCTCCAGATCATGCGCGGGCAGGTGTACAGCTCGCGGCTGCCGCGCTACCTGTCCGGCTACCGAATCCCCCACAAGACCGGCGATTTCCTGCCCTACATCGGCAACGACGTGGGCGTGCTGGAAAGCCAGTCGAAGCACGTCGTGATCAGCGTGTTCACGGCCAACCACTTCGGCGCGGGCGACAGGCTGGAGGACGCCATCGGCCGCGTGTCCGAGCTCGTCGGAAACTACTTCGCGGCCCGGCCCTGATCGCCTACTCGGCGCGCAGCGCGACCACCGGGTCGACGCTAGTGGCGCGCCGGGCCGGCAGGTAACAAGCGGTCATCGCGGCGGCGAGCAGTAACCCCGTGATGCCGGCGAAGGTCCAGAAATCGAACGGCCCCATGCCGAACAGGAGCGAGCGCAGCAGGCTCGCCAGCGGAATGGCGCCCGCTAAACCGGCGGCGATGCCCCAGATGGTCAGGGTCAGTCCCTGCTTGAGCACCATGCCGACGACATCGCGTCCGGCGGCGCCCAGCGCGATGCGAATGCCGATCTCCTGGGTGCGCTGTCCGACCCAGAAGGCGGTCACCCCGTAGATTCCCATCATCGCGAGGGCCAGAGCGACCAGGGCGAAGGCGCCGACCATCTCTAGCTGGAAGCGGCGCTGGGCGAGCGAGCGGGCGACGATTTCCTGCATGCTGCGGATGCCGAAGACGGGCAGGTCGCGATCGACGCTCTGGACTTCGCGGCGCACGGCTTCGCCGAGCGAAAGAGGGCTCCCGCCGGTGCGCAGGAAAACGGTCATCGCCAGGTTGGAGCGCTGGTAAATCGAGAAGTACAGGTGCGGGCCGTCCGGCTTTTCGAAGGTTTCCGACTTGATGTTGCCGACCACGCCCACGATTTCGGCGAACTGGTTGCCCAGCCGGATGCGCTTGCCGACGGCATCCTGTTTGGGCCAGTAGCGCGCGGCCAGCGTTTCATCCACGATGACGCAGATGTTCGTGCTCTCATCGGCCTCGGTGAAGGCCCGGCCACGCACCAGGCGGATGCCGAGGGCGCGGAAGAAATCCGGGCTGACGGATGCCGCTTCGGCGACGGGCTGTTCGCCGGGAGGAAGATTGGAGCCCTCCGGTTGAAATGGCTGGGGGTTGAAACCGGTCAGCGGGGTGCTGTTGCCCGCGCCCATCGCGGCGGCTTCCACGCCGGGAAGCGCCCGCACCCGCCGCAACACGTCGCGCACGAAGGCCCTCCGGCGCGGAACGTTGCGGTAGACGCTGGCGGCAGGGTCGTTAGGAGCGGGCAGCCAGATATTGGCGACCAGGACGTTGTCCGGATTGAATCCGGGATTGAGATGACGGAGGTTCCAAAAGCTATGGAGAAGCAGGCCGGCCCCGGCCATCAGCATCAGCGAGAAGGCGATCTCGCAGGCGACCAGAACACTGCGCAGCCGCTTGTGTCCGGCGCCTACGGATGATCCTCGCACCCCTTCCTTCAGGCTGCCGACGATGTTGCTCTGCACCATCGGGACGGCGGGTGCGAGTCCGAACACCATGCCGGTCACCAGCGAGATTGCGGCGGCGAACAGCATGACGCCACCGTTCACCCCTACATCCGCGACGGGGAGCGCCATCGGCACGATCCGGGGCAGCAGCGGAGTGGCCCAGAGCACCAGCAGCCAGCCGGCGAGTCCGCCCATCGTGGAAATCACCAGGCTCTCCACCATCAATTGGCGGATGATGCTGGACCAGGGGGCGCCGAGCGCGCGCCGCACGGCGATCTCGCGCTGCCTGCCGATAGCCTTCGCGACCATGAGGTTGGCCAGGCTCACGCAGCAGATCAGGAGCACCCCGACCACGGCGCCGAAGACCAGCCAGAGGGTGGAGCGCAGATGTCCCGTCAAGTCCTCCTGCAGGAGATTGAGGCGCGGCGTCCACTTCATGGCGGCCGGGTAGAAGGTGGGGTACTCACGGCTGAGCGCAGCGGCGAAGGCGTCGAGTTTGCTCTGCGCCTGAGCCAGCGTCAGGCCGGGTTTGAGGCGGCCGATGGCGCCAGGAATCATGCGGGCGCCGCGGTTCGGCGGCACGGGGAAGGGCGCGGCGGTGAAACCGGCGGTAATCCAGGCTTCGACCTGGTCCTGGATGGTCGGGCCGGGATGCCGGAAGCCGGCGGGCATCACGCCGACGATGGTGTAGAGATCGTTATCGAGGCGGAGTTTGCGGCCGAGAATATGCGGGTCGCCGCCATACAGCCTGCGCCACAGTCCATCGCTGAGGATCATGCCCTCGGCGAAGCCGTCCGCGCGGTCCTGCGGTCCGAACACGCGGCCGATCTGCGCGCGGACACCGAGGATGGTGAAGTAGTTCGGCGACACGGCCAAAGCCTCGACGCGTTCGGGCCGGTCGGAGCCGGTGAGATTGGCGCTGATGGGCCAGATTGCGGTGATCTGATCGAAAACCCCGGAGCGTTCCTGATAGTCCTGAAGCTGCGGCTGGGAAATGGCCAGATCCCTGATGCCCGGGCCGAGAAGGTCGTCCTTTACCGTGACCAGTTGCTCGGGATGCGCGAAGGGCAGAGGCCGCAGGAGAACCGCATAAACCAGGCTGAAGATCGCGGTGTTGGCCCCGATGCCGAGCGCCAGGGTCAGGACCGCCACGGCAGTGAATCCGGGATTGCGCCGCAGCATCCGCGCGGCAAACTTCAGGTTCGCCCTCATGATTAGCGATTGTACTTCGGAGTGACGCCGCGCAGGTTGCGCCAGACCTGATCGATGGCCGTAAGAGCTTCGGCGGGAAGCGGCCCGCGCTCCAGGACGTCGAGATTCTGCTGGAGTTGGTCGAGACGGGAGGCGCCCAGGATCACGACGTCGGTGGCGGTGTGGTGGAGCAGCCAGTTTAGCGAGAGATCGATGAGTGTGCGGCCGGACTGCCGCGCCGCCTCTTGCAGCCGGTCCACCGCATCGAAGAAGGCGGGATGCCAGTAGCGGTCGAGGTACAGGGGATTATCGTCGAACCGGGTTCCTGGAATGGGTCGGTCGCGATGCTGCTTACCGGTGAGGAGCCCGCCGGCGAGGGGATTGTAGACGACCATCGAGACGCCGTACTCGCGGCAGAAAGGGATGTACTCCTGCTCGATGCCGCGGGCCAGCAGGTTGTACATCGGCTGCGACACGTAAGGCCGCGGGTGGCCGTTCTTTTCGGCGATCGAGAAGGCTTGGGCCAATTGCCACGCGGCGAAGTTGGACGTCCCGAGGTAGCGGACCTTCCCTGCCCTCACGACCTCGTCCATGGCGCCGAGAGTCTCTTCGATCGGAGTTTCGTAGTCCGGCAGGTGCAGGTAGTAGACGTCGAGATAATCGGTCCGAAGACGCCGCAAGCTGGCGTCGATGTTGGCGAGGACCGCGGGGCGCGAGAGAGGCGGCGCGCCGGGTGGAAGTCCGACCTTGTTCCCGATCTTGCTGGCCAGGATCGCGCGGTCGCGGCGACCGTGGAGAACGGAGCCGAGGACTTCTTCGGAGCGGCCGCCGTTGTAGTTGTTCGCGGTATCGAAGAAGTTCACGCCGCGGTCCAGGCAGAGATCGATCATGCGGGCGGCGGTGGGTTCATCGGTCTGCGCGCCGAACGTCATGGCGCCGAAGCAGGCGCGGGACACGGCGAGTTCAGTGTGGGGGAGCGTGCGGGTTTCCATCGGAAACCGCTAGTTTACACCGCCACGACGGAACGGCTGGGGAAAG
>JADMIO011011140.1_pt1 | contig 29328 bp, 28 predicted proteins | sample 8958161 | NCBI WGS metagenome assembly JADMIO01 (sample SAMN16585339, study PRJNA669376) | soil metagenome | isolation source: Crop rotation soil | place: USA: Cullars Rotation, Alabama | collected 2011 | reverse complement strand
CCGCGACTTCAAGTCACGTGAATTCCAAGCTTCGGATCCCACTGTGCTGGAAAGTCGCCACGACCGCCCCCAGCGTGGGGGGCGGTCTCTTCGGAGGCCCACCCTTGAACACGTTCTTGGCGACGATGCCGTCGAACTCAGCCGTACCTCACGGAGGGCCATCGCTTGGGGGCATTTCCGTTGGACTTCTCGACGGCACTTTGGAAGCGGTGAAGGACAAGTTTTTGAACTTACTGCCCCTCATGGAGGCGGTCTTGCACCGGGCGTTCCACTGCGTTCGGTGTCACGTTACTCGGTGCGATGCCATCGCCGAGGGCGTCGCCCTCTGCTGGAAGTGGTTCGTACAGCTCGCACACCGCGGGAAGGACGCGGCCCGGTTCATCATCTCTTTGGCGACGTTCGCCGCCAAGGCAGTGCGAACCGGCCGCACCGTCTGCGGCCAGCAACCCGCCAGGGACGCGATGTCGCTGACGGCGAAAATCAGGCACGGTGTCGTCGTGTCGCCGCTGCCGACGAACCCCGCGACCCGCGAACCGCTCGCCGACAAGATGGGCGGCCGACACCGCCTCGACGCCGTCGACCAGTACCTGGCCGACAACACCCGGACGCCGGTGCCCGACCAGGTCGCCTTCCGCATCGACTGGCCTGCGTTCGTGCGGACCCTGCCGCGACGCGACCGGGCGATGGTCGTATTTCTTGCCATAGGCCACTCGAACCAGGACGCCGCGGTGAAGTTTCAGATCACGCCCGGCCGCGTCAGCCAGCTCCGCAAGCGATGGCAGCGGCAGTGGCAGGCATTCAGAAGTAATGGTGCGTAAGGCCGACCTTTCTGTGATCGCAGCCAGTTGATCCCAGCCATCGTCTCGACCCTCGCGGCACGTACCTCCGTGATAGAAGGCGAGTTCCACGTCGCCTCCGATAAGCCCTGACGAGCAAGCAGGACGACGCAAGCCGTATGGTGCGGCTTTCGTCCGTCACGCATGTCACCACTACCGAGTGGACTTTCGCCGCCGACGCCGGCTCCCCTAGCCCCGGACTCATCGAGTCGCGGGTTCGACTGGCGTTCATACTTACCGCCCCGGTTTCCCCTGAACCCTATGAAGGAGTTTCCCATGTCCGCAACCATGACCGAAACGAATGGCACCCACAAGGTGCAACGCAAGCAACTGGCCGACCAGATCGACCGCCTTGAATCGGTGCTCGACGGCCTGGCAGACGGACTCAACGGGGCCGTCGCCGACGCCGCCCGCGACGGCACCCGTGCCGCCGTGAAGGAAATCCTGGTTGAAGTGCTGTCCGACCCCGAGGTGCTGGCGATGCTCCAAGCCAAGGCCGCACCGCAGACGTCGCCCGTCAGTAATGTGCCCGCCGCTCCATCCGTGTTCAGCAGAGTTCGGCAAGCCGTCGGCATGGCCGCCGTCGCCGTGGGCCGCGAGGTGAAGACCGTCGCCCAGAAAGTCGCCTCCTTGGCGAAGAATGCCGTGCTAAAGGTGAAGGGCGTCGTCGCCGAGTTGAAGGACGCCGCCACGTTTGCCGCCCGCACGATCACCGAGAGCTCGAAGGGCCGCCGCATCGCTCTCGTCAGCATCGCCATCGGGGCTGTCGTCGCCGTGCTGTCCCAGGTGAACCACACGGTCGCGTCCGTCTTGAGCGGGGCCGGGGCCGTCTGCACCGCCGCCGCCGTGCAAGGCGGACTGTGGCTGCGAGGGGCGGCGAAGCGGTTCGGCTTGATGTAGTCGAAGGGTTGGCAAGGTGAGAACGGTGATCGTGACGACGACGGCCGGTTCGCTCGCGGTCATCCGCGGGTCAGCCCTTGCGTCCGTTGTGATCTTCATTCTCGGCTTCCGGCAACACGGGGGCCTCACCTTGCCGCCACACCCGTCGCAGTTCGATCCGGTTCGCACCCTTCAGCTTCTTGAACGCCCGGCCGCAGACGATGACCTGTACCGCCGGGTTCTGCTTGGCCAGTTGCACGAACGGCTCGATCAGGTAGTTCTCCTTGTCCGCAATGCTCACGTTCTTCGCCAGGGTGATCGGGAAATCGATTAGGGCGATGCCGGGGTAGTTGAAGCCATCCCGACCGGACAGTTTCAGCAAGGCGTAGTGGTAGCCGAGGGCGACGTACCCGATGGACGTGGCCCCCAACGTCGTCCATGGGGCCTTGCCGACAAGTAGCCGCAGGGATCGCTTGCCCAACTCGACCCGGATCGGCTGGTGCGGCCACCCGGTCGGGTCCGCGGCACTCAAGTAGTTCAGATACTCGTTGATACCGTCCGATATTAGGTCCGACAGTTCCTCAAACGGGACGCTAGCGTACTTGCCGTCTACCTCCTCGTTGAAGGTCTGCACTTCCGCCCGCAGCTGGTCGATCTGGCGGGCCAACTCGTCCCGTACGTCCAGGCATCGTCGGAGCCGCTGGAGTTGGGCGATCTTCTCCTCCAGTTGCCCGACCTGGGTGTCCAGCATCGCGATCTCCGGGGGCATCGCCGCGGCAACCGCCGCCCTCACCGGCCGGAGTAGCACCTCGATCTCTGCGAGTTCCTCATTCAAGCGGCGGATATTCACGAAGAGGGCATTCCTCTCGCGGGCAAGTTCTCCGATCAGGTCGTCAAGCTCGGACGCCTCGCCCGTCAGTTGTTCGACCTCAAACAAAAGCCGCTTCTTGGCTCCGTTCATCTCATCGGCCCCGCCAGCCGGCATCGGCTGCTGACAGACGTAGCACTGCCCCGGTTGCTCGCGGCCGGGACGGACCTTCTGGTCGCAGAACGGACAGCAGGTGACTTTCAGGTCCGCGAGCAGCGAGCCCGCCGTCTCGACCCGCTTCAGACGGTTCAACTCGGCCCGGACCTCGTCGCGGTAAGGCGTAAGCTCCGCGACTCGCTTCTCGACATCGGCCAGCCGCCCCCGCTCGCGATCGAGGCCGGCCGTCACTTCGGCCCGCCGCTCGCCCAGCCTGACGTCGGCCGGAGCCTGTGACTTATTGGGGCCGGGCTGGAGGAGTTCGGCCAACACGGTCTCCCGCCGGCGGCCGTGCCGCTCAATATCGTCCCGAATCCGGGCCACCCCCTGGTCGATAGCATCGGGGGTTGGAGCGGTGCTGATGGAGGGGTCGGGAACGATGTCCTTCGCCGCCTGCTGGAGAATTTGCTCGTACTGCTGCTTCCCGGCCTCAAGCTGGCTCAGGGCCTTCCGCTTGTCGATCTCCTGCCTGAGTGCTTGCGGATACAGCTTGTCCGCCACGCCCAGGAATTGCAGCAGGCAGGCGTGTTGAGTGTCCGCGTACTGCTTGTCGGCCAAGTCGCTCCAGAACCGCTCCTCACGGTAGATGTGGCGGAACAACTCCCGCCAACTGAGTTCCGGCCAGCCGGCCCCGGACCACGGGTTTCCCCTCGGGTAGTGGACGACCGGTATGCCGAGCCGATGCAGGAACAGTTCGGAGAAGTCGCTGCTGCTTACCCCCTCCTCGTTCACGAACACCTTGTGCTTAGCCCCGTGTTCCTTCCACCGCCGCTGAAGAGTGACCGGCTCGCCGCCGACCGTCATCTGGAGGGAGGCTGTGTCGAACTTCTCCGACAGCGGTTGGCCCAGGGCCTTCTCGGGTGGGTCTGTGTCGCCCAACAGGTAAGAGATGGTCTGGAGCCACCCACTCTTCCCGGTGTCTTTCAGCCCGACGATGGCGTTGACACCCGGCATCAGATCGAGCGTTTCGGACTCGCCCGATCCGGTGGTCCGGGAAACGGAAATGATTTGGATGGGCTTGGCGGTCATGGCCGGATCACCTGGCCGAGTGGCAGCTTGGCGACCTCTTGGTCGAACAGTTTGTATACCATCTTCTTGAGCGTGTCCCCGCTCTTGGAGCCGAGCAGCGTCTTGACTTCTCGCATGTGGGCACAGACGTCTTGGTACTCCTCGCCCCCAGCCAGCCGCTTCGCCATCGCCAGCCCGGTGTCGGTTAGCGAAAAGACGAACGCTTCGCCCACCTTCTCGACCGCGATCAATTCCCGCCCCTCCAAGTACCCCAACAGCTGGTAGTACCGGGCATCCCACGGTCCGTAGTGGTGTCGAACCATCGCGGACTCGACCGGGCCGGCCGAGCCGGCGTCCGGCTTTTGATCGTCGTGTGCCCTGGCCCGACGGAAGAAGTCGGGGTAGCGGACGAAGAAGTCGAGTTTGGCGAGCTTGGTCAGACCGTCGATCCTGAACCGGCCGGATGCCCGGTCCTTGGTCCCGCACAGGTGGATTAGCAGTAGCAACCGGGCGGCGTGGAACTCGGTGATCTGGTCGGCGGTCAGGGGCCGACCAACCGGGTAGCTGCCGAGGGACGAGGTCGGTTTCATACAGCTGCCCTCGCCAGGTCATGCTGGCAGCGTTCCATCACCTCGTACAGGAAGCCGAGCATGAACGAGTCGGGCGGCTTCGGATCGCCGGCGAGGGAGTCTCGGAAGGCGAGCAGGGCCTGTTGACAGCGGTTGAGGAACTGCGGCCCCGTGTCCGTGAAGTCGCCGGCGTCAAGTTGCGTCTTCAGCCGATGCAGACAGGCCAGGGCTTCGCCCTCGACCGTGTCCCGTCCGTCCAGGGTTAGGTACTTCGGCTTCCGAACCTCTTGCAAGTACCGCCTTCGCTGCTCCCTCGCGGCCTGAACTGAGGTGTCGGGCAACCTGGCGTTCGTCAGCTTCCGCTCCAGCGTGGCACTCGTCCCGGACGGGACAGGGTGAAGTATGGCATTCGCTTGGGCCTGGAGCCAGGTCAGGAGATCGGCCCGCTTCAGTCGCTTGGCCTGCTTCTGGGTCCGGCCGCACGCCAGGGAGGCGTCCTGCACCCGCAGGAACAGCCGGTCATACAGCCGCTCCCGCTGGCCAAGGTCGAGGACCGGCCCGTTCACCTCCAGTACCCGTTCCAGCTTCAGAAGGTTCTCGTTCCGCACGTCCTGGGTGGACGCCTTCACCTCCCAAGTGGTCATCTCGGCCCAGTAGGCCAGGCCGTTTCCGTTCGGGGAGGTGCAAGCCCCGATCTTCTTCTCGATCGCGGTCCCACACGCTGTGATCCCGACCTTGTTGGCCGTTCGGGCTTCGGTGTCGAACCCCGCCGATAGGGGCGAGAGGGTGTCGTCGGGCTTCCACCGCGTCACGACGCGGAACCGGCATTTCTCGTCGCCCCGGTCGTGGGCGAGCGACTTCTCCGCGATGCACCGCCCCGGCCCCTTGCCGTCTTTGATGGCTTCCCGCTCGCAGAGCTTCGGCACGGTCCACGCCTGCCCGAGTTCGTTCCCCTTCACCTGCACGAACTCAAACCACTCCACGGTGCCGACGAGCCAAACCTGCACGATGTCGTCTTCGGCCTCGCACCACACCTCTATCGGCCCGCCACCGAGGAGCATGTCGAGGCACTTGCCGGCCGCAACGTGGTCCTGATAATCGAACCCGTCGCGGGCAACCCGCCCACCTTGTTCCAGGGGGTCTAGGTCGCGGTACGACCCTTTCTTCGTGGCCGGTTTGGCGGCCGGTTTCGCAGCTTTGCCGCGTGCCTTCGCCATCCGAAACTACCTCGGCTTCCGCCGCCACCGGCCCCGGCACGTGTGTCGGCCTGGACAAGGAGCAGGTCCAGTGGCCTGTCGGCGATCGCGGCCAGCCTGCGGAACACTTCGGGTTGAGCCAAGACCATCTGACGGATCGGCTCAGGGACGTTCTGATTCAACAGCATGGTACGTCGGGGTCTACGTTCGGTCATCGACTGTTGTACGCGGCGTCGATCGAAAGTGTCGATCACACTCGCTTGTGCCGACACGCGTGCCCGTTCATTCCTCTTCGTCAGCTTCTTCCGGCTCGCCGAACAGGATGCGGCGGATGTCGTGGTCCTTGGAGTCCATGTCGCCGCAGTACATCCGTAGGTGTTCGGGTACGGCCTCGTACGCCCGCCGCAGCACCTCACGCCGCCCGTCGCTCGGGTCGGCTCGGTAGTCCTGGTGAGCCCGGATGCAGCGGCGGATCGCCCCCTCACCTCCCTGCAACTGATCGACCATGTCGGCCGCCTCCCGCATCCGCTCGCCCGGCTGGATGAACCAGTACCCCTCGCCGGCCCGGAACTGCCCCAGCCCGTCGATCGCCACCCACGTGCCCGCCGGCACGGCCAGCGTCAGCCGGCCCGCCGCGAACATGACCCCGACCGCGTCCAGCGGCATCGACGCGGTGCCGTAGCCGAGCTGCGACAGGCCGTCGGCGTAGATCAGCCAGTTCCGCAGCCGCAAGCCGCCCGGTATCACCTCGAACACGGACAGGTCGTCGCCCAACACCTCGTCGCCGTCGGCGTTGACGCGATACAGCTTCCCCTGGCCCCACCCATAGCCCTTGGCGTACCTCATGCCGTCGCGGACCTCGGTATCGGTTCCTTCCATGTCGATCAGCCCGTGCATGGACGGGTTGAGTTCACGGAGGGCGGCCATCACCTCGCCCGCGAAGTCTGTGGCGGTGCGATCCCACTCGACTGCGGCAACGACAGCCTGACCCAGGTTGTGAATGCCGATCGTGCCGCCGACCGCCGGCCGCGTCGCCACCCACCCCGACGCGAGCTTGTCGCGGAATAGCGGCACGTCGTTGTAGCCCCAGCAGTTGATCGACCCGTCGGCGTACACCTCGACCGGCGACAGGAAGTACGTGCCGTTGTGGATGAACGCGGGGATGGCCTTGCCGTAGGTCGTCGCGGAGTCGCCCTTCCGCACCAGCCGCCACCCGCCGAGCGGTCGTTCGACCTGGGCCAGCCAGCGGGCGTCGAGGTTGAGGCGGGCCTGCTGCAACTGCTTGCGGAGATCGGCGGGGCGGGAGTGCGGGTCGGTCGCGTGCAAGGCGACGTCGAGCCGCAGAAACGTGCCGCGGGGGTCGTTCCGCTCGTCGAGCCAGTCGGCGTAGACCAGCCGGGGCAAGTCGTCGCCCGGCGTGGCCTGCACGGCCCGGATGAACCCCTCGTCGTCGGTCATGGGTCAGCCTCCACGCCTTGCGAGGTCATGCAGGGTTGCGAGCAAGGAAGTCCCGAATGCCTTGAACCATCAGTTCTACTTGGGAAGCCGTGTACTTGTCGTAGTGAGCGTGTGCGGCGGCGTTCCGAATGTCGGCCCACGCGACAACCTGCTTGGAGTCATTGCTCCCGTAAATCCCAGCCTTCGCCAAGTCCTGATTCAATGAGTTCAGTCTCTTCGGAACGGTGTCCCCCTTGCCGTCTACGAACGTGGTGGGAATCGAGTGCTTCTCGCACAACTTGCGGACGTGTTGTTCAAGCACGCCACTGGCCAGGACGGCGGCCGGGTCTTTTAACCCTTCGTCCTTCAGCAGGTATTTCGCCATCTCCAGAAAGTCGGAGAAGACGTCCGACCGTACCATTTCCCCGAAACGCTTGAGTCGCCCGGATTCGTAGTCAGACTTGAGTGCCCGCAAGGCACCCGCTAGAACGCTGATCCGCCCATCGTCATTGCTTGGCGAGATGCCATCGAGCACCTCGTTTGCCGCCGCCGCCCCGTTAGGCGAAAGACGATTGAGGGTGTTCCGCATGAGGGAAATGATTTCCGCATCAACGTCTTTCGGTGCATCAATGTAGACGCTGGTGCTCCGGTCTTGTTCGGAATAATACGACTTGGTGAATTGTCGCTTCACTTCCTCGTACCGCTTGAGAACGTCGTCGATCTGCTTCACGACGTCGGCCACGTGTGCGGACATGAGCATCGCCCCAGTGGATACCTGAACACCAAACGGCACTGTAAGCGTAGAGGAAGCTCTGGACAAGACTTTTCAGCGACACCTCGACTCTCTGGACAAGGCAAGGTGTTTCCGGGTTCGTGACGAAGTAGCCGCACATGTTGCAGCTCTTGAAAAGAAAAGCCCTAGGCATCAAAACTTGGGGCTTCTTTTGTTCTCTCTCCCCGCCCCCAGCATAGGGCAGGTCGATGAAGGGGCGGCGGATCACCGTGACGGACGAGCAGATAGCAGTCGTGCGTCGCACGGCCGCGGAGAAGGCCGGCGTGACGGCAATCGCCCGTTTGACGGGCCTGTCGCGGCCGACCGTCTACCGGCTCCTCACCGAGCTGGTCCCGCCCGATTCGGCCTAACTTGTCGGCGGGGGCAGTGGCCGGTCGCTGCCGAGTTGCTGAATGAACTCGCCAAACCCCAGCTGGATGACCCGCGAGGTCTCGACTAGCGGCCTCCTCGCCTCGGGGAACGGCTCACGGATCAAGTCGTGCAGCGTCAGCCAGTGTTCCTTGCCCTCTTCGTTGCGGTCCCGGTGACCTCGGTCGAGGTCGTGCATGTCCAGCAGCAGGTAGGGGACGTTCGGTTCGATGGCGGCGGCAATTTTGTCCTTCACTGGCTGTGGGTACTCGTTGACTCGGGCAGCTAGTATGGCCACACCGCCGCCGCACTGCACCGCAACTTTTGACGTTTCGATGAACTGGTCGATGACCTTGTCCCACGTTTTCGCATCGGACGAGGTTTCGAGTAAGGTCTTACATTCGCAAAAAACGAGATGTCCGTCGCAGCACGCCAGGATGTCGATGTCACCGGCCTGCGTTCCACGCGTGTATTTCACGCCGGGTAGCCAAAGGAACCCACGGTGCGACAAACCCCGGAGAAACCGGCCGGTGAGGACAACGGGGATGAGGCCCTGATCGACGGCGTGTCGGACGGTTCGGTGGAGCGTGTAAGCGAGTTCCACCCGTGCCGGTAGTGTTAGCCGATGCCCGCAGTGGGTGCAGACGATCCGCCGCTGGATGTTCAACGCCGGGACACAGTCCGGCTGACGACAGCGGGGGCAGGGGTCAAGTTTCCACGCCCGACTGAGGACCGAGCGATCGGCCCAGTACTCCAGCAACGTCCGCACTTCCAGATTCTCAGGCTCCGAGTGCTTGACGTGTTCCAGGTATCGCCGACGGGACACCCGCTTTATGCGATCCGTTTCCCGCTCGAACAAGAACGCGTTCCGCTCGATGTAGCTTTGACCGCTAAGGCAGCCTTTGGTGACGTTGCATTCGGCGTCGATCTGCGGACGCGTCAGATACTTGCCCGCCAGGGCCGTCAACAGGGTCCGCGACTGGCCTGACACCGCCGTCGCGGTCGCGTGCAGCCCGCCGAATCGTCGAATGACGGGGAGGTAGCTGCTCCGCTTCTCGTCCGGCCCCGGCTCGATCCCGTACTCCCGCAGCGACTCCAGTAGCACCTCCTCGGCGGTCGGCAGGTAGACCGTCACGACGTCCTTGTTGCCGGAACTGAGGACGTTGATGCCGTCGTGGCCGTCGCCGGTGCGAGGGATTTTTGAGTGCTCGAATGTCGGCGGGCAGGGGCCGTTGAGCAGCTCGAACGCGGCGTAGTTGGACGGCAGGCAAAGTTCTTTGACGGCCCCCCGGTCTTGACGTCCTTGCGGAGGTCGACCACCCACGACCGGGGTGAGCCCAGCGACTCGAACGCCTTGGGACGTGGAGGCTGAAGGGTGAGCGTGCGGCCGGTGATGTCGACCGGCCACGGGGTGACATACTCGAACGGGACGGCGACCGGCAAGCGGTTCCGCGGCGGGGCGTAATCGACGGCCGCGATGGGCGAGCCGGTCAAGGCCCGCTGGAATCGTACGCCGAAGTCGTCGCACCTGTCCTTGCTCACAGTGGCCGAGGTGACGAGGCAGAAGTTCGGCCTCGCCCCGTAAGGCAGGAACGCGAGCAGCCATTCCTTCAATGCGTCCAGCACGGCGTCGTCGGTGACGCTGTCGGCCGGGACGGGAATGACCCACGCGGGCGTGTCGGCGTCGCTGGCCGAGCGGAGGTTCCAGAACAACGCTAGGTCGGAAACCGGTTCGTTCACCAGCACGACCGTCGGCGACGGGTGGCCCCAGTCCATGAGGGACACATGTAGGGCGTGCCCCGTGACGTCCAGCCAGCTTTGCCGGCACTCGCTCACGAAAGCGGTCGCCAGCTTGATGAACTCGACGGCCGTGTTCTCGACGAACTTGGTGGCGTGGTCGCGGAGGTCCTGCCGGAGATTCGCGTGCGGCACGCCGAACACCGCTGCACAGTACAGCGACCAGTTGGATGTCGCGTCGGCGGTCACGGTCTGAAGGCGGCGATGTCGCTGCTCGTGGACACGCGTGCGGTGAAGGTGGGTGAGGGGGTAGTCGACCGTGTAGTAGTCTTCCCAACGCGGCATCCGTCGGTTTCGGACGAAGCCGGGTTCGAGACGGCCGTACCCACGCGGTTGGCACGCGGCGACGACAGCCGGTCGCCATGCGTCGTCGTCGAGTCCAACGCCGTATACGAACTCGGGCCGTGAGCGTGCCAGACGGAACTCGGTGAGGTCGTCGGGCTGTCTCGTGTCCACCGGAATGATGTGGCCGAATCGTCCGCCCCAAATCTTGCTGAAGAACTCGAAGGACAAACGAAGCAACTCGGCGTCGGCGGAGCGGTCGATCAACACTGCCGCACGAGCCGGGCGGACAAGCAACTCCAACATGTGTTGAGCCATTACCTATCCCCAGTTGAGTTGGTGCCGCATCTGCTGTTGGTGTTCAAGCGATTTTCACACACAGCGTTGAGCATGATCGCACACCCTGCACTTGCGTTGTAGGGCCGTAGCCGGGGCATCGCGTGACATCGGCCGAAATGCCCCTTTGCTTGCCCCATTTCCATTCCTTGGAGGGTTCCATGCGACCGTCAGAAGTCTCGTCCACGCTGTCGGCCCTGCTATCGGCGGGTCGGCCCATCTACCTGTGGGGGCCGCCCGGAGTGGGCAAATCGAGCGTCGTACGGCAAGCGGCCGCGACGCTTCAACTCGGCCTCGTCGATCTCCGGGCCACACTGCTCGACCCGGTCGACTTGCGGGGCCTGCCGAAGCTGACGAAAGACAGTGCGGTGTGGTGCCCGCCGGCGTTCCTGCCGCGATCGGGGACCGGCGTGTTGTTCCTCGACGAGTTGGCCCAGGCCCCGCCGCTGGTGCAGGCCGCGTGCCTGCAACTGGTGCTGGATCGAAGGCTCGGCGAGTACGAACTGCCGACGGGGTGGAACGTCGTCGCGGCGTCGAACCGAACGGAAGACCGGGCCGGCACGCACCGGCTGATCTCACCGCTCCTGAATCGGTTCGTGCATCTCGACCTGGAGGTGTCGGCCGACGACTGGCAGGCGTGGGCCGTGTCGGCGAGCGTCGCCCCCGAGGTGCGGGCGTTCCTGCGATTCCGACCCGGTTTGCTGTTTCAATTCGATGCTGCCGCCAACCCGCGTGCGTTCCCGACACCGCGTAGCTGGCACTCCGTCTCGGACGTGCTGACGCGAACGCCGCCGCAACTGTTGCACGCCGTCGTGGCCGGTTGCGTCGGCGACGGCCCAGCGGCCGAGTTTGCCGGGTTCCTGCAATTGTACCGCGAGTTGCCGGACGTGGACGTGGTGTTGAAGAACCCCGACGCCAGCCCGGTCCCGCGGGAGCCGGCCGTGCTGTACGCCCTGGTCGGGGCTCTCGTCGAGAAGTGCCGGGCCGATCATGCCCCGCTGCCGAACTTCGTCAAGTACGCCACCCGGCTGCCGGACGAGTTCGCGTTGCTGGCGTTGCGGGACGCCCTGTCCGTGAACAAGAAGCTGGCCGGGTTGCCGGTCGTGCAGCAGTGGATCGCCCAGGCCCGCACCAAGGGCCTGTTCCCGGCCACATAGCCGGGCACGTCTGATTGCATTCTCCATCACAATTCGGAGGACCATGCCATGGTCGAGGGAAGCCTCGACGTCGGGGGTGCCGTCGTCTTCTGGTCGCTCGCCGACGGCACCGACCGCGACACGTTGCGAGGCGGGTTGGCCCCGCTCGGCTTGGAGTCGTTCGTTCCCGATCCGCGGCCGGCGTCGGCCGTGCTGCGGGACGCGTTGGAGGACGTGCTAGGTGGGCCGCGAGTGCTGGTCCGCCCGTTGGCGGCCCGCGACGGGTTTGCCGTCGTGACGGAAGATCGCGGCACCCAGAGCAACACCTACACCACCGGGCTCGTCGCCCGCGTGATGGGCGACCCGGCTGAGTTCACGTTCGACCCGATCGACGAGCGATCGCATCGCGTCATCGAGAAGTACCGCGAGCACGCCGGCCGCATCCCGGCGGGCCAACTGTCGGCAGCGATGGTGCGAATCGTCGAATCGCTCGGCGGCACCCGATTGCGGCCCAGCGGGGCCGTGTACTGGGTGCCGGGGCACAAGCTGACCGACTGGACCGCCGTGGCTCATGCCGTCGAAGCCGCCGCGATGGGCCGACCGAACGCGGTGTACCTCATCAAGCACAAGCTCGACGCCGACGCCGTACGGGCCGTCCGCGACGCCGTGGTTGCGGAGGTGAAGGCCGACGCCGCGAGGATCGTGCAAGAGGTGAACGCCGGCGATTTGGGCGATCGGGCGTTGGAAACCCGACGCACGCAAGCCGCCGCCCTGCGGGACAAGGTGTTGTTGTACGAGGACGTGCTGAGCGTCGGGTTGACCGGGCTGCACGCCGCTGTCGACGCCGCCGACCAAGCCGCCGCCACCGCCGCCCTGTTGATCGCCGCCCACCCCGCCGAGCCGGTGCCGGCCGGCATGGCCGGGTGAACGAACCGCGACGAGTGAGAAAGGAGGTGCGACATGGCCGACGACGCGTTCGCGGCCATTGAAGAGATCGCCGCACGGCAAGCCGCCGCGGAGCAGGCCCACCGAGCCCTGTCCGCGGCCCGTGCCCGTCTGGTGCTGGGACGCGACGCGAAGAGTGCGTTTTTCGCGTGCCTGGCACTTCGGCTGGTGCCCGAAGTCGATTGGTCGGTCGAGACGATGGCGACAGACGGTCGCACGCTGAGCTACCACCCCGGCTTCGTGGTCGGCCTCACCGCCGACGAGTTGGTCGGGGTGGTCGTTCACGAGGTGATGCACAATGCCCTCGCCCACCCGTCCCGGATGGGAGCCCGCGACGCGGCGACGTGGAACGTGACGTGCGACCTGGCCGTGAACCCACTCCTGGTGCAGGCCGGGTTCACGTTGCCGAAGGGACGCCTCATGCCGGGCGAGGGTCGCTACGCCCACCTCGACGCCGGCAAGTCGGCCGAGGAGTATTACGCCGCCCTGTGCCAGCCCCAATCCGAGAGTGAGGGTACGGACGACACCCGGTCGAGTGACCCCGGCGGCTGCGGCGGCGTCGAACCGCCGAACGCCGGCGATCCCGCCGAGGCGGCCCGCACCGAGGCCGAGTGGCAGGTCGCCGTCGCCCAGGCCGAGCAGGCCGCGAAGGGGCGGGGCGAGCTACCGGCCGGGCTCGACCGCGTAGTGGAACGAGCCGTGCGGCCCGGTGCGGACTGGCGGGCAGTGCTGCGGGCGTTCGTCAGCCAGCACGCCCGAAACGACTACTGCTGGTCGCGGCCGAACCGAAGGATGTTGGCCCAAGGGCTGTACCTGCCAGGATTGCGGAGCGAAGAACTCGGCGACGTCGTCCTCGCCGTGGACACGTCCGGCTCGATCGGCGACACGCAGTTGGGCGTGTTCGCCACCGAGGCCGATGGCATCCTGTCGGCGTTCGACTGCACGTTGACCGTCCTCTACCACGACGCCGACGTGCAGAAGGTGCAGACGTGGCAGAGCAGCGACGGACCGCTCGTCCTCGACCCGGTCGGGGGCGGCGGCACGTCACACGTCTGCGTGTTCGACTGGCTCGCCGCGTCGGCCCTGTCGCCCGCGTGCGTGGTCTGCCTGACCGACCTCTCCACCGAGTTCCCGTCGTCAGTGCCCGACGTGCCGGTGCTGTGGGCCGTCACCGGCGGCAACATCTCGCAACCGCCGTTCGGCCTCCGCGTCGAACTTGACGGTTGATTCCAGTTCCAGACTGCTTTGACGCGGGGCGGACCAGAAATCCGCTCCGCGTTCGTTTCCCATCAAAGGAGTGTGCCATGCCCAAGGTGAAAACGAAGCGGAGCAGGTTCGACACCACGGTGACAGAAAGGTCGCCGGGGTCGAACGCGTGGCGGTGGTCGTGTCAGGGGTTCCACTGGGAACTCGACCTCGGCCGTCGCGGGTTGAACTTCGGGATGGTCGCGGGCGACGCCGTCCGCCCGCTCGCGTTCTTCGACAAGCTCGACGCGGCGGTGAGCTACGCGTGGGGGTTCACCCAAGGGTTCAACGAACGCGGCCGTACGGACCCGACGCCGTCGGCCGCGGAAGGCGGCCCGTGAGCGAGCCACTCTCCGACGACAGGCCCTGGCCGCGTTGCCCGCTCGTCGTGGCCTACGGCCTGGGGGTGAACTCGACCGCCATGCTCGTCGAGTTCGCCCACCGCGGCATCCGTCCCGACCTGATCCTGTTCGCTGACACCGCCGGCGAGAAGCCGGAGACGTACGCGTACCTGCCCGTCATCCAACGGTACTTGAAACGGGTGAAGTTCCCGCCGGTGGTCACGGTGCGGTACGAACCGGTGCGGGCCGCGTACCGGACGCTGGAAGAACAGTGCCTTCACACCGGCACGCTGCCGTCGCTCGCCTACGGCGGCAAGTCGTGCAGCTTGAAGTACAAGCGGACCCCGCAGGACAAGTACATCCTGCGAACCTACCCGCCGGCTGAGCACGTCGGCAACGGCACGCGGGTGGTCCGGGCGATCGGGTTCGACGCCGCCGAGTCCCGCCGCACGTACGCGGGCGTGGTCAAGGCGATCGGCCTGGACGCCGGCGAGGGCCACCGGCTGACGTGGGCGAAGCCCGCACCCGGCCCGGAGCGAAAACCATCTCGTGAAGCGTGGCTCGACGAGCACTACTTCGCGTACTGGTATCCGCTCCACGAGTGGGGCATGGACCGGGCCGCGTGCGAGCGGTGCATCCGCGACGCCGGCCTGCCCGTGCCGGTGAAGAGTGCCTGCTTCTTCTGCCCCGCCTCCAAGAAGCAGGAGATTCTCCAACTCCGCGACCGCCACCCGGACCTGCTGGACCGGGCGTTGGCGATCGAGGACGCGGCCCGTCCATCGCTCACATCGGTGAAGGGGCTGGGGCGGTCGTTCTCGTGGGCCGACTTCCTCAACGCCGCCGACGACACCCCGTTATTCCCCGCCTGCACCTGATCGACAGGAAAGGAGGTTTCGTTGTCCACCCCTCGCCTCACCTTGCAAGCGTTCCAGATCGTCTTGCTCGTGCCGGCCGGTCTGTCCCACGCCGAGTACGAAGCCATGCAGCAACCACTCGACAAGGCCATGTTTCGCCGCTTGCTACGGCGAGCCGCGGCCAGGCTGTGTCGTCGGTTTCCTGAACTGGTCCAAGTCACCGTTCGCGTCACCCGCTGATCGCACCCCGCGAACCCATCACCACTCTTAAAGGAGGTTCTGGTCGTGATCCTCATACCGCCCGGCATGGTCCGGGCATTCCGGGCCATAGCCCGCAAGTGCTCCACCGGCCGCCCCAAGGGGCCGGCCCCGCCCGTCATCGTCGTGGCGACTCGTCGCCGGCTGTCGCTCGTCACCGTGCTCTCCGAGGTCGTCGTCGCCCTCGACCTGCCGCCGTCGGGCACGCTGCCGCAGCCGTTGGCCGTGCCGTCCACGGCGTTTGATGCCGCCGACACCGCCGGGGCGGTCGAGCTCGTCCCCGACGGCCTGGCGTGGCAAGTCCGTTGGACGGGTACGAACGGGCCGCAGATGGTGTCCTTCGAGCCGATCCCGCACACGCCGCCGCTGCCGCCGCGGCCGGGCCAGTTGGCGGACGTGCCGCCGACGTTCCTCACCGCCCTGCACGAGTGCGGGCGTGTCACGGCCAGGGACGCGGGCACGCGGTACGCGACGAACCGCGTCCAGGTGCAGGGGGCGAACGGGCTCGTCGTCGGCACCGACGGCCACCAGGCCCTGCTCTGGGGCGGGTTCGCGTTGCCGTTCGACGCGGACGTGCTGGTGCCGGTGGTGCCGGTGTTCGGCACGAAGACGCTGGCCACCGAGAGTGAGGTCCGCGTCGGCCGTACCGACCACCACCTCGTCGTCGCCGCCGGCCCGTGGTTGGTGTTCCTGCGGAGTGATGTTGCCGGTCGGTTCCCGGACGTGCGAGGTGCGGTGCCGCGTGCCCATGCCCCCGTGTCCGTGCTCGACCTCGGCGACGCCGACGCCGAGCGGTGCCGCGTGGCGATCGCCGGAAGAACGAGTGCCGACGACGAGTCCACGGCCACGCTCGATGTCGGGCCGTCGTCCGTGCTGCGGGCTGGCGAAACCCCGGACGTGGTTGAGGTGCCACTGCCGGACGCGTCGTGTCGTGGCCCTTCGGTAACGGTGACGTTTCGCCGAAGCCACCTGCTGCGGGCGTTGACGCTCGGCTTCCGCCGCCTCCGCGTCGTGACCGACGGCAAGCCGGTGGCATTCGAGGACGGCGATCGCACTTACATCACCATGCCGATCGGCAACGAAGCCGCCGTACCGAAAGCCGACGAGTCGGCTTCCCATGGCCCATCTTCAAATTCCATTCCCGAACCCAGGAGTCATTCCGCCATGCGACCGCACGAGACGAACGGGCACCACGGCGGGGCGGACCCGCCGGACGTGCTGGCCGAGGCCGAGGCGTTGAAGGCGGCGTTGGCCGAGGCGTCGCACCGGGCGAACCGGTTGGTGCAGGCCCTCAAGCATGGCCGCAAGCAGACGCGGGCGTTGGCGTCGGCGTGGTCGGCGTTGAAGGGCCTGAACCTCGACCCCGGAGGGCGGCCGTGACGCTCACCGTACCACGACTGGCCGATCGCGTCGGCCACCTGGCCGCGACGCTGTCCGACCTCAAGGACCGGGTGCGGAACGCCGTGGCGACGGAGACGGGGCGGATCGTCGCCGACGCCGTCCGCGACGTGCTGACCGCCGCGTTGACCGCCCGTGTCTACCGGCCTTCGTCGAACGGCTACTACCCGCGACGCGAGTACGAGGCCGACCGCGATGGCTGGCAGGACGAGGACGACGAGCCGGGCCGCGGCTGGGAGCGTGAAGTGCGGCACGACGAGCCGACGGAGCCGTGCCGCGGTACGTCCGATCAGGTCGTCGTGGCATCTTCGCGGTGGCCGGAAGCGGTGGCACTGGGTTCCGCCGCCGTGCGGTGGTGGGCGGCTCGACGGTTGCCGGGCTGGGCCGCTCTCGGACTGGGTTTGGCCGTCGGAGCCATCAACTGGGCCGGCGGGCCGCTGGCTCGGGCGGGCCTGGTGTTGCTGGCCGCGGCAGCCGACTTGTTGCCGATTGCCGCGTCAACGGTCGATTGGAACGACTCGGCACGGTGAACGTGGCATGATCGCCGCGAAGTGTGTTTACGGAACCCCTGCACTTGTAGCTGCCTCACCCGACCGTCGGTGTCGGGTGAGGCGGCATCGTCGTGCTCGACACCGCCCCGCGACGCGACCGGTTTCGCTTAGCTATCACCGCCCTGTCCTTACTCGGGTGTGGGGACATTGGTGGCTGAGCGAGGTGAGCTTGGTGCCCGGCGACAACGCCTTCGATCGCGTCTTGCACGCCGGCCAGTGCATCCATCGTTCCCCAGATCACTCGTTCGGCTGGAGGTCCCAAAGTTTAATGTTCTTGTCGGCACCCCCGGAGGCCAGCAACCGGCCGTCCGGGCTGAACGCCACGCACCGCACCCGTTGTGTCGGGGACGGTGTCGAACTTATGAGTTGACCCGTCGTTGCGTTCCACATTCGGATGCGGCTGTCCGCGGTCGCGGAGGCCAGCGTCTTTCCATCAGGCGAAAATACCGGCGTCCCCCGGAATTGCATATTGGGATCAATCCGAATCGTGGCGACCGACTTGCCGGACGTGGTGCTGAAGACGTGAATGGCGTTCCGGTCGAAATCGCTTCCGCCGTGGACAGTCATTAGCTTGCCGTCCGGACTGAACTCGAATCGGTAGCTGTGGAAGCTGTCGTTCTCGAAGGCGACGTTCGCCAGATCGTTGCCGCTCTCCGCGTCCCACACCCGGACCCCCTTCGGCCCGCGGGTGGCGGCGATCAGCTTGCCGTTCCGGTCGGCGTGCAGCCGATCCGCCGTCGCCTCCGCCGTCTTGGGGTCGTCGACGACGGGCGTGGCGGTGGCGACGTCGAGTTTCATGACGGCCGACTTCTTCCCGATCCATGCGAGGTGTTTCCCGCCGCCCGCGAACGTCGTCGACCGCGGCTCGTAGCCGTAATACGACGAGAGCTTCTCCAGCACTTTCCCCGTCGCCGTCTCCCACACGAAGACCTCACCGCCGCCGTCCAGTGCCCCGCCGCACGTGACCAGGTACTTGCCGTCCGGGCTGAACGCGACCGAATTGATAGGCATTTTGTGGTCCGCAAGCGTAAGGGTGTTCTTTCCGTTGGCCACGTCCCAGAGCCTGACGGCAGGCGTCCGGGTGGCTTCGACGCCGGCCAGCACCTTCCCGTCGGGACTGAACGCGAGGGCGGACACCTCGCCGGACGAGCCGAGCAACGTCATCTTTTCCTTCGGCACCGCGAGGGCCGGGTGCCCCGGTCGGGCATCCGTGCTCGGGATGGTTTCGTCGATGAGCGGCTTGTAGACGTCCGGGTTCTTCTCGTCCAAGAACATCATCTCCTCGATCGTCCCTTGAATCTTGGAGCCGCCGGCCGGCAGGTGGAGTTTGACGTGCATCAAGCAGATTTGCTGGCGGGGGTCGTTGTTGACCACCGCCGCGAAGAACGTCGGTGCCTCGTCCCGGTTCACGACGCCGACGGGGCTGTCCATCTGGTCGAACAGCCGCAACACGGCTCGGCTCCTCTCCACGACGGGGAACAGCAGCGGGGTCAACACCGCGACCCTCTTCCCGTCGAACTTCTCGGGAAACGCGATCATCTGGCTCCGGTTGTCGGTGAACTCGTACGTTCGCGGCGACCCCGGAAACTGTTCGACCAAGGTGAGGGGCACGAACGTCATGAACCCCGTGGTCTTCCACGTGATCCGCCGAACAGGGGCGTCGTCCGGCCCCCGAGGGGCGAGTACCACGGCCCGGTCGACCGGCTCGTGCCCCTTGCTCGGCACGACGCTCAGCCAGACGGTTTCGCCGCTGTCCCCGGCGATCAGGTCGACCGCCTCCTCCGCGGTCTTGCCGTCCACCGAGAGCATGGACTCGCGGGAGCGTCCGACGCGGACGAGGCGGTCGCCCAACCGTATCCCGGCCTTCTCGGCGGGGAGCCCGACCGTGAGTTTGGAGACGACCAGCTTCCCCCCGTCGTCCTTCAGTCCGAAACCGACAAAGCCGGTTCGCTGCGTCTTGGCGGCGGTCGCCGGCGGCTGCAACGGGTGCTCAGTGCCCTTGGTCGGCGACGGAGGCGGGGGCGAGGGCGGGGCCGCGTCCGGGACGGTCGCCGCCATCGTGGCCGGTGCCGCGGCATCGCGACAGCCGACCGGGCCGACGCCGACGAACGTGCAAATCGCCGAGCAGATCAAGGCTTGGAATCGGAAGTGCCTCATCGCAACGCCCTCAGCACCCGCAGAAAAGTGTTCGGTGGCCGCCCGCGAAGCCGCGTCGTCAACGCGGCCAGGTGGGGTCGAGAGGGAGCGTATCAGAGCGGGGGCGGAAAGACAATGTTCTGTTACGACCATGACCGCAATGTGCATCTCGGCACGCGGCCCCGACGGGCGATGATCCCGGATGGAGGTCGCCATGCCCGGCCGGAAGCGAGGGCGGGTCGAACACGCCCCGATCGTGCAGCGGTTCAGTCTGCGGCTCCGCGAATTGCGGCTGGAAGCCGGCATGACGCAGGCCGAGCTGGCCCGCCGGTCGAACGTCGTCACCAGCTACGTGACGCGGCTGGAACGGGCCACGTCGGCCCCCGGCATTGACCTGGTGGACCGGCTGGCGACGGCCCTCGGATGCACGGCGGCCGACCTGCTGCCGGCGGCGACGCCGCCTGATCGCTCGGCGGTATTGAAGGACCAGGTGCGGCGGTTGTGCGACGGGTTGGTCGGCGGCTCGGACGCGGAGACGCTGTCGCTCGCCGCTCAGTTGCTCGCCCGGCTCGCCAGTTCGGAACGGTGAAGCGGCCGACAACGGGGCGGCCCGATCGCGATGTACAATCGCACGGTGGAGTGGTTCTCCGGCTGCGTCCTTCTCGGCCGGTGCTCAAAGCAGCTCTCGACCGAACCTGGCGATTCCCGGCGTCCGCACGTCTTCCGCGATCGAATCCGCCAGCCGACCTTGACTGATAATCTGTTCACTACTACTCATGGGGCATGGTTGCCCCACGCACACTCGTCGGCTTCGGCGACGCGGATTCCTTTTACGCATCCGCGGAGGCGTGCCGCCGGCCGTGGCTGGCCGGGCTGCCCGTCGGCGTCCTCGGCAACCAGGGGGCGTGCGTCATCGCCCGCAACTACCCGATGAAACGGTTCGGCATCAAGGTCGGCGAGCCGGTCTGGGAGGCGAAGAAGAAGTGCCCCGATGGCGTCTACGTCAAACGCGACTTCCGCTGGTACGAGACGCTGTCGAAGAAGATGCTCGCCGAAATCCGCGAGCGGTTCTCGCCGCGGGTCGAGTACAGCAGCATCGACGAGTTCTTCTGGCTCGGGCTGCCGGCCTATAACCTGACATTCCAGCAGACCGCCGAAGCAGTGCGGGGCCACATTAAAGCCGCGGTCGGCGTGCCGATGACGGTGGCGTTCGCTCGCACCCGCACCCTCGCCAAGTTGTTCGCCGACACGTCGAAGCCGTTCGGGGCGATCGCCGTCACCGACCCCGACCACGAACGCGAGTTGCTCGGCAAGCTACCCGTCACCGAGATCGCCGGAATCGCCAAACGCCGAGCGGCCCGCCTCGAACCATACGGCATCAAGACCTGCCTCGACCTCGCCCGTGCCCCCGAGTTGATGGTCCGCAAGGTACTGACGGTCGTTGGCCACGACCTGTGGCTGGAACTGAACGGGGTTCCGGTCAACGCCATTCGGCCCGAGCGAACGCGGCACAAGACCATCTCTCGCGGCGGCAGCCTCGCGGGGCGGGTGAACGACCCGCTGACCCTGTACGGCTGGCTGGTGCGGAACGTCGAGCGGCTGATCGAGGAACTCCAGTACCACCGGGTCCGGCCGCGGGAACTCACCATCTACGTCAGCTACTTCGACGACGCCTCGGCGGGCAAGACGGTCCGGCTCGGCGTGCCGTCCGATCGGTTCGACGTGCTGCTGGAAGCGGCCAAGGTCGGGCTGCGGGCGTGCTGGCGACGCGGGGCGGTCGCCACCCACATGCACCTCATTGCCAACAAGCTCGTTCCGCCCGCCGGCTGGATCAACTCGCTGTTCGACCCGCCGGACGACATGCTCGATGCCGTCGCACGGGTGAAGCGGGAGATCAACGAGGAGTTCGGACGGTTCATGCTGCGGAGCGGGGCCACGCTCTACGCCAACGACTTCTACGCCGACCCGGCGAACGAGTACGACGTGTGCGACATCCGCGGCAAGTTCTGCTTCTGAGGACGGCCATGTGTACCGGCCTCGCACTCCCCCTGTCGGAGCTACCCGCCACGCTGTTGGACACCCCCGCCATCGAGCAGCGGCGGTACGTCCGCGAGGGTCGGGAAGAGGTACAATTCCACTGGTGGCAGGTGCCGACGATCTTGCCGGTGCAGTGGGAAGGGCAGCTTCGCTTGCTGCCGTGGGGGACGCGGGACCGGCGGGGCACGCTGCCGGTCGGTGGGTGGATTCACATATCCAGTATCCACGAGTGGTCTTCGCCGGAGCGGGTGGTCATTCCGGCGGTCCTCGGGTTCCACGCCGGCACGTGGTTCCTGATTTCCACCGGCGTCGCTGGGGTCGTGCTCCAGTCCCGCGACGGCCCGGTGGTCTACATGCTTACTCGCCCGGCCACGAACTATTATCGAAACATGACCGAACAGCAGGGTTGGATGCCGGCGTTGGTCGATCAAGTGATTTGAGGGCGTTCCCGTGTGCGGACGGTTCGCGTTGGGGTCGAAGCCGAAGGCGGTCGCCGAGCTGTTCTCGTTGCCGGAGCCGCCCGAAATCTTGAAGCCTCGGTACAACATCGCCCCGTCGCAGCCGGTCGCGGTGGTCGCCCTCAAGGGGGACGGCACGCGGGCGTTGGGCATGGTGAAGTGGGGGCTGGTCCCGCACTGGGCGAACGACCCGAGCGAGGGGACACGGCCGATCAACGCCCGGTCGGAGACGGTGGAGACGAACCCGGTGTTCCGCGACGCGTTCCGGCACAAGCGGTGCCTGGTGCCGGCCTCGGGGTACTACGAGTGGAAGACCGGGCCGAGGAACGAGAAGACACCGTACTACTTCCACCTGAAGTCGGGCGAGCCGTTCGCGTTCGCGGGATTGTGGGACGTCTGGGGCGAGGCCGCCGATAAGGTAGTGACGTGCTGTACGATCACGGTTCCGCCGAACGAACTGGCGGCCACGGTCCACGACCGAATGCCGCTCATCATCCCCCGTGAGCGGTTCGACCGGTGGCTGTCGCCGGACACCCCGATGGCGGAGTTGCGGACGCTGCTCACGCCTTACCCGGCGGGGGAGATGGATACCTACCGGGTGGGCAAGGCGGTCGGGAACCCGCGGACCGAGGGGCCGCAGTGCATCGAGCCGTACGCCGAGCCAAAGGGGCTGTTCTGACGAGACTCGCCGCTCGTCGGCGGTCGATTCGCCGCGGCTGTCGTACCCGAGGATTGTGACGGCGGCCGTGCGAGGGGTTGGGCGGCGACTCGGACGAGGAGACGCTTTACACTAGCAGCCCAGTTGCTCGCTCGGCTGGCCAACTTGAAGAGGTGAATCGCGAAGATCGAAGGTACGCCGTCGATCAAGCTACGGCAGTTGGAACCGATGAGGGTTGCGGAATTGCCGTCGGAACGGTCTTCATCGCGTCGAGATGAACGACGACGGCGACGTTGGCAACAGGCGGCGAGTCGGAATCCGAGAAAGTGAGAATGTGTCCGAGCGAATCGAACCCGTCTACGCTCCGATACTTCCGACGTTGGACACGATTCTCACTTCTCAGTACGGACGTTTCGCGTTTCCCGTCACAGGACGTGACGGCACGCCGGAATCACTCGCCGCGGATTTCGGCCATCCGCCGGTACAGGGCTTTCTCCGACTTGCCAGTTCTCGCCGCCCACAGCCGCATCCGCTCGTCGCGGTTCGCCGTCAGTTCCATGATCTCGCGGGCGATTAGCTGGTCTCGCCGCTTGATGTCGGCACGGCCCGTCGCGACATCCACCGCCACGCGGAAGAACGTCGGCCGCTCCCGGAGCCGGGCCGCGACCAGGTCGAACCAGTGGCACACGCTGTCGCCTTCTTCCCACAGCAGGTAGTCTTGCAACGCGTTCACCAGCAACCGCAGGTCGAGCGTCCTGTGCATCGCCAGCGATTCGCGGATCGTAAACTCGCACACCTCGCCGCATACGGCAGGGTCGAGGTGCCGGCCGTCGTGCTGGTACCCGTTCAACGCCATCCGCCGCATCATGGCCCGGATTTCGGCCTCCGTCGGTTGGAGGTGCAGGCACGCGATCCGGGTGCGGATGGCGTCCCACTCCGGGTTCTGCGGCGGCTCCTTGTTGGCCACGATCACCAGCCCGCCTGTGAACACCATCGAGTGCTCCATGCGGTGCGTCGTCCAGGTCACGATCCGCTCCATCGGCCCGCTCGCCCCGTGTCGCCGCGTGCCCCACAAGGCGGATCGCAGCACGCCCATCGCCCCGCCGTCCCGCATCAACGGCTCCATGTCCTCCAGGACGTGGACGGCGTCCGGGTACTGGGCCAAGGCGTTGAACAGCCCCCGCCCGGTCATCCGGGCGTTGAACAGCACGACGTGGGCTTGCATCTCTCGCAACGTCTCGATCACGGTGTGGCTCTTGCCCACGCCTCCGGGTCCCCACAGGAACAACCCCGTCTGATACCCGCGGGCGACCGCCGCGGTGCGGTCGCGGATCATCATCGTCTTCCGTGCGTAACTCTCCAGGTGCCGGGCGTCCTCGGGGGAAATGCCAGTCGGCACCGGAACCGACGACGCTCTCAGCGGCTCGCCATTGCTTTCCATCACGCCGTTCATGCCGGCCCACGCGGCCGGCTCGTTCGGCACCAACTCGTCGGACATTTCCATCCTCCAGAATCCTCTCGCTGCGTCGCCGACATTGGTGACGCGGAAGAATTGTTCTCGCGGCGTGGCGGCGAGAACAGGCAACACCGCCGCCTGACGGGTGATGTTGCGGGTTACGATCGGCGGGGATTCAACAGTGTCGGGATGGCGAGAACGCGGGAAACGAGGTGAGGGGCCGGCACAACGGCCCCTTCGGACTGGCGGTTCAAGCAGAGAAAGGGTCAACTCCTGTTGATCGCGTCGCGTGATCCCGTGAAGTTTTACTCAAAGTCGCCCAGTAGGTTGTCTTCTATGATCTGTGGGAAGAACTGACTGGCGAATACGCACTCCTCGCGAGTGAGTTTCTCTCTTGAGAACAGTTTGTCTAAGATTCGATTCTTCATGCTCTCCGACCAGTTCAAGTGCCGGGTGCTGACGTGCTTCAAATGCTCCGGCAAGATTACATCCTGTTGGATCACCCGCTGGAAGGCAGCCGTCGTTTCCGCCTCGTCATCGCGTAGGACCTTGCCCGTCACGCCCGCAGGAGCGATGCGGATAACGGCGTATTCCTTGACGTCTCGCCACGGCCAGACTTGGTTGATCGCAAACGAGTCGAGCACAGGCGTGCTATCCGTGAGCAAGACGAACATGGACGGCCGCTTCAAAGTCTCCCCACAAGTCAAAGACTCTGTCGTTCCCTTTAACCCGTCCCGAAGGATCGACGCGACTGCCTCGACGGAGGTGACGTGGTAGTACGGGTTCTTCTTCGCGTTTCTCCTTTGGTTGCGGCCGCGGACCATTCGCGTCTTCAGAACGTAGCTCCTCAGTGGCAGGGCGTCGCCGGGCGATAGTCCCGTCGGCACCAAAGCCGGCGACGCCTTCGACAGCTCGCCACAGTTCTCCGTCATGCCGTTCGTTCCGGCCCACGCGACCGGCTCGTTCGACACAAAATCGGCGGACATTCTTCTCCTCCAAATCAGTCTCACGGCGTCAAGGACATTCTTGACGCCAGAAAATTGTTCCCGCGGCGTGGCCATGAGAACAGGCAACACCGTCGTCCGCAGGGCGGTGTTGCGGGATACGTTTGTCGTGGCAACCAATGCCGCGGCCGCCTTATTGGTGCAGGCCGAGGTACCTTCGCACTTCGCGTGAGAAACCCGTCGGCACTTGTGCTCGTGCCTCAGGAGTGAGCAGATCGAGAAGGTGCCCGCACCCACATTCTTTGAAGATCGCAACCAATTCTGGGTCGGCGTGAAGGTCCGTCAGGCAGTAGGTGGTGATCTCGTCGAGTCGCAGGTGCTCGATGTCCGGGCGGCGGAGCTTGAGTTTGTCTCGAAGGCGTTTCGCCTCGGGGGTGCCTTGCATGGTGAGGAATAGGAAAGTGGTTACTACCACCTCGTTCTCGACGAGTCGAGCCACAAAGTAGCCAAGCCGATAACCGTTGTAACGGTATTCGATCAGCACCTCTCCGGGCCGACGATCGCACACCACAGGGTTGAGGAGGGATGTGAACATCGCGTCGTGAACGTCCCAAGTCCACGGGAAGGGAACGCGTTCGTGGAGCCGTTCGATGGCGTGTGATTGGACGTATACAGGGTATTGCCCAGTACCGCCGCCGAGACGAACGTCCGCTTCCGCCCAATTCACCCAGGCGACGGTCGGTTCCTGGTACGGCCCGCCCACTCGATACGCCGGGCGGGTGTGGCCGTCGATCATGAAGTGCTTCACCACCGGCTCGGCCGAGAATATCGTGATCCGTAACAGCTTCTTGTCCCGCGGCAACACGATCGAGTCGGCATACGCCCATACTAGCCGCCCGTTGACTGTACTTGCCGTGGCCGCGATCCGATCGAGCCCAACGAGCAGTTGCTCGACTAACGGTTCTAGGTTCTCATCGCGGAACTGTCGCAGGGCGGCAAGCGGGTACGACAAAAATTCCTCAAACCTCGCCGCTGGGTCATGGCAGCGAAGCCGCGTGAAGAAGTCGTACAGTGCCACTCCCGCCGTAAAGAACTCCCAAGCTGTAATCTCGGGGTGCGTTCTTATCGGCATCGTTTGGAGGAAATCGCGAACTTGGGAGGCCAGTACGTCCATCGTCGGACGATCAACTGCCTTGGCATCGACGATCACCTCCGGGCAAGGGTAGCGGTGCTTGAACATACACGCCTCGGCCCTTGGGAATCGCTTCAAATACTTCCCGAGGCCCAGAACCCGGATAATCTTGTCGAATGGCTCTCGCCACCGCGTCCGAAGGGTTGCGAGTCGCATCTGCCGAACACGAAGTTTTCGCTTGCGATCCACCATTGAAATGACCCTCACGAATCCGCCACAGCGGTCGATGGAAGAAGCCCAGAACCGGTGTGCCCCAGGATTACGAATCCGTACGCAACGGGGACGTGCGTGTCCAAACCTGCACACTTGTCGTCGAGATTCGCCGGATTCCATCGTCGCGGCAAATCATTGACGCCGGAGGATTCTTCACAATGAGACGAGAGCGGAAAACGCAACACCCTCGTCCGACCACGGTGTTGCGGGTTCGGGCGACGGACGAGGTTAACGACGCGGCCGGCCGCCGCGGACTGACGGGCTGAGAGCAAGCCAATCTTTGAATCGAGGGCCGATGACCTCCTCAGCCAACCGCCAGACCGCGTTCTGGATGGTCTGACGGCCGGATTCCACGGGCAGGCCCGCGGCCCTGGCGATCGCGGCGAACGACTCGCCGCGGACCTGTCGCCGGACCAGCCAAGTGAAGTGAGATCGGGTGGAGCGGGTCGGCAACCGGACGAACCATCCGTCTGACGGGACGGCCCGCGAAAGGTAGCTGTCGATGGCTGCATGGAACGCCAACTCTGCCCGCTGACGGAACTCCGGCCTCGACTCCTGCTCCTGCAAAGGCGACCAGCCGTCCAGCTCGAACCGGAACGGTTCCGCCGTGTGCATCAACGCCCCAGCCGACAGCATTGACGGGAACGACCATCCGTCGAGGGCGGGCGGGGCGTTCTCTGCCGGTGCGTGCCACTGCTGGAGGGTGAAGGCGATCACGGGCTCCATCCAACGCACCAGCCCGATGCCTTCAACTGCGGGCGTCGGCGGGTCTGGCCCAAGGTGGTGTTGCGTCGCCCAGGCTTCGACCGCGGGTCGCAGTCGCGTATACAGGGCTTCCAACGCGTGCGGATCGGACCAGGTCGTGATTCGGGCGTCGAGCCCGTTGGCGGCGACGATGAAGGCGGGCAGGACCGTCTCGCGGAGCGTGGCCAGGACGTCCGGGGCGTCATGTCCGATGGCCCGCAGGAACTCAATCCGGGCCGATGTGCGGTCAGTGTAGCGGCGGTACTCGACAGGCCGTCGGATTTGCTCGTCTCTGGGCATGTCCCCTCCGACGTCGTCTACCGGTTATCGGCGTATGAGAGGTCGTTCACTTCGCGGCGGTCGGCATAGCCGAGTTTAGTGACAGTGGTGTCCGCGGCGACGACTCCGACGGTCGACGGCGTCCGGCGAGCAACTGAAGAGCAACGAGGTTTCCGAGATGCGTGTCAAGGGGTTTGAGCGAGCCTTTGCCCCATCGCAGTAGAGCCCATCTTCAAGTTCATCCATGATGGAAGCGGGGAGCAAAACGGCTGTAGTCCAACCGGAGGAACCCAATGGCGTGGGAGCGGAAACGGCGGGGCGACAAGGTCACAGGCTACTTTTTCAAGTCTATTCGAGTGCCCGGCCGCCCGCACCCAGTGAAGAAGTACCTCGGCAAGGGGGCCGAAGCCGTCGCGGAAGCGGCCCGGATGGCCGAAACGCGACGCCAGCGGGCCGCAGATAAGGCCGCAATCGCGGCCGCGAAGCAAAAATACGCCGCTATGGACGAACTTTTGCAACGATTAACGGCTTTGATCCACACTATCACGGCCGAGTGGCTGACGCTCACCGGCCACCACTACCACCGCGGACAATGGAGGCGAACCCGTGGACGCTGACACCATGACGGTCGAGCCGACGACGGCCGATGCGACCGACGCCGTGCCGACCGAGCCGGTCGCTGTCGAGGCGACCGACCCCGTGCTACCGCAGCCCGCACAACCAAAGCGGCGGCGACAGCGGCAGAGCAAGGAAGAAAAGCAACAGAATCAGGTTCGTTCGATGGTCCGCTACCACGTGGGGCAAGCGGCCAACGGCAACAAGGAGTCCGCCAAGTGGATCAAGATTTATCTGTCGAACTTCCCTTGGCTCATCGACGAGACGATGTCCTTGGCCGGCGAAGTCGAGGCCGCGTGGACCAGCCAGGCGGCGAGCGGCAACCCGCTCCAGGCCGCCCGCTACCAAAAGGACATCGCGGCCCTGCGAGCCGAGCTGCTCGGGCCGGCCCCGACGCCGATGGAACGGGTGCTGGTGGAGCACCTGGTGATGGCCCACGTCGCGTACCAGGACGCCGAGCATCGTGCTTCCTACATGCCGCCGACGTACAAGGAAGGCGATTTTCGGATCAAGCGTGTGAACGCGGCCCAGAAGCGGTTGACGGCCGCGGTGAAGGCCCTAGAGCTGGTCCGCGGCAAGATCGCGGCCGGCATCCAACCGGACCCGATGTTCGGGGCCGCGAACGAACCCGTCGATGGTCGGAGCGGTGCCGATGCCGTCAACCCGCTCGGGGCGTGAACCGCTCCGTTCAACCTGGCGGGTTACAGCAGATGGCCCGACGGTGTGGCAACCCAACACATACCCGAGTAGTTGGACCGCAGTGTCCACGCGTCGGGACGCAGGCATGTGGGCGATGCAGGGCCAGTGCGTTCGTCGAGAACTGGCCGGCGAGTTGAGATCGTCCCGCGAGAATTGCCGCGTCGCGGTGGTGGTTTCGATGTCGAAGGCACCCAGCTGGTAATCGTTGTTTCCGACCGGCTTCCTCGATGTCGAGGGGAACCAGCCCGTAAACGCTGGCCTGTGGTGGATTCCTCGACGTCGAGAACGGTGTGTGAACGGGACCGGCACCGCATCGAGACGTTACTGTCGAGAGCGAGATGGTCGGTGCGATCGTGTCGTGCATCGAGAAGGTGTACTCGGTTGCCGGTGTCGAGAGTGCGATTGTGTGTCGAGTGTCGAGAAAGCGGCTAAGGTTGATGAGTGTCGAGAGTGCGATGGTCGGTGCGGTTATGTTTCGTGTGTCGAGAAAGAGTACCCGAAAGTCTGCGTCGAGAGTGAGATGGTCGGTGCGATTGTGTGTCGAGAAAGCGGTTTCGGTTGGTGATTGTCGAGAGTGAAATGGTCGGTGCGACGATGGACTGCGGGCGTTCGGCTTCTCGTACGGAGTGCGGACGGGGCCGCCGGAGTTTTACGGAGGCGGCCC
>JADMIO011426213.1_pt1 | contig 29332 bp, 21 predicted proteins | sample 8958161 | NCBI WGS metagenome assembly JADMIO01 (sample SAMN16585339, study PRJNA669376) | soil metagenome | isolation source: Crop rotation soil | place: USA: Cullars Rotation, Alabama | collected 2011 | reverse complement strand
CGCGACAACTTGTCCACGTGGAATTCTAAGCTTAGGATCCCAATGTGCTGGAAAGACTTACCCTGATATACGTTTGAGGCGGCATAACTTCAGGCCGATTTGCGGCTGAGCCGGCGCCGGCCTTGTTTTAATCACTGAGCGGTTGTGGAACCTCGGACTGGTTGGAATCAACCTCGTCCGGTTTATCTGCGCCGAAGCGGGCAGTCACTCAGGGTCTTTCCTGCCGGCGGAAGCCCTGCTCAAAATAACCATTCCTGCCGGGAGTGGCAGGCTCCCAGCCATCACGCAGCAGAGCCGTCACCAGTGCCTTAAACGCGTCGTCGGATTTCTTCCGGAAGCGCTTGCTCCTGGATGGTAGGTCCGCGTGTGGCTCTTCGAAGAAGCCCATTGAGGCGGTTTTGTAGGTTTTCACGCGAAACTCAGGGGACTTGCTCGTTTCATATTCGCCGCGGCTGGGGGACATCGCCGTAGCGACGAAGATCGCGCGCGGGAAGAACCCGCGGCGGGTGAATCGGTACTGAATCGAGCCGGTTTCGTAGACGGGAGCACCGCCGGGCGACGAAACCCCTTCGCGCGCGGGTTTGCCGCACTTCAGGCAGAAATTGGCGTCATCGGGAAGGCTCGCCCCGCAGCTCATGCAGAACATGGTGATGTATTCTAAAAACCCCTCGCCGATTCCGCAAAAACGACGAGCCCTGTCAATGCGCCAACGACCGGCACCGCGGAACACGTTCTCAGAGCGTGTACATGCGAAGTCTTGTAGCACGGGTTTTCAACGCGTGCTTTGGTGCGCGATTGACGGGACTCGGCACGGGTTAAGAACGCGTGCTGCGTGGAAAACAACTTCTCACGCACGCGCTTACGGCGGAAACTTGCGCCGGTCAGCCTGGCAAACTTCTCACCTCGACTTGCGCCGCCCGCGCGATTTTTTGCCGCCCTTTTTGCCGCCTTTGCGGCTGGCGGATTTGCCCGCGTTAGCGATCTTCGCCGCTCGCGTCTTGGACATCCCCTTGCGCTTCAGCGCCTTGTACTTCTTCTTGTTCTTGATCGAGTTGCCGGCCATGTGCTTATCTCCTTTCGGTCGGTGTGACAAGCGAGGATAGCGGATGTACTCAAACGGGACATCGCCAAATCTGGATGTGAAAACTGGTGCGAATCTCGATACAACCAGATGCATGAAAACGAATCGCACGCGCGGGCTGGGGCCTTTTTTCACACAGGTCATCGGCTCGCTTCCGCGGCCGAGGGTCCTGCTCGATCTGCTGGCGCGCCAATCCGAAATGCCCGCGGATCGATTCACAAAGGTCATGGACGAAATGGTGATCTTCGCCATCCGCTTACAGGAGCAGGCGGGGATCGATTGCGTCAGCGACGGCGAATGGCGGCGGCGGCATTACGTCGGCGAGTTTCTGGCGCGCGTGGGCGGGTTCGAGCGCGTCCGCAAGTTCGAACATCAAGGCGAAACCAAGCTCACCGACGTCGTCGTCCGCCGCATGAGCGCGCCCGACCCGGTTTTCACGAAGGATGCGGAGTTCCTGGCTCGCCACACCGATCGCGTCACGAAGTTCGCCCTGCCCAGCCCGTTTCTCATCGCGATCCGCTACTGGCATCGCGATTACAGCGCCGATGCATATCCGACCTTCGAGCATTTCCTCGAGCATCTGACCGACATCCTCGCCACCGAAGCCAAAGCGATTTCACAGGCCGGCATCGACATCATCCAGCTCGATGATCCGGCCCTGACTTATTTCTGCGATCGCCGGCTCACCTCCGGCGCCGCCGACATCCACGACGAGCGTCTCCGCCGCGAGTGGGACATCGACCGGCAGTTTCCCGTCGCGCTGGCCGCGATCAACCGCATCGCCGAAGGCTTGGCGTGCGAAGTGCACCCGCACTGCTGTCACAGCGTCTACAAGCGCCAGAGCGATGTGATCGGCGATTACAAGCCGATCCTGCCGCGGCTTACCGGCGCCAAGATCGACCGCATCAACCTGGAGTTTGCATATCACGGCACAGGCGATTTGGACGATCTCAAACTTCTGCCTGCGCACCTCGACGTCGGCATGGGCGTGGTGGACGTGCGCAGCGAGAAGCTCCAGACGGTGGACGAGATCCAGCGGCTGGCCGTATCCGGCGCGCAGATCATCAGCGCCGATCGAATCGCGTTAAACCCCGACTGCGGCTTCGCCCCCGACGCCGCCGAACCCCCGACCATCGACGAAGCCTTCGAAAAGCTCCGGCGGCTGGCCGAGGCGGCGCGAAATGCCCGCCGGCAAGCTTTTCAGGCGTGATCAGTACTGCTGCACTTCCACATCCAGATTGTTCCAAAGCTGATTGCTCAGGTAGGTATTGCTGACTTGGAACAGGTCCTGTTCCGCCTGCTTGTCAAACACATCGTTGCGAACCCATCTTGCAGAGCCGTTGGCGTACAACACGTTGATTCCCTTGATGTGGGCTAGCTTGACGCGCGATGCCGAGACGACATCCGCGACGATGGCGCGGTTTTTTAACTTCGACAGCTTGAACATCGCACCTTTGGTGCCGTTGGTGTTGCCGTTGATGACCTTGAGCGCATTGAACGGTCCCGGTTGCGTGCCGACGCCCCAGCAGACCGCGTCGCTGGGGAAGCTGCCGGACTTGGGATCTTTGTTGTCGGTGCTCGGTCGGCAAGCATACGTGCAGCGGACAGTCTGCGAATTGGGGGGCCAGGCGTTGCCCGGGCTGTCGTAATAGTGGAATTGATCGCCGGCAAAGGAGGGGCAGAAAAGCATTTTGTATTCTTCCTCGCCGCGCAGCAGCCTGGTCTTGATCAAAAGGCCCAGGCCGACGTATCGCACTTTGGCTGGGGGTTCGGCGTCCGGACCGGGCGCGCCGCTGGTCGCACGCGCCAGATAATAATTGTTTCCTTCCGCGACGCCCCCGTTGCCGCTGCCGCTGAATCCAATCGGAACCTGATCTTTGTTTTGCGCGGCGTAGAGGACGAGCAGCGTGTCGATCTGGTGCATATTGCTGAGGCACTGCGTGCGCTTGGCAGCTTCGCGGGCCTTGCTGAGTGATGGAAGCAGGATGCCAACGAGCAGTGCGATAATCCCGATGACAACCAGCAACTCAACCAGCGTGAACGCTCGAGCTTGTTTTTTGGTGCGTCGAGCGTGGCATCTCATGAAAGGCCTCCGCGCATAGACACGTGCTTCGTCGAATGAGCCTGTAATGCAATTCAGATATGTTCGAGGGCCATTATACCGGGATTGTCAAAACATGTTCCTGAGAAAAAAGTGGTTGGCTTTGCTCCGAAAGGCAAAGGTTTGCTTCGCGGAAACGGAGGGACAATTAGCTGTTTCAGGAGTCCTGCTCCACGATCGGTTCGAATCCTCCTTTCGGAACTTCATCATACCCATGCGCCGGCGCCCGCCACGTCATGATGAAAAGCACCATCCCCACCGCCGCCACGACGATGAGGCATTGGAATGCCGCGGGCCAGCCGTGGGTTTGGACGAGCAAACCCAAGCCCCAACCCGACAGCACCGTGCTCGCGTAGCCGAAGATGCCGGTCAGGCCGACGGCTGTGGCTGCGGCGCGCTTGGTCGCGAGATTGGCCGAGGCGATCCCGATCAGGGCTTGCGGGCCGTAGATGAAAAACCCGGCGACCATGAGGATGCCGGTGTTCAGCCACACGTGCCCGGGCGGGGATTTCCAGAATGCGAACATCGCCACACCCGACATCAGCATGCAGACAATCCCCATGTGCTGCGTCTTGCCGCTGAAGAATCGATCGGTGATCCAGCCGGCGGTGAGAATGCCAAAGAGTCCCGCCACTTCGAACCCCGCCGTCATCCACGCGCCGTGCGAGATATCGAGCCCCTTGAACTCCTTCAGCAGGGTCGGCCCCCAGTCCGCGACGCTGTAGCGCAGGATGTAGACGAAGAAATTCGCGATGGAGAAGAGCCAGATGTATGGATTGGAGAAGACGCGCTGCCAGAGGAGTTCTCGAAAGAGCTCGTTGTCTTCTCCATGGGCCGCGCCGGTGCCTTCGACCTCGGGCAATCCAACGGACTCGGGCGTGTCGCGCAGAAAAACAAGCAGCAGGATCGCCATGACCACGGCAATTACCGCGGGCGCGAAAAAGCACAATCGCCAGTCGATCTTCACGAGGAATCCGGTGAGCACGAGGATCGTCGCATAGCCAAGCGTGTGCGATGTGTTCCACATCGACATCTTCGTCGCCAGCTCTTTGGGACTGAACCAGTGCGTCAGCAGCCGCGCGATCGGCGGAAAGCCAACGCCCTGAAACCACCCGTTGAGCATCCAGAAAATGCCGAGCATCACCACGGTGCTGCTCAGACCAAAGCAGATGTTCATGCTGGCTGAGAGCAAAAGCCCCAGCGCGAGCAACACCCGGCCGTTGGCGCGATCCGCGAGGAAGCCGTTGACAAATTTCGAGACGCCATACAGCACGCCATGAAGCGTCAGGAACATGCCAAGGCTCGCCTTGCTGATGTGAAGGTCTTTCTCCATCACCGGCATGGCCGTAGAGAGATTTTTGCGGACAAAATAGAAGACCGCGTAGCCGACGGTTGTCCAGAACAGGACGCGCCAGCGATATTGAGCGCAGAGGCGGCGAATTTCCTCCGGTGGGCCGGCAACTGGCGCCGCAGGCGGGTCGGGGCGCAGGAATCGCGGGAGCATCGTACGTGAGCCTGAGGAGAGGAGTTCGGTGGACATTGTTCTTTGTAGCACGGGTTTTCAACCCGTGCCGAGTGGCGCACTTAGGCACGGGTTGGAAACCCGTGCTACAAAAAGATGTCATCAAGGCACGCGTCGAGTGTACCCGTTCGCACCGCAAGGTCGAGAACCGTAAACCGCCGGCGAATGTGGTATGCCTGGCGGAAGCTCTGGCGCATCTGCTCGGGCGAAATGCCGATCTGCTCCGGCCCGTTCGGCGCCCCCGCGGCCGACAGCATCTGCGACATTTCGGTCGAAGGCAACAAATGCTCGGATATCCGTCGGCGCAAATGAGGCCATTGGTGGAGAAACATTTCAATTTGCTGCTGTAACTGCGCGCCAAGCGGGTGCTTCGCGCGGGTTTCAAGCTTCGCTTTCGCTTTCAGTTCGGGCAGGTCGAAGAGGTCGTCGATCTGGGCTTCGACCTCAGAAATCTGCCGCCATTTTGCGACCAGCGAATCGACGTCCAAATTGAGCGGCGACTTCAAAAGCGCTTCGTAGAGTTTCGCCACCGCCAGCGTGGCCACACCCACCTTCGCGCCATGCGAGGCGCCGGTGGCATGCTGCATGTCCCACAGGTGGCTGAACTGATGCTCCGCCCCCGACGCCGGCCGCGACGAGCACGTGGCCTGCATCGCAAATCCGGACATCATCAGTCCGCACACGAGATTCCGGATCGCGTCAGGATCGGCGCGCGCAACGCCATCGGGGTTTCCGGTCCACTGTCGCAGGCGTTCCTGCACCATCCGCCACGCCTGTGGATCGATCGGCTCAACGCCAAGCTCATCGGCAACAATCCAATCCGCGCCGGCGGTCATTTTCGCCAGCAGATCGGCGTAGCCCCAGGCGTTCATCCGGGACGGGGCCGCGCAGATCACATCGAGATCCGCAACCACCGCGCGCGGCGCTGGGCAATCGAACGTCTGCTTCGATCCCTCGTGCGTGATCGACGCCCCGAACGCCGTATATCCATCCATCGACGCCGCGGTCGCCACGCACATGTATGGCCGGCCGACGCGACGCGCCGCGAGCTTTGTGATGTCATTGAGTGACCCGGAACCCACTGCGATCGGAATCGCTTCGTGCTGCGCCAAAAACTGCTGAAGCTCCGAGACGTAGCCGTGTTCGGCGTACAGCGCCGGGTCGTTGAAAACAAACGGCTCGCGGCATTTATTGCCGGCGAGCTTGAACGCGTCGACGACCCTGCGCCCCGCGGCGGCGAACGTGTTGACATCGGCAACGACGACTGCGGGACTTGTCCCAAACTGTGATTGGAAAACGCCCGCAGCCTCGCGAAGCGCGCCAGGCTCAACGAGCAGAGCGCGTGTATCGCGCGCGGCTAGAATCGCCTGAGCAATGATCTGCTCTGTTTCCCGCGGATCAATTTCCATCATTCGCGGCACATCTTATTACTTGATGGCGGTCACCGCGAAATCCGCGCTGGCCGACTTTCCCGCACCCACGGTGACGGTCGCCTTGTAGCGGACACGCTGGTAGCCGGATTTTGACATGATTCGAAGGTGATAAGTGCCCGCCTTGAGGCCGGTAAAGCTGAAATGACCCTTGCTGTCGGTAAGGATGAGCTTTTCGTTGGGGTCGCGCTTTCCATCCTGATCCAGATCAAGCCAGACCTTGAATCCACTCACGCCCTTCTCGCGGCTCTGTTTCTTTTTGTCATGGTTGGTGTCAAGAAACACGAAACCCTGGATGGTGGATTTCTTTGGAGGCTGCTTCACGGGCACAAGCTCAAAATTGACGATGACCGCTTGATCGGCAGCCACATTCACGGTTTCAAACAGCTTTCCACCATACCCGCTGAACGCTGGCCGGCGGATCGTGTGCGTGCCCGGTGAAACATCGAATTGATACGTCCCAAACGACGTGACATCCGCGCCCGGCTCGTCATCATCGTGCACGCCATTGTTGTTCACATCGTCGTAAACGAAGAGAGAGGGCGGATCTTCGCCGGGGTCGAAATGGTGATTGCCGTTCAGGTCGATAAACATGACGCCGTGCACCGTCCCCACCGGCGGCGGAGGCGGGAACGGATCCGCGGGGCTGACCGCGTGTGTGCCCTCGATCGTCCCGTCGCTGACAAAAAGTTGCCGCGGATAGCCGTCGATATCGGAGTAAAAGTAGAAGAAACTATCGGCGGGTTGCACGTTTTCGACGCGCGTGTCGAACGCGAAGCTCTTCTCGATCTGGCCGTCGTTCACGATCTGAGTCACGAACTTGTCATCGCTGATCTTGCCGACAATTGCGCGGTCTCCCCACAGACTGGAAAACCCAAAGCCGTTGAAATCGGTCGTGAATACCTCTCTCAACTGATTGTTCGCAGTGAACTCATACAGCGCCGGCTGGATCGTTTCTGGATCATCGCCGGTGAGAAAATAGCTGCCGTTGGGAATCGGGCCGTACACATCGTCGTGCGGGAAACCATCGATCCCGAAGCCGATGTCCGAAAAGACGGTTTCCTCCGTCTTCGTATCTTCCACGAGTTGAGTCGGTCCGAAATCGGGTTGCTGCCCCAACACTCGAACGGCGCCAGGCTTGGAGTCAACAAACAGCGCGCCAACTTTATCGAAATGCCCAAGCGTCGTTATCGTTCCGTCGCTGCTCACCTCGTTCACTCGATCGTCCCGGAAGCCGAACTGGCCCGTGAACTGATACGAACGCGTGAAGAATAATTCGCCCTGGCTGATGACCCACGGGCCAATGTCGCCGGTGGATTTGTCGATCAACTGTGTTCCTGCCAGCGTGCCATCGGTCTTCCACAACTGTGTTCCGTCGCCGATATCGCCATGTGGACCGCCGACCGCCAGATACGCGGCGCTATCGCCGCCAATGATCGAGCGAATCGGGTCGTCGAATGTCTTGATCCGTGTCGTTCCCGCATCGGTCGCATTGGTGGCCCACAGCTCGTCGCCCATGCCAAAGAGCAGCTTGTCGCCGAGCATCGCGTTGGGCAGCGTCAGGTTATCGGTGAATGGGATAGGTACGGTTGCGACGAGCTTCGTCTGCTGGGGCGTGCCGTCACTCAGCCATAGTTGGAATTGATCGCCGTTGGCAGCGTCGTAATGGGTCACAAAGATCAGCAGCGAGTCGTTGTACGTGACGCGCAGTGAAACGAAATCATCGCCGAAGTCATGAAGCAGTTGAGTGCCTGCCTCGGTGCCGTCGCTGATCCACAATTCCCGAGGGTAAACGACGCTCGGAGACGCCGACGCCTCCCACGTCACGCGGTGGTCGCCGAAGCTTTGCAACGACTCATCGATGATGTTGTGATGTTGCCAATCGACGGCAGACAGCATCCGCCGCGATTCCAGTGATTCGATGGATTGCCCCATTCTTGCCCTTTTGCCCAAAAGTGTTTGCGGGATCATAGCAAGTGTCCGTCAGAATTCACGAAATATTGTGGAGCAGTGCACAGTCCCTATAATCCGCCCTTCCCATGGGTCTTATCGTTCAGAAATTTGGCGGAACCAGCGTCGCCGACGCCGAGCGCATCCATCGCGCCGCCCGGCGCGCGATCGCCGCAAAAGAGAAGGGAAATCAGGTCGTCGTGGTCGTCAGCGCGATGGGTCATACCACCGACGAGCTCATCAAGATGGCCAAGCAGGTCTGCGAAAATCCGCCCAAACGCGAGATGGATCAACTGCTCGCGACCGGCGAGCAGGTCACGATCGCGCTGATGGCGATGGCGATCCATGCACAGGGACACGAGGTCATCAGCTTCACCGGCGGACAGATCGGACTGGTCACCGACAATGCGTTCTCCAAAGCGCGCATCCAGTCGATTAACAAGCAGCGCATCATTGAGCAGCTCGGCGCCGGCAAAATTGTCATCATTGCCGGGTTTCAAGGCGTTACACCGGACGGTCATATGACGACACTCGGCCGCGGCGGGAGCAACGCGACGCTCGTCGCGATCGGCGCGGTGCTCAAAGCCGATGTCTGCGAGAATTACACCGATGTTGATGGCATCTTCACTGCCGACCCGCGCATCGTGAAAAACGCTCGAAAAATCCCCCGCATCAGCTACGATGAAATGCTCGAACTGTCCGGCCTGGGCGCCAGCGTGCTACAGACGCGCGCCGTCGAATTTGCCAAGAAATACAACGTCCCCATCCACGTGCGCAACAGTCAGAACGACACCGAAGGCACCTGGATCACGGCGGAGACCAAAGTCATGGAACACATTGTCGTATCGGGCGCGGCCCTGAAAAAGGATCTCATCCGCGTGGCCATCAAGAACGTCCCCGATCACCCCGGCATCGCCGCCCGCATCTTTGGCACCATCGCCGAAGCAAACATCGTCGTCGATGACATCATCCAGAACGTGCTGGACGACAACACCGCCAACGTCAGCTTCACCGTCGAGCATGGCGACTTAAACGATATCAAACATGTCGTGGATAAGCTCGTGAAAGACCTGGGCGGAAAGACCCAGCCCATCTATCACGACAATCTCGCCAAAGTCAGCGTCGTCGGCGTGGGCATGCGCACGCACACCGGCGTCGCGCTGCGCATGTTCAAGGCACTGGAAGATGCGAAGGTCAATATCCAGAACATCACCACCAGCGAGATCAAGATCAGTTGCATCATCTCAAAGGAAGACGGGAACAAAGCGCTTCAGAGCGTGCATGATGCGTTTGAGTTGGAGAAGATGAAGTGAGGGTGGTTACGTGAATACGTGATTTCGTGAGGCAATGGATCGCGAAGCGAGCATTTCGCGGTGGTTGCGACGGCGCAGACTCCTGCGCGGGTCGATATTCTCAATATTCATTCTGATTCTGTTGTCGGTGGTGCTCGATCACGCGGGTGCGTTCGGTCAATCCGGCACTGACGTGCCTCGATTCGATCAGAGGAGCGTCACCTGCACGCGCGCGATCGACGGCGACACGATCTGCGTGAAATTGCCGGGTGACTCACGCGAAACGATCGTTCATCTGCTCGGTGTCGATGCGCCGGACCGCCCCGATTCGCATTGGGCGGAAAATGCAGCGAAATACACGTCCGCGCGCACGGTCGGGCGCACCGTCACGCTTCGGCTCGATCCGATCGGTTGGCGCAATCGCGGCGAACTGCTCGCGTATGTGTTCATCACGGACGCGGACAATCTCAATGTTGACATGATTCACGACGGCCAGGGATACGCGGATCGGCGCGTCTCCTATTCGCTTCATGCGTCATTCGAGGCGGCGGAAAAAGAAGCGCGGCAGAAAAAACGCGGGCTGTGGAAGGATTTGACAGACGAGCAAATGCCTCAATGGCGCAGAGACTGGCTGAGGAGCCGGGGCTTTTAATGTAGCACGGGTTTTCAACCCTTGCCCAGGTCGCGCGGTCGCACAGAGGCACGGGTTGGAAACCCCTGCTACAGGGAATCGCGCAACCGTCGGCGAATCAAGAACACGGCACCAACTAACACTGCGCCTGCCGGTTCGGGCACCACAGTTCCGAGCAATGATCCTGCGGACACGGCCGAGAATCCGAAATTTCCTGCCAGCAAGTTGAAATCGAGCGAATTCACCACACCATCTCCGTTGAAATCCCCCTGCGCCCAGCCACCGGCGCTGCCGTAATTCGTCGCCAGTGCATTGAAGTCGAGCGCATTGACGCGGCGATCGAGATTCGCGTCGCCGTAGCGCGTGCCGAAGATCGTCTGAACTTCGTAGTCCGAATCGGCGCGATTCGTCTGACCATCGCCATCCAGATCGAAATTCGCGTTCCCCTGATTGTGCAGCACCAGATCGATGTCGGCGGTGTTGAGGACATGATCCTGATTCATGTCGCCGGCGGCGATGTGAAGATCCTGTGCGCGCAGCGTGTTCAGCTCCTGGAGGTTGAGAAGTCCATACGTGAAATTCGGGACGTCGTCGTTGATGTACGTCGTTCCGTCCTCGTCAACCCAGGTCACATTTCGCCGCGCGGTGAAGAGGCGCACGTTATCGATCAGCCCATCGAATCCGGCTCCGATCATCACCGGAGCGGTCACCGTGTCGGAGGTGTTGCTCAAGCTCACCGATGCCTGATTCACGAGCGTCACCGTGGCGCTGTCCGTGCCGACGTAAAACGAGACTTCATTGCTGCTCGGGCGCTTGTCGAACGTGACAGCGAAAAACGTCCACTGATTTTGTTGCGAGTAAGACTGATTCGATGTGACGGTCTTCGTCGTCGAGCCGTCGCTCATGCTGAGCGTCAGCTTGCCGGTCGATGTCGATCGCAGAGACCATCCGCCGTTCGCGTCGCTCTGCTCGATCAGCGATGCGTTGTTGCCGATGCTCTGTGCGCCGTCGGTTTTGAACCATCCCTGCAATGTGAACGCCTGTAAATCGCGGAACCACGTGCGGTTGGCGATGACGGCTTTCCCGCCGCCGGCGCTGCCCATGCCGGGCGTGGCGCGGTTGTCGAAGGCGCGGTCGCCGGATTGCCCGGAGACGCCCAGTGCATCGGCAGAATGGAGATTCGTCGGTGTGCCCGAGCCGTTCTGCATCACTGCGGGTGTGGAGAGGTATCCGCTGTTCTGGGCATCCGCGTCGAGCGATCCATTCGTGAAATCGCCATTGAACCGAAACTCCCCCACCATCATCTTGTTCAGCCGCATCGGTCGACTCATCCAGCTTGCGCCGACGTCGCTGTTTCGAGCCAGTGGCGTCGTCGTGCCGGTGTATCCAAGCCCCGCGCCCGGCCCTGCCGGGTCGGGCCGCAGCATTCCGTACGCGTCGCGCGTCAGATTCGGGTTCGCGTTCGTGAACAAGCTTCGAATGTTGCTCGGCGTGCCGCTGGTGAAGATCGACCCGCCTCCGAGGTTAAACGCGAGATTATTCGATCCGACGGCTGTCGGATTGATCCCGCTCGAACTCCCCGCCTGCACCGCGCCGTACGACGCGTCGTTGATTACGAAGAGATTGCTCGTCAGCGTGCCGTTGGTCGTGTTGGTGTACTCCAGCGGATATTTTCCGGTCGTGTAATCTTCATCGGCGTACGCGCCGGGCGCCACATAGACCGTGTTGCCGGAGATCGTCGCCTGCGTCTGGTAACCCGGCAGCAGAATCTTCTCGTTTGTCCCTTCCAGATAATTATTGCGAATCACGATCCCCGGATGATCCGCGATCGTATCATCCGAATTGCCGACGCGGATGCCAAAGGTGTTGATGAACGTGTTGTTCTCATACGTCCCGCCTCCGCCAAGCCGCGCGGTCAGCCAGCCCTTGGAGATATTCCGAAACGTGTTGAGCGCGACGTGGTTGTTCTGCGTCTTGTCCGAGATCGTCTCGGCTTCGCCTTCGGCGCCTTCGAAATAATTTCCGACAATCTCGGCGCCGATCGTCTGCGACGAGATCCCGCTGTTGCCGATGCGGATCGTCTCCCAGCCGTTCGTCTGTCCGCTAGGCCCGCCTTCGGGGCGATTGCCGAAATAGTTGTTCTTGACCTGCGGATAAAGCGACCCATCAAGCACCAGCGAGCATCCGCGATCCCATTTGCCGGCGAGAAAATTGTGATCGAAGCTGCTGGTGGGATTGACCGCGGTGTCCTGCACGTCCCACATGATCTGGTTGTATCGCCCGCCCATCAAAAAGGCGTTGTCGAAGACGCGCACGTTCGTCCCGCGAAAGCGCAGTGACTTGAGCTGATCATTTTCATCCTTGAACGTCAGCCCCGAGACAGTGTAGTTACTTCCAGCCAGGCCGAAGATGTACCCGGGCCCGGAGATCGCGACCTGACCCGGCGTCTGTGCGCGGATATTGATGGGCGCGGCGGAGGTACCGTTGATCGTGCGCGTGCCGATGTTCAATCCCGACCACACGCCGTTCTTGAGGATGATGTTGTCCCCCGGCTGGGCGGCGCCCAGCGCGGAAAGAAGCTCTGACTGCGTGCCAACGAGCTTGTCGGCGGCGCGGGCGTGCCCGGCGATTGTGAGCAGGCCCAATGGGAGGGCGAGGCTCCTGCCGAGCCGCTTTGTGCAAAGCCGGCTCGGCAGGAGCCTCGCCCTCCCCATTGAGGCATATTGGGTCGACAGACGATTCACTCCACCTCCAGGGATTGCGCTTGAAACGTCTTTGGAAAAACAGTATTCTTCCGCTGATTAACCGGTTTATCATATTCCGCAGGGGCACCGAATGCCAGCAAAAACTATGAAGCCATCCGACGTATCGAACATCCTCGTGCTCCCAAAACCGAGCCTTTATCGCCAGCTTTTCTCGCGCGAATCGGATGCGGCGCTGCGCGGGCTTGGGCGGGTCGAGTTTCATGACACCGAGCGCGATCTGACCAGCCACGAGCTTGCAGAACGCATCGGCGAATTCGATGTGGTGGTGACCGGCTGGCGATCGCCGAAGTTCACAGACGAAGTGCTCGCCGCTGCCAGGAAACTGAAGCTCGTGGTCCACTCCGCTGGCTCGATCCGGTTTCTGTTCGACGATTCAGCGATCGGAAACGGCTTCGCGGTCTCGACTGTCGCCGGCTCGATGGCCCCCGCGGTCGCGGAGACGACGCTGCTGTTCGCAATGCTACTTCTGCGTCGCACGCACGAGCAGGATCGGGCGCTCAAGGCCGGCGAGGACTGGATGACTGTCAAGAACGCGGGCATGGGCGAAGAGATCGCCGGGCAGAAAGTCGGCATCATCGGCGCCGGCCACGTCGGTCGCGCGGCGATCCGCCTGCTGGTGAGCGTCGGCGCACACGTTTGCGTCTACGATCCGTTTCTCAGCGAAGCCGGCGCACATGAGATGGGCGCGAAGAAAATCGAATCGTTCGATGAGCTGCTCAAGTCGTGCCGTATCATCTCGATGCACGCGCCGGCCACGCCGGATACGCATCACATGATCGGCCAGCGCGAGTTGGCCCTGATGCGCGACGGCAGCTTGTTCATCAACACCGGCCGCAGTTGGACGATCGATGGAGATGCCCTGCTGGCAGAATTGCGCACGGGAAGAATCAGCGCCGCGATTGATGTCTTCGACGAAGAGCCGCTGCCGGTCGAAAGCGAATATCGCAAGCTGCCGAACGTCATCATCACGCCGCACCTGGGCGCCGCGACGCTGGAGTGCCGGTTGCGCCAAGGCTCGATGACGGTGGATGAAGTTCGCCGCTTCGTGCAGGGCGAGCCATTGAAATACACCGTCACGCGCGCGATGCTCGCGACCATGGCTTAGTTCTTTCTGTAGCACGGGTTTCCAACCCGTGCCGAGTTGCGCCAACCGCGCGTGGAGGCACGGGTTGAAAACCCGTGCTACATAAAACATGACCAGCTATCTTGAACAACAATTCGGTTTGAAGGGAAAACGAGCGCTCATCACCGGCGGCGCACGCGGCATTGGCCGCGCGATCGCAGAGGCGCTTAGCGCCGCGGGCGCCGAAGTCTTTGTTCACTACAACAAAAGTGAATCCCCCGCCCACGAGCTCGTGAAACAGCTTGAAAGCCAGGGCGGTAAAGCTTTCTGCGCCGGCGGCGATTTGACCGATCCAGCACAGGTGAAATCGCTTTTCGAGAAGATCCAATCGCGCTGGGGCGCGCTGGACATCCTGGTGAACAACGCCGGCGATCTGGTTCAGCGAAGCAAGATCGAGCAGTTCTCGGACGATCTTCTCGACAGGGTCGTGAAGCTGAACTTTCACTCCGCGGTGTATGTCACGCGCGCGGCGATCCCGATGCTTCGCAAGGGATCAGATCCGAGCATCATCAACCTCTCGTCGGTCGCCGCCCACAACGGCGGCGCCAACGGCGCGACGATTTATGCCTCCACCAAGGCCGCCATCCACACCTATACGCGCGGCTTGGCCAAGGAGCTCGCCCCCGATATCCGCGTAAACGCGATCGCTCCCGGCGTCGCCCTGACCGATTTCCACCGCGTCCACAGCACGCCCGAGGGCCTTGCGACGATCGCCAACAACACGCCGCTGAAGCGTCTAGGCACCCCCGAAGACCACGGCGCCGCCGCGGTGTTTCTTTCCGGCAAAGGCGGATCGTTCGTCACCGGCGAAGTGATCGAAATCAATGGTGGGTTGTGGGTGGCGTGAAGACTACTGCCGGTTCAAATAGATGATGAACCCACTCGGCTCATGAAGGGTGGCTTCGTCATCCGGATCCACGGTTGAGATCGGCTCGGTCGCCTTGAGCTCCACGTGCGCATCAAAGTAGCAGACGTTTGTAAATGCATTCAGACCGTCCGCCGTCTTTTTCCCGTGCCGCGCGCCGATGCGGCGAATATAAAGCATCTTACCATTCGGGGCGGGCCCCGGCGGATTCTGGTCCACCCAGTTCGGATCGGCGGCTTCGGCAATCATCACAACAACCGAGCTTTTCTTGACCATCGAGATCTTCCGCTGGAAGCGCCGGTCCGTGATGGTGGCGTCAGGGGTGTTGCTGATGAAATCCATGAAGGGGCTGACTTTCTGCTTCCCGGAAACGTTTGGATCGTTCTGGGAACTGGAATTCGTACGGGAGTTGAGCTGATACCACGTCGCGACTGTAAACGGCGGCGAGTCCGTCGTCTTCATTAATGAGCAGGCGTTGTTCGGTGTGTTCGTGGGCCAATTGGGTTCCACCGATGACGCGCCCGTGGTGGTGTTAATCAGAACGGTGCTGTCCGGATCAATGCCTTCGGGGCAGCGGAAGACGCTGTCGCCGGGAAATTGAAACGTCTTGCCGTCGCCGTTGTAAGCATTTGGGGCGTTGATGTACTTGCCCCTCACCAGTGCGTTGGGGAAGCTGAAACCCTCTGGCCAGATCGTGCGCGACGCGAACGGCACTATCCAGGCGGGCATGAGCACACCTTTGTGCGCCGTCGTGTACTGCAAAACCGCCTGTCCGATCTGCCGCATGTTGCTGGCGCACTTGATGGTCGCGGCCGAGCGGCGGGCCTTGTTCAGCGCGGGCAGAAGAATCCCAATCAGCACCGCAATAATGCCAATCACCACCAGCAGTTCGACCAGCGTAAACGCACGGGTGCGGTTTGTTTTCATCGCAACATCTCCTCACATGACACGAACACTTTGTCGGCGCGATCTGCGACGCAAGGCCAATACCATGACCGGGCCGACCAGCAGCGCCGCAGGCTCCGGGACCAGCGCTCCCAGCGCCGGCGATCCGACCGCGGCCGTGGTGAAATTGAAATTCTTCGCCAGCAGATCGAAGTCCAGCGAATCGACAGTCGAGTTGTAATCGGAATTACCCTGCGTCCAGACCGCCGACGCTGCTCCATAATTGGATGCAAGCGCGTTGAAGTCCAGCATGTTCACAACGCCATCGAGATTCGCATCGCCAGTGAGGGTGTAGCTCACGATCACGCTCGTGTCGTCGAACGTCTGCCCGCTGAAGCCGGTAAGCCCCAGTACTGACGCGTCGCCGTATCCAAGTGCGGTGGGATGGGCGCTGCCGACTTTGGCGGCCGCGGCCGAACTGGCAATGCCATTGCCCTTCCAGTCGCCGCTGTGGTAGCCATTGATCACGGCGTTCCGGGTATCCGTGAATGTGTTGGGATTGAGTGCCGGGTCGTAGTCGATCACCAGGCTGTTGTTATCCAGATCGAGCTGCCCGCCGGCACTGAGCGCCGTGAGCTTCGAAGTCCCCGCCGCCGTTCCGTTGGGACTGATGTGAACGACGCCGGAGCCAAACGAAAGCGTGCCGACGCGAATGGCGCTCACCACGAGGGTGCCGCTGCCGTTCTTGGTCAGCGCGCCGGTGCCGCCGATCGTGTTGTTGATGGTGACGGTGCTGTCAAAGTCCAGCGTTCCGCCGGGCGCCCGGACGTTGATCGGCCGGTTGGTCGAGGTCGAGCCGGTGATTTTGAGCGCGCCGCTGGTCGTGCCACCGGTGGCCAGATTGATGCTCGAAACGCCCAGCCCGAGCTTGTCAAATCCGCTGAAAATAAGTGTACCACCTTCCACGCTCACGCCGCCGGTGAAGGTGGAGGAAGAGCCGCTGAGCGTCATCGAGCCGGAGCCGCGCTTGATGAGCGCTCCGGTGCCGCTGAGCACGCCGTTGACGAACAGCGGCAGGCTGCTGCCAACGTTGATTGCCTTGGCGGTGAGAAAGTTGACCGTGCCGTTGAACTCGTAGGGACGGCTGCCGGCGAGATTGATCGAGCCTGTGCCGCCCAGATCCATCCACTGGTTGAAGACCTGGTCATTGTTGGGCGCCGATGAGTCGCCATTCCCGCTGGAGCTGAACGCAACGTTGTTGTTGGTGTTGATGGTGAGGGTGCCGGTTCCGGAGGCATTGTGATTGATCGTCCCGCCGCCGAATCCGATACCGCTGAGCCGCACTGTGCCTTCCTGGAGATCGAGCCCGCCGGTCCAGTCCGTGTTGTCGCCCTGAAATTCCAGGGTGCTGGGACCGATCTTGGTGATCTTGAAGTTGCCTTCGATGGTTCGGCGCATCGATAAGATGTTGTTGCCGCCCGTATTGATGTTCCAGGTCTGATCGGCGGTGAGAACCAACTTCTTCGTAGATGTCGACGTTGTCGTGCCCTGAAATGCCACCGTCGCCGTGGCCGTATCGGTGATACCGCCGGCCCCAAGGTTCAGGATATGCGTTTGCCCCGGCGCAGCCAGCGGATCAACAGCACTGATCGAGAGCGTTCCTGTTGGATTATCCGTGTTCGAGAAAGAGTTGATCACGATGGAGTTGACCGAGTCATGATCGCGGTCTTGTGTAAGGCCGTGGCCATTGAGGCTGCCGCCGATCACGATATCGGTGGTGTCGCCCGTGGGAATGTCCGCGGGCGGAGCCGTATTGGCCAGCGTGTCCAGCTTGACCCAGTTGCCGTCGATGCTCCAGGTGCTGCTCACGGCGCCGTTGAAGCTATAAGATGTGGCGCTGGCAATCGAGCCATATCCAGTGGCACAAAGCGCCGCGGCGAGCATGAATCGCCGGCATTTTCGAGAACGGATCTGATCACTCATTTTGACCCTCCAGGCAAATTTCCTCTCCGGTTATATCGCGACCGCCGCCGTCGAACGTCTCACGATCAACGTCTCCTTCATCACCAGGCGCCTCGGCGCCGCCTTGCCCGCGGTCTCGATTTGCTCCAGCACCATGTCCGCGGCGGCGCGGCCCATTTCTTCGGTGGGCAGGGCCATGGTCGTCAGCGGCGGGATAAAATCCTCCACAGGCGAGGCGTTGCTGAAGGTCGCGACGCTCAGCGCATCCGGCACTTTGGTCCCCTTCTCCCAAAGCAGGCGGATGAGCTTCATTGCCATAAAATGCGTATAGACGATCACCGCGCTGGGACGCTCGGGCTGGTGCATCTGCTGCACGAATTCCTCGAGCGTTCCCTCGAACACTTTAATGTGCGCGCCAAAGCCCGAAGCGCGCATTGTTTCGATGTATCCGCGTTGGCGTTGCGTCACGCTGTAGTGCGATGGCTGCTTGCCGAGCAGAAAATGGATCTGGCGATGGCCAAGCTCGATCAGGTGCTTCGTCACTTGCACCGCCCCGTCGAATTCATCCGCGGTCACCTGCGGAACCGGCAATTCCGAATCCGCGTTCACCAGCGTCACGGGCAATCGCCCCTCGTTCAGCAGTTCCGGCAGCGGATCGCGCAGGCGGCTCAGCACCAGGCACCCATCCATCCGTTGATCCAATAGCACAGGCCCCCATTCATTGGGATCATCACTTAGCGGAACATAGAGCAGGTGATAGGAATGCCGGTGCAGCGTGTCGTTGATGCCCGCCATGATCCCTTCATAATTGCCGCGAACGACAACGGGCATGGGCGGGGTATAGAGGACGCCGATCATGTGCGTCTGACGATTGGAGAGCACGCGACCGCGCCAACTGGCGCGATAGCCCAGCTCTGTCGCCGCCTGTCGGACGCGCGCTTCGGTGTCCGGCGAGACGCGCGCGCTGGAGCTGGCGAGGCTGTTGTTAAGGATCACGCTGACGGTCGTTTTTGAAACGCCGCACTTGCGGGCGACGTCAGCGATTGTGGGCCTGGGTATCGACTGAATCATACCGTGCTCAAATGCGCGTGCGAAGAAAGGACGAATCGGTTTATCAAATATGATAAACCGGTTCGTCATCAAGCTAACTTCTGCTGATCCATTGTCAACAAGATTCTCCTTTTTTCATAACCCGACAGTTTCGCGGAGGTAACGGAGGTCGTCGGCGGTTTGAGCAAGGACTTCTTCCGCGTTCATTCCGGCATATTCACTGTGAATCGAGATCCAACCGTCGAACTTCAATTTGCGCAGGCAGGTAAATACATGCGGCCAATCGACGATGCCTTTGCGGAGGGGAACGACGCGGACGCGCCACCGGGGCTTCTTCGGCGCGCTGCTGTTCTGTAGTTGCGACGCCTGCGTCGCCTCTTGTGCGTTCCGCGGCGACGCAGGCGTCGCAGTTACAACATCTTCATCCGATTCCCAGGCGACATCCTTCACCGCCACCAGCGCGATTCGATCGCCCAATAGATCCAGCCCCTGCCGCCAAGCGTCGCGCCCGCCTTCGGTGAACATGTGGCCGGGATCAACATACGCGCCGATCGCCCCCGGATCGCGGTCGCGGATCAGATCCCAGACAATCGGCGCCTGCGCGGTCATGTGGTCGCCGCTGTGGATGTGCAGATCCGCCCGGAGATTCAGGCGTTTGGCGAGGGCTTCGATTCCATCCAGATCGCGCCTCATCTGTTCGAGCGTCTGCTTGAATGTTCCAAAATCGCCATACTTGTGATAGCCAAGCTTGATCTCCCGGATGTCCAGCGACGCCGCCGTCTCGAACGTCGCCATCGCAACGTCATCGGCGCGCAGCACGTCCGTTGTAATGAGCGGCACCTCCAAGCCGTGCGAGCGAATTGCGCCCACGACTTTCGGCAACTCCTCGCGCACGCGATTTGGTTTCACGACCCCGCTGGACCGGACCGTCAAATCCATCCCCTCGAATCCCAACTCGCGCATGCGCATCGCCGCGGTCTCGATGAGGAGTGACTGCACGTGTTTGACGAACATCATCAGTTTCATGTTGCTTCCGTGGCCGGCGGATGAGTATAATGCATGATTAACCGGTTTATCAAGCGAATTTTGGAGGATCGACATGCGGGTTCTCGTGGTGGCGGCGATGATCGGGTTGCTTGCGGGCAGCGTTGGGCGGGCTGAAACTCCAAAAACATTCCAGTACGACGGGCAAGATCTCGTCCGTACCAAGCAGCAGTATCAGGCGGGCGATACTCACGTCGCCGACATGGTCAAACAGCTTCTCAAGGAAGCCGACAAAGCGCTCGCCGGGCCGAGTTACAGCGTCGTCAACAAACCCTTCACCCCACCCTCCGGTGACAAGCATGACTACATGAGCCTCTCGCCCTACTGGTGGCCCAACCCGAGCAAGCCGGATGGCAAGCCGTACATCCGCAAGGACGGCCAGGTGAATCCCGAACGCTTCAAATACGATCAACCGACGATGGTCGCCTTTGCCGAGGCCGTCGAGACGCTTGCGGACGCGTATTACTTCAGCGGCGACGAAAAGTACGCTTCGAAGTGCGCGCAGCTCATCCGCGTCTGGTACTTCGACGACGCGACGAAGATGAACCCCAATTGCCGCTATGGGCAGATCCATCTTGGCGATGAGAAGGCCCAGGGAACAGCGGTACTCGAGTGCAACCAGATGCGCCATATCGTCGACGCAGACGCCCTGCTCACCGGATCATCCAATTGGTCCAAAGAGGATCACGAGAAACTCCAGGCGTGGTTCAAGCAGTTTCTCAACTATCTTTTGACGACGAAGCAGGGCGATGACGAGCACAACGCGCCAAACAACCACGGCACGTGGTTTTGTGTGCAGGCGGCGACGTACGCGCTCTACCTCGGCGATGATGCCACCGCAAAGAAGCTGATCGACGAACAGGCGAAGAAGCGCATCGCGAGCCAGATCGAGCCGGATGGGCGTCAGCCGTTAGAGCTGGTGCGCACCAAGGCGTACGACTATTCGCGCTTCAACTTGGAAGCATTGGAAAATGTCGCCCTGCTCGGTGATCGGATCGGAATCGATCTGTGGAATTACAAAACCGGCGACGGGCGGTGCCTGCGCGCGGCGCTGGACTGGCTGGCGCCGTACGCAACGGGCGAAAAGAAATGGGAAGGCCAGCAGATCACTGATCCGAAAATGGCCGAAACCATCCGCGTGTACCGATTTGCGGCCAAGGGTTACAAGGATGCGAAATACGAGCAGGTGGTCGACGCGGTCCGAAAGCGCGGCAACCTGCCGCCGGGCGATCGGACGGATCTGATGTATCCGCAGGTGAAGAATTAGGAACCACAGATGAACACAGATGAACACAGATAGATCGACCTTCTGTGTTTATCTGTGTTGATCTGTGGTTTCACTTGATGCTTTCTTCTTACGACTACATCGTCATCGCCTTCTACTTCATCTTCATGACATTGATGTCATGGGTGATGAAGCGGTTTGTGCGGAACACCAGCGATTACTTTCGCGGCGGGGGCGAAATGCTCTGGTGGATCGCGGGGGCGGGCGCGTTTACGGTTTCGTTCTCGGCGGTCACGTTTACGGGAATGGCGGGCAAGGCGTATCTCGATGGGCCGATCGTGATGGTGATTTTCGTCGGCAACGCGCTCGGGTTTCTCATCAATTATCTCTGGTTCGCACCGCTTTCGCGGCAGACGCGCGCGGTCACGGCGATGCAGGTTGTGCGCAGCCGATTCGGGCGCGCCAACGAGCAATTTTTCATGTGGGTGCAGATCCCGCTGGGGATCTGTTATGCAGGCATCTGGCTCAGCGGGCTGGGCGTTTTTGTCGGGGCTGCGTTCGGCATGAGCGAGCACACGACGATCATGGTGACCGGCGCAGTCGTGATCGTGATGGCCTTGCTGGGCGGGACGTGGAGCGTGATGGCGGGCGATTTTGTGCAGACGCTGGTTCTCATGCCCGTCAGCATCGTTGCGGCGGTCGTGTCGCTCAGCGCTGTCGGTGGCGTGCATGGCTTTTTCCAGAAGATGCCGAGCAGTTTTTATCACTGGGGAGAAACGGCGAACATCAACCTGGTCGGGCTGTGGGTCTTCGCGACGCTTTTGCAGAAATTCGTCTCGACCAACAGCATGCAGGATTCGTCGCGCTATCTGTCGGTGAAAGATTCGAAGCACGCGCGCAAAGCGGCGCTGCTCGGCGCAATCCTGCACACGATCGGGCCGGTGCTCTGGTTCATCCCTCCGATGGCGGCGCGGATCGCGTATCCGCACATCGAACAGATGTTTCCACGAATGAAAAATCCGCCCGAGGCCTCGTTTTTCGCGATCGCGGTCTACACGATGCCCGCGGGGATGGTTGGGCTGCTGCTTAGCGCGATCTTCGGCGCAACGATGAGCGCGATGGACGGCGGGCTGAACAAGAACGCGGGGTTTTTCGTCAAGAATTTCTATCAACCGTATTTGCGTCCGGGCGCAAGCGAGCGCCATCTGCTGCTGGTCGGCAAAATCTCGACCCTTCTGCTTGGCATCGTGATTATCATGGCCGGCCTGCTGTTCGCCGCGTGGAAGGGAACGAACATCTTTAAGCAGATGACGCTCTACAGCGGGCTGGTCGGATTGCCGGTAACCATTCCGCTGGTGCTGGGATTGTTCATCAAGCGCGCGCCCGGATGGGCCGGTTGGAGCACGGTGGTCGTGACGCTCGGCGCGTCGCTGCTCACGCATTTTCTGCTCACACCCGAGCGCGCGGGACATCTGTTGGGTTTGGCATTGAATTCGAAAGATACTTACTACTGGGATTTTCTCTGCGGTGCATTGATCAACATCCTGGTCGGTTGCACGTGGTTCCTCGGCTCGTGTCTCTTTGCCGCGCGCCGGCCCGTCGAAGAACAACAGCGCGTGAACGAATTCTTCCAGAAGATTCGCACGCCCGTGGATTTCGAGAAAGAAGAAGGGGCCGGCTCGGACAATCTACAGGCGAAGGTCATGGGCCTGCTGTGCCTGATCTACGGCGGATTTCTGCTGCTGCTGATGGCGATCCCCAATCCGTGGACGGGCAGGCTGGCGTTCGCGTTCTGCGGGGCAATGATGGCGGGGATCGGATGGCTTCTGAGCCGCGCGTCGCGAGCGAAGGTTGTGACGGAAGCCGAGACACGGCTCGCGCCCGAAGCGCGTGACGCGCCAGGCGGATTCGACGTGATTCAAACCGGAGCGAAGGATTCCTCCTCTTGATGCGCGAGCTTTCCATAGCGTGCCGCGATTGTCATCCTGAGCGTACTCGCGAAGGATCTGGCCCCAGCCGTCTACGCCAGATCCTCCGCGGAGTACCACTCAGGATGACAGTCCCCTTGGCGCTTATGGCGCTTGCTCTCCAGGCCGCGCTCGCTCGCGCCTCCGACATCGCCGTCGGAGACTCAGCAGCACTGAAGAAGGCGATCAAATCGGTCCAACCCGGCGACACGATCATCCTGACCGACGGGACCTGGCGCGACACCGAGATCAAGCTGATCGTGGATGGCACGCAGGACAAACCCATCACGCTGCGCGCGCAGACGCCGGGGAAAGTGATCCTCACCGGCAAATGTCGTTTGACCATCGGTGGAAAATGGCTCGTAGTCCAAGGCCTGCTCTTTACCGACGGCGGGCCCGGCGGTGGGTGCGCGATCGAATTTCGCAAATCCGACGGCGGCGCAACGCACTGCCGTCTCACCGATTGTGCGATCATCGACTACAACTCGCCCGACAAAGAAAACGAAGAATGGGTCTCGCTTTACGGCCACGACAATCGCATCGATCACTGCTATTTCCGGGGGAAAACGACCGGCTCGCCCATGCTGATCGTCTGGGTCGAAGGCCGGCGAAACGAGCACAAAATAGATCACAACTATTTCGCCGGGCGTCCGCCGCTCGGTCGCAACGGCGGCGAAACGATCCGCGTCGGAACTTCCGAAGTCTCGATGAACGTCTCGAAAACGCTCGTCGAAGAGAACCTCTTCGAGCATTGCGATGGCGAAGCCGAAATTGTGAGCAACAAAAGCTGCGAGAATGTTTATCGTTATAACACGTTCGTCGAGTGCAAGGGCGCGCTGGTGCTTCGCCACGGCAATCGCAACACCGTCGAAGGCAACTGGTTCTTCGGCCATAGCGTCGATGGAACCGGCGGGATCCGACTGATTGGCGAGGATCAGAAAATCTTCAACAACTATCTCGATGGCCTGGCGGGAAAGGATTTTGAGTCGGCGATGCCGGTCGTCAACGGCATCCCCAACAGCAAGCCAAACGAATACTTCCGCGTGCAGCGCGCGACGGTCTGCTTCAACACGCTGGTGAACTGCACACAGAACATCACGTTTGGGATTGGGATCGGAAAGCGAAATCGCGCCGAGCCGCCGATGGATTGCGTGTACGCGAATAATGTGATCGTGGGCAAAGAGGCTCCGCTGGTTAAATTCCAGGATCAGCCGATCAACCCGACCTGGCTGGCGAATTTTATGTTCGGCGCGGACGCGGGATTCAATGCGCCGGGTGTGTTGAATGTCGATCCGAAACTGGAGCGTGGCGAAGACGGCATCTCGCGGCCGAGCGCGGCCAGCTTGGTGATCCGCGCGGCCAAGGGAGATTTTCCGTTCGTCACCGATGACATCGAAGGACGCCCACGCGGCGATGCGAAAGACGCGGGCTGCTTCGAGCATGGAGGCGAGGCAAAGCGTCGTCCGATGACGGCCAAAGGTGTAGGGCCCGATTGGGTGCCCCCAGCGAAATAGCACAGAAGTGCGGCCTATGTCATGCTGAGGTACTCCGAAGCATCTGGCCGATGACGCGAGTAAGCTAGATCCTTCGGAGTACCTCAGGATGACAGTTCGTGGCGAGATCAGTGGCTGCGAGAGATCGCGCGGTTCGTCCCGTGGGGTGCGAGCTCTATTTTCTGCCCGTGCAGACGCGCGTTCCGCTGAAATTCGGGCGGGAGACACTCACCACGGTGACGTGCGCGCGGGTGCGCATGACCGTGCAGGATTTGCAGGGTCGGCGAGCGCAAGGTTGGGGCGAAACGCCGCTCAATGTGCAATGGGTCTGGCCAAGCGAGTTGGCCTATGACGAGCGTTTGGCGGCATTGAAGAAGTTATGCGTTGAGCTGACGCGTGCGTGGGCGGAATTCGACGTGTTCGGACATCCACTGGAAGTCGGGCACGACGTTCAGCGCGATGTGCTACAGAAATTCTCGAATTCTATTCCTCATCTTGCAGCCTTAGTCTGTTGCTCTCCCTTCGACATCGCATTCCACGATGCTTTCGGGAATCTGCACAATGTCCCCATTTACGAAACGTACACCGCCGATTGGATCTCGCGCGATCTGGCAAGCTTTTTCGATGACGGATCGTTTGCCGATCAATTCCCGTCTGGATTTCTCACCACGCGCTCGGAGAAACTCATCGCCTGGCACCTGGTTGGCGGCCTCGACCCGCTCAGCGCCGACGACCTTCGCGGCGACGAGCCGGATGACGGTTATCCGGTTCTCCTGACCGACTGGATCCGCCGCGACGGCCTGCGCGCGCTGAAAATCAAGCTTCGCGGGAACGATCGCGCGTGGGACGTGGATCGTCTGATTCGTGTCGGAAACATCGCATTGCAGCACGACATTTCTGCCCTCAGTGCCGACTTCAACTGCACCGTCATCGACCCCGCGTATGTCTCAGACATCCTTGACCGCCTGAAACGAGATTACGGCAGCATCAGCGACCGCCTGCTCTACGTCGAACAACCCTTCCCGTACGATCTGGATCGCAATCGTATCGATGTTCACAATGTCGCCTCGCGAAAGCCGCTCTTCCTCGACGAATCCGCCCACGATTGGCGCATGATTCAGCTTGGCCGATCACTTGGCTGGAACGGCGTGGCATTGAAGACCTGCAAGACGCAGAGCGGCGCGATTTTGAGCCTCTGCTGGGCCCGCGCGCACGGCATCCAGATCATGGTGCAGGATCTGACCAATCCGATGCTGGCGATGATCCCGCATGCACTTCTTGCAGCCCACGCCGACACCCTCATGGGCGTGGAAGCGAATGCGTCTCAGTTTTATCCCGACGCCTCGGCGTCCGAAGCAATCGTGCATCCGAATCTGTATCGCCGGCGCGATGGCGTGATCGATCTGGCCACCATTCGCGGCGCGGGATTCGGGTATCGACTGAATGAAATACATCGTGCGCTTCCGGCGCCTGTGGCGAGCGCGTGATCCGTTCTTGATCTGCAATCCACCTCTGCTAGGCTGTTCGCTTCACTGTCTGGGGCGATATGCGACACGGAAGGGATCTGGGCAGACATCTTTTCTGCGAAATGCTCGAAGCGCGCTGCCTCCTGGCAGTCGAGCCGATCATCAATGAGTTCCTCGCGCAGAACAACACCATCAACACCGATTCCGACGGCGATCACTCCGACTGGGTCGAAATCTACAATCCCAACACCACGTCGATCAGCCTGAACGGATATTTCCTCACCGACGACCGCACCAAGCTCACGAAATGGAAATTCCCAAATGTCTCGCTCGGCGGACAGACGTTTCTGCTGGTCTGGGCATCGAACAAGAACCGGGTCGATCCGACGAAGCCGCTGCATACCAACTTCGCGCTGAGCAAGGACGGCGAATATCTCGGCCTGATCAAGCCGGATGGCGTGACGATCGACGCGGAATTCGCTCCGACGTTTCCGGCACAGTTGCCGGACATCTCGTACGGCATTCGCCCCGACACCGGCGAGGTCGATTTCCTCAAACCCACGCCGGCCGCGCCCAACAGCACGCAGGGCATCGTCGCCGACACCAAGTTCGACCACGATCGCGGGTACTACACCGCGCCGTTTGACCTGGTGATCTCGACCGACACACCCGGAGCCAGCATCCGCTACACCAAAGACGGAAACGCTCCAACAGCCACCAGTGGCACGCTATACACCGGATCAATTCATATCTCGACGACAACCCTCGTCCGCGCGATCGCCTACAAGAGCGGCTTCACTTCGACCGACGTCGACGCGCAGAGCTTTATTTTCGCCAGCGACGTTCTCGATCAGCCGGCCAACATCCCGGGTTATCCGAATCCCGTGCTGCCGGCCAACGGCGATGGCACGCCCACTGCGCAGTTTGATTACGAGATGGATCCGACCATCGTGAATAATCCGATCTACAGCAGCAAGGCCGGCCCAGCGCTCAAATCGATTCCCACGCTCTCGATCGGTGTGAAACCGAGCGACATCTTTGGCTCCAGCGGTTTTTACTCGAATGACGGCGTCGAAAAACCGATCTCGATGGAGCTAATCGACCCGAATCATCCGGATGACAACCTTCAGATCAACGCGGGCGTGGAATCGCACGCGCATCTGCTTCTCAAGCAGGCGATGAAGATCAACTTCAAGGGCGCCTTTGGCGCAAGCAAACTGCACGCGGCGATCTTCAAGGATGCGCCCGTCGGCGGCGACAGCGCGACCGATGAATTTGACAATCTCATCCTTCGCTCGGGTTACAACCGCGCCTGGTCAACGACCGCTGCGAGTCTCGCCAAGACGACGTTTACGGAGGACGAATTCACGCGTCAGAACCAGATCGCGGTCAGCGGCATCGGCACGCATGGCACGTTCGTGCACCTGTACATCAATGGGCTGTACTGGGGCCTGTACAACCTGGCCGAGCGCCCCGACGAAGGGTTTGGCGCTGCATACTACGGCGGCGACAAGGACGACTGGTTCGCCATCAGCCACAACGGCATCAACAACGGCGACCCCACCCGCTGGAATTACATGGTCAACACGCTGACGGCCAAAGACCTGTCCAACAGCACTAATTACAACGAGATGAAGCAGTATCTCGACGTACAAGAGTACGCCGACTACATCATCTGCCAGTGGTGGTCGGGCGTGACCGACTGGCCAAGCAACAACTTCTGGGCGGGCGGCGATGTCAAAACAAAAATGCCGTTCCAGTTCTATGCCTGGGACGGCGAGTTCATGTTCAACACGGTGAACCGATTCGACGACCCGCCCAACGGCGCCTGGGTGCACCCGTATTTCAAAGTTGGCGACACCAGCAGCAACGCTTCAATCATCAAGCTCTGGCGAGCACTTCGCGACAGTCCGGATTTCATGACCCTCTTTGCAGACCGTGCGTACAAGGCGCTTTTCAACGGCGGTGGGCTGACCGATGCCAATGCACTGGCCCGCTGGGATGCGCTGAGCAGCTTTGTGGATCAGGCGGTCATCGATGAATCGGCGCGCTGGGGCGATTCACTGATAACACTCGGCCACTCCCGCCGTACGCACGACGACGACTGGAAACCCGCTGTCGCGGCCATTCGCGCGCTCATTCCCGGGAACGGCGCGCAGCTCATCAGCGCCATGCGCGCTGAAAACTTTTACCCCGATATCGACCCGGCCACCATGAGCCAGCAAGGCGGGCTCGTGCCTTCCGGATTCAAGCTTGGCCTGACCAATCCTAACAGTGGCGGGACGATCTATTACACGACCGACGGCTCGGATCCGCGTCTGCCCGGCGGCGGGATCAATTCCGGAGGCCTCATCTACAATGGCACGAAGGTCACCCTCAATGCCAACACGCAGATTCGCTTGAGGGTGAAAAACGGCAGCACCTGGTCGGCGCTGAACGAGGCGGCGTTCACGATCAACACCATCGCCAACCTGCGCGTTACGGAGCTGATGTACCATCCCAAAGCGCCGAACAATGCGTTGTTCGACGCGGAGGAGTACGAATTCGTCGAGCTGAAGAACACCGGCAAGAGCTCGCTGAATCTGAACAACGTGCAGCTCGCCGGCGGGATCAACTTCACCTTCGGCAACGTCAACCTCGCGGCGGGTGATCACACCCTGGTCGTGGCAAACCAGGCTGCGTTCGAATCGCTCTATGGCACCGGCCTGAGCATCGCCGGCGAATACAGCGGGCACCTTTCCAACAGTGATGACGAGATTCAACTGCTCGCCCCCGGCAATGTCACGCTGGCCGATTTCACCTACAGCGACACGTGGTATCCGAGCACCGACGGCGACGGGTTCTCGCTTGTGGTGATCGACCCGACCGATGATCCGGCCAGTTTGAACGATGCAGCATCATGGCGCGCAAGCACGGTGATCAACGGCACGCCTGACGCCGACGAATCTTCCATCGCGCCCAACTCCGTCGTCATCAACGAGCTGCTCAGCTCCAGCACCGGTCCGGATGGCGATCAGATCGAGCTCAAGAACACAACCAACCAACCGATCGACATCAGCAACTGGTTTATCAGTGACTCGCTGTCGAATCTGAAGAAATTCCAGATCCCCAGCGGCACCACGCTGGCCGCGGGCGCGTACATCGTCTTCACCGAGACCGCCGACTTCGGCTCGGCCCTCTCGTTCAGCAGCAACGGAGAAACCGCGTATCTCAGCAGCGCCGACGGCGCGGGCGCGCTCACCGGCTATCAGGCGATTCAGCAGTTCGGCGCCGCCGACAGCGATGTGCCGTTCGCGCGCTACGTGAACAGCGCCGGCGACGCCAAATTCGTCGCCGAAACCGCCGCGACGTTCGGCGCTACCAACGCTCCGCCCGCGGTCGGCCCCGTCGTCATCAACGAGATCCACTACAACCCGACCGCCGGCTTTCCAGCACAGTGGGATCCGAAGCTTGGAATTCACGTGACTTGAAGTCGCGGCC
>JADMIO012610731.1_pt1 | contig 29340 bp, 21 predicted proteins | sample 8958161 | NCBI WGS metagenome assembly JADMIO01 (sample SAMN16585339, study PRJNA669376) | soil metagenome | isolation source: Crop rotation soil | place: USA: Cullars Rotation, Alabama | collected 2011 | reverse complement strand
GCCGCGACTTCAAGTCACGTGAATTCCAAGCTTCGGATCCCACTGTGCTGGAAAGTATTGGTTACACAGACGAATCGGTGCACGACGTTATCCGCCGAAACCTGGACAAGTCACCGCTCTACAGCGGCGACATTCAGGGAGTAGGGCCGCGATATTGCCCGTCGATCGAGGACAAGGTCGTAAAGTTTTCCGAGAAGCCGCGGCATCAGATTTTTCTCGAGCCTGAAGGTTATGACACATACGAGGTCTATCCCAACGGCATCTCGACGAGCATGGCCGAGGAGGTGCAGCACGAGTTCGTTCGGCGAATTCGCGGCCTCGAAAATGTAAAAATGCTTCGCCCGGGTTATGCCGTCGAGTACGACTTTGTGGATCCTCGTGAGCTCTTCGCGACTCTCGAGACAAAACGAGTGCACGGGCTGTATCACGCGGGCCAGATCAACGGAACGTCCGGCTATGAAGAAGCTGCGGGGCAGGGACTCGTCGCCGGATTGAACGCCGCGCTTGCGGTTTTGGAACAGCCGCCGGTCGAGCTCGACCGAACCGCGAGCTACATCGGAGTGATGATTGACGATCTGGTAACCAAAGGAGCGGATGAGCCCTATCGCATGTTCACCTCGCGAGCCGAGATGCGTTTGTCGCTCAGATATGACAATGCCGATCAGCGGTTGACTCCGTTGGCGCACCAAGTTGGCGCAATAAGCGACACTGACTTTGAAGCCTTCGAACGGCGAGTAGAAAAGATCGATAGAGTGAAACATTACTTGAGTGAGTCGAAGGTACTCGATCTCGGCGACGACCTGCTCGACGAGCTTGGGCTCGAGGGTTCACCCGATAGTTATCGCGGGAAAAGACTCGATTATTTGGCTCGTCGGCCGGACTGCAGCTCTGAGAGACTCACTGAGATCGTACGGTCTGGAATTGGAGATGGAGCGGGCGTTCGGGAGATCGCTGTCGCGCTCAATGATATTCGGTATTCGGGTTATTTGAAGGATCAGGAGATGCTGGCGCGCAAACGCGGCCGCTACGAAGAGCTCGCAATACCGAGAGAGCTGGATTTCGCGACGATCTCAGGTTTGTCGAATGAAGTAGTTCAAAAGCTTGGCGAGGTGCGGCCGGGCACTATCGGACAGGCGGCCCGGATACCTGGGATCACACCGGCGGCAGTTTCGATATTGCTAGTTCAGGTACTGAGAAATTGAGACCGAGCCAGCTCCTACGCAATATTAGAAGCGCGTTTTTCCTTGTTGCGGTCGCTGGCCAGTGCGAGTAAACTTTTTAGTGGCAGCACAAGAACTGCCATCTCTTCTCCAAGAGTGAGCGGAATGGTAGAGGGCGAGACGATGTGCAACGGCTCGCCCTCATTTTTTGCTGCAATCGTTGAAAATGCTACCGACTTCCCGCCAACACCAATCTCTACGAGGCTACACCATGAGAATCAAGAAATCATTAAATGCGCTGTTTATTGCCATTTTTATGTCATCAAACCTCACTCTTGCCCTCGCCGATGAGGGCATGTGGACGTTCAACAACGTGCCCCGCGCAGAGATTAAGAAGAAATATGGTTTTGAAGTCACCGACGCGTGGCTGAAGAAAGTGCAGCTGGCATCGGTCCGTTTCAACAGCGGCGGTTCGGGGGCCTTCGTCTCAGCGGACGGGCTGGTGCTGACTAATCATCATATCGCGTCCGACGTTCTGCAAAAGATCAGCAACGCCGAAAACGATTACAACAAAGACGGCTTTTACGCGAAGACTCGTGATCAGGAAGTCAAAGCGCCTGACCTTGAACTCAATCAACTGATCAGCATTGAGGATGTCACCGATCGGGTCAATGGAGCGGTAAAACCCGAGATGTCTCCCTCAGATGCAAACATAGCCCGGCGCGCAGTCATCGCCGATATCGAAAAAGAGTCCTTTGAGAAGACCTCCCTGCGAAGCGATGTGATCACCCTTTATCAAGGTGGACAATACAATCTTTATCGCTACAAGAAGTACACCGATGTAAGACTGGTGTTCGCACCGGAGTTCGCGATTGCGTTCTTCGGAGGCGATCCCGACAACTTCACCTACCCGCGTTATGACCTGGACATGGCGTTGTTCCGTGTTTACGAGGACAACAAACCGCTCAAAGTCGAGAACTACTTCAAGTGGTCAAAAGAAGGCGCAAAGGACGGCGAACTGGTTTTTGTGCCAGGCAATCCAGGCTCTACCGCCCGTTTGGACACCGTCGCGCATCTCGAATATCTTCGCGACCAGGGTCTTCCGTTTGCAGTCAAGCTTCTGGATCGCCAGCACTCGGTGTTGGAAAAGTATCGAACTCTGGGCGAAGAGCAATCGCGTCGAGCGCAGGAGGACTTCTTCGGTATCGAGAACAGCCTCAAAGCCTTCCGTGGCGAGCTGGACGGATTGAGAGACAAGACCATTCTCGCAAAGAAGATGAAGGCCGAAGAAGCATTGCGAAAGTCGGTCGCCGCCGATGCCAAAAAGCAGAAGCTCTACGGTGACGCCTGGGACGCGATCGCGAAGGGACGCACGAGCCTCAAGAGCTACTACCGACAATATGCTCTGATCGGCAACGGAGCCGGTTTCAATTCAGATCTTTTTGTTTTTGCGCGCAACCTGGTGCGTCTCGCTGCCGAGAGCGCCAAGCCGAACCCAGAACGCTTGCCGGAGTTTACGGATGCACGGCGAGAATCCCTCGAATTGGCTCTGTACTCCCCCGCTCCAATCTATGACGACTTCGAGAAGGTGAAGCTTGCAGACTCACTTGCAATGCTGCGCGATGAGGTTGGCGCGGATGATCCGATCGTCAAAACTGCTCTGCAGGGCAAAAGTCCAGAAGCAAGAGCCGCTGAACTTATTGATGGAACCAAACTACGAGATGTGGCTTTTAGAAAGCAGTTGGCTAGTGGTGGAACTAAAGCAATCGAGGAATCAACCGACCCGATGATCGTTCTTGCGCGATCGGTGGACGGCGAATCTCGCGCTCTGCGCAAACGATACGAAACCGAGGTACAGGCCAACGAACGAGTGAACTACGGAAAGATCTCGCGAGCGCTTTTCGAAATTGAGGGCACCAAGCTTTATCCCGATGCGACGTTCACGTTGCGATTGTCTTACGGCGCGGTGAAGGGTTACCCGGAGAACGGGAAACAAGTGCCGCCTTTCACGACGTTGGCGGGCCTGTACAAGCGAGCCGCTGAGCACGGCAACAAGTACCCGTTTGAAGTGCCGCAGCGATGGATAGACAAGAAGTCGTCGTTGAACATGAACACGCCGTTCAACTTTGTCTCTACTAATGACATCATCGGCGGCAACTCGGGCTCGCCGGTGATCAATAAGAACGGCGAGTTGGTCGGTTTGATCTTCGATGGTAACATCCAGTCTCTTGTCGGCGATTTTATCTTCGACGAAACGCAAAACAGGGCGGTGTCAGTTGACACTCGGGCAATGATGGAAGCGCTGCGCAAGGTCTATGGCGCGACCGAAGCTGCCGACGAGTTGATGAAGTAGATCCGGCCTTTTAGATTTTTGTTGGTTGAACGCCCCGGCTGGGGTTCCATATTTGTAGATGGACGGGCGCGGACGTTTCGAACTCCGCCAGGAGTTCCAGTTCGCGTTGGTTTCCAAAACATCTGATATTGGCAAAGACGTGATGTGAACATGGCGCTCCTGCCGGAGGCGAACCCACACACGCCAGTTTCTACAAACATGGGCCTCCTGCCGTAGGCCACGTCAGAACGCAGGCGGAAACGTCTGCTCGGTGGAACTGACGCCGATCCTTTCGCTTCTCAGATAAAGGAGAAAGAAGCCATGCTGATTTCGAGATTAACCCGACTCATAGCTCGCATTGCGGCGCTGATAGTTCTCTTCTGTGTCGCCGGCTACGGCCAGGACTCCGGGCAGGTGCTAGGGACGTTCGTTCGATACGGCACAATGAAGAACACGCCGGCGACGATGAATAAGCTCTCTCCCGAAGCGCGAGCCGAAGTCGACAAACTCGAGGCGATGGCTCGAAAGGCTAACAGCGACGGCAAGTACGGTGAAGCTCTCAAACATCTCTATCACGCGATGTCTCTGATGCGAGGCTTGGAGTGGACACCGTCGCGCGCCCTAAGCTCAGCCCTCACCGTAAAGCTCGATCGAGCTATGGTCGATCCCGGCGAATCGGTCCCGATCCGATTCACACAGATCTATGCACTCGATGAAAAAGTAGACTCAAAAGTTACTGCTTCGATTTCTTTAATGAAGTTTAGTGGCGATCAGTTGGTCAAAGAGTTGAAGAAGCTCGACTCGGTCGACACTGATTTTATCGCGCATCCGTTTACCGCCGATCTTGCTATGCCGGATGTCGAAGCTGGCAATTATCGCATCGCCGTTCGCCTCGCGGTTCCGGGCAGCGATCCTGTAACCAAGAACGTTACAGTTCACATCGAGCGCGGATTGGCAGCCGACTTTGCGGGGGCAAAAGCCCGCGCCGGAATGCTTCAGACGACGCTAAAGTCGAATCATCAGGATGCCCTGATTGCGAGTCTGTCTTCCGCCGAGTATCGCATCTCGCTGTTCGACCTGGCACGAGCCGGCGAGATCAATTTCGACAGAATGGATTTTCGCGAGACCCTCAAAGACACAAATGCGATGCTCGATTCGTTGAGCAAAGGCGCCGATCCGTTCGCTGTACGCCGCGGTGAATTCAAGAAGGCCTACCGGTCCAAAGTAGACAACACTCTGCAGCCTTACCAAGTCTTCGTTCCGAGCAACTACGACAAGTCGAAGACATTCCCGTTGATAATCGCGCTGCACGGAATGGGCGGCGATGAGAACAGCTTCTTTGCGGCGTATGCTCAAGGCGCTTTCAAGGTCGAAGCCGAGAAACACGGCTACATCGTCGCGTGTCCGAAAGGGCGAAAGCCTGCATCGATGTACCTGGGCGATGCCGAGAAAGACGTGATGGACGTGCTGGCTGAAATGCGCCGCGATTACAACATCGACCCGGACCGAATTTATCTGACTGGGCATTCGATGGGCGGCTACGGCACCTGGTCCGTAGCTATGAGTCATCCGGATGTGTTTGCGGCGATCGCTCCGATTTCAGGTGGTTCAAACACGCCCGCGGGCATGGCAAAGATCGCGCACATCCCGCAACTGGTCGTGCACGGAGACACCGATCCAACGGTGCCCGTCGAGCGTTCGCGGACGATGGTCGCTGAAGGCAAGAAAGTCGGAGCTGAGATCAAGTACATCGAAGTTCCTGGCGGAGATCACGGCAGCGTGGTCGCGCCAAACTTTCCTGCAGTGTTCGAATGGTTTGATACCCATCGACGCAAAACATCCGAGGCGAAGGCTGCGGCGTCAGCCGCAAAAAGCAAATGAGCTGGTTAAGATCTCAGACCTTTAACTAAGCTTTTCTGACTAAATAAACCCCGACGAGATGGCCGAATCATCTTCTCGGGGTTTTCCTTAACGAATCGGTCTTTTTGACTGAACTGTCTGCAGCGCAGTCAATCTGCCGACGATCTCAACTTATCGTTTTGTAAACTTCGCTACAATCTCGCCGATTCGCGTGTTGCGGTCACCGGCACAGGCATTGCCTTTGTTGGTGACGACGACCATCTGCTGGAAATAGACGTCCAGGTTCCTCCCCTCCGGAGTTTCCCAATGAACGAGTTTGAGAGCCGTCCGTTTGCCCCCACAACTATGACTATGCCCTTTTTGTGTTTTTGTATTCTGCACGAGCCGCAGGTATTCGGCAGCGACGAATCGGCCTTGCTCCCGCCGGTCAAGTGCGAATGAAGTGGGTAACGACCGCTCTGGGACTTCAGTAGCTATCGAATCATTTAGTGAGAAGGTGAGTACAGAGGAGCTGAGGAGCTCTACTAAATTGCCCTGTTCAGTCGGACGCATGGAGGCCAGAAGTGGCAACACCATTGCGACTGGTGAAGGTCTTATGAGGCATCTTTCTGATTTCGAAGTGGGAATAAAATCGTTAGGTGAGTCCGCGGCGACGACACTCGCCATGCGGCACGACGAAAACATCTCGGCCGCGGAGGGCGTTGCGTTGCCAATATGCCTGGTACAAGAAGGTCCGGCCGATCCGGACATCGAACGTGGAAGTGACGACGCCAAGGGGCTGAGCGATCTGGCGAGAGCGGTCATCAGCACTCGAAGCATTGATGAACTGATAGCGGCATTCGCAGATACCTTGAACTCGATGGTTCCTTTTTGCACCTGCGCGATTACGCTTGTCGACTCGATCACTGGAGTCAACACCGTCAGACACGCCGTGGGACTGCACGCGGATTCAATGATTGGCAGAAAGATCGAACTCGGAGAAGGTGTGACTGGATGGGTATTGGAGAACCGAAAACCGTTCTGGAATGCCAACCCGCGACTCGATTTGCCGATTTCGTTATTCCCCGACGCGACGGAATTCAAAACCCTCATCGCGTTTCCTATCATCAGCAACTCAGTGACCTACGGCGCGGTAACTCTGTATTCATCCAAACTCAAGGAGTACTCGCAATCCAATCGGCGATTGATGAAAGAGGCTGTAGCTCTTATGTCTACGGCGCTGGCGGTAAATGCTCGCACCAGCGCTCGTGACGGAAGAGCCATTTAATCCGAGAGAAATAAAGCTGCATTGAAACAACAGGACCACCGACTCTGAACCGCGAATCCTGAACTCGGAACTACGAACCTACACGTTGACCACTCTTCGATACAGATCTTCGTACTGCGGAATAATGTTCTCGACCCTGAAACGCGAAACTGCAATCTGACGCCCGCGCGTGCCGAGCCGTTCTCGCTCGCCGTCGTCGTTGATCACTCGCAGCGCTGCAGCCGCCATCCCATCTACATCACCAACATCAAATAGATAGCCGCAACCGCCATCTTCCACCAATTCAGGGATGCCGCCGACGCGTGTTGCTATGACCGGCACCTCGCAGGCCATCGCCTCGAGCGCAGTTAGACCAAACGACTCTGACCTGCTCGGCAACAGCAGCAGATCCGACACCGAGAGATACTCGCGCACCTGAGACTGGGGTTGCTTACCGACAAACGTGACCGACTCGCTCACATTTAGTTTTTCTGCAAGCGCCTCCGCGTCTGCGCGCTCAGGACCATCGCCGCACATGATCAGCCTTACCGGAGCGCGGCTCGATCGAGGTTCCATCGTTTTCATCCGGGCGATTATCTCGATGCAATCAGTGATTCGTTTGATCGGTCGAAAAGTCGAAACGTGCAGAATGATTCGTTCGCCGTTTGGCGCGAGAGCCTTGCGAACCGACTCGTTTGGCTCGCGTCGATAGTAGTCCGAGTCGATAAAGTTGTAGATCACCTGAATTTCGCATCCTGTGCAGAACGTTTCGTGAGTAGCATCCCGCAGATAATTCGAAATCGCGGTCACTGCGTCAGACTGCTCGATGCCAAAGCGAGTGATCGGCAGAAACGAAGGGTCTCGCCCAACCAGCGTGATATCGGTTCCGTGAAGAGTCGTGACAACCGGAAGATAGCGCGTCGGCTTCAGCATCTCCCGAGCAAGATACGCGCTTACCGAATGGGGGATCGCATAATGCATATGAATCAGATCGAGGCTTTCTTTTGTAGCAACCTCCAGAAGCTTTGAAGCGAGCGCGTCTGTGTAAGGTGGATACTCAAATAGCGGATAGCTCAGCATATCGACAGCGTGGAAGTGGATTCGTTCGCGCGCCGATCCGCCGTCAAGCCTCATCGGCGGAGCATAGCTTACAAAATGAATCGAGTGTCCGCGTTTGGCCAGCTCGAGCCCCAGCTCGGCGCCCACGACGCCGCTCCCCCCGTACGACGGATAACAAGTGATCCCGATGTTCATTATTTTCTGTATTAATCGATCGTGATGTTCTTAAAATCGGATCGATGCGCAACAGTAATTAGGAATACATATTCATTTTGCGGGATAGAAGCTCGACCGGATCATTAATGTTCAGGGCTTCGCGAACTATGAAGCCTTCGGCGTGTTCGACCGCGATCAACGATCCATAAAACCGCTGGCGGGCCTCGACTCGTCGCAGGAACGCTTCGGTGCTCAGGTTGGTCTCGAGCTCCTTGCTGGTCGGATCAAAAAGCTGTGATCGATAAGCACTAACTGCATGATGCTTTTGTTCGGCAAAGTCGGTAATGTCCACCAAAAACGTAGGCGCCGCGGTACGAGGAAACATAAAGTGCGCAATCCCTTGCGGGCGCCATCGTTCCAGTCCGGCTTCGGAGTCGTATTTTGCCAGTCCGGCAACATGCGAACCCTCACGGACAATTTGACAGGTATGAACGTGATCGGGATGAGGGTCTTCCCAGTAGTGGGTGAAGATCACACGCGGTCGATATTTACGAATCTTGCGGACGAATTTGACTCGTGATTCTTCGGTCAGCCAGATATGGCCATCAGGCAGCTCCAGGTTGTCGCGCACTGTGAGCTGCATTACCTTCGACGCGGCTTCGGCTTCGCGAGCTCTGATTTCGGCGGAGCCACGCGTCCCCATTTCTCCGCGAGCCATGTCGAGAACCCCGACTCGATAGCCGAGAGATACCAGCTTCAGCAGGGTCCCTCCGCACGCCAATTCAACATCGTCGGGATGCGCGCCAACCGCTAACACATCAATCCGCGTATCATCGCTCATAATGCTCCTTGGCTTGAGGTTACGGTTGCTCACGCGCAGTCGTCAACCATTCGCAGGCTCTGATATTCTTGGTTGAGTACGATGAATTCATCGAAATCACAGCGGATGTCAAAATATTTGGAGGCGCCGCCCTCGACTACCACCTCGGTGAGATGAGATATCGGCGGCGCTCTGGATTGGAAGTTGTGAGACGCGAAATTACCAATTCATGGTGACATTCAAAATGTGGCGAGGAGGCTTGCTCTTCGGTAGCCCCGGTGAATCCAAAGCGCCGCCGATATGTCGCATTCGGATCTTCTCGCAAGAGGGCGGCGCACTCCAAAAAAGTTCGGAGCCACGAAAATGTCCAGCAACGATTCATCCTCAAAAAGCTTTTTGTATTTGACCACGATTGGCCGAGTCAGCGGTGAGCCTCGCGAGATCGAGATTTGGTTTGTCGAGCTGAATCAGAACTTCTATGTGCTCGCCGAGCATTTTCACAACGCGCAGTGGGTAAAGAACATTGCGCGCAATCCTCGTGTAACGGTGCGCGTCGGCACCCGCATCTTTGAAACGACCGCGCGAATTCTGGATAAAGAAGCAGATCGAGAGACCTGGACTGCGGTGCAAACACTCTCGACTGAAAAGTATGGATGGGGCGAGGGACTGCCCGTTGAGCTAACGGGTAGTTAAGGAGACGGGGGAATTTTTGAGGATAGAGGATTGAGGATAGAAAATGAGGAATGAGATTTGAGATTGGAGATTATTGGAGATTTGTGATTTGTGATTATTTGTGATTGATCATTCTGAAATCTTCGATCCTCCATCCTCTATCTTCAATCTTCTATCCTCATGCCTTCACAAAATCGTCACGGTCGTTCAGAATCTTGCTGGGCGCGAATTGCTAATCAACTTCGATTTACGATTTTGTCATCACAGGAGGGATAAATGGCTGACGTAATTCCTGAGGACTACATGGACCTGTTTCAAAAAAAGGCATTCGGTCATCTGGCGACGGTTAACGCCGACGGCACGCCTCAAGTGACACCGGTTTGGATCGACTTTGACGGTACTCACGTCCTGGTCAACTCGGCGCGGGGCCGCAAAAAGGACAAGAACATGGAACGCAATCCGGCGGTCGCGCTGTCGATTCAGGATCCAGACAACCCCTATCGATATCTCGAGGTTCGCGGAAAGGTCGATGAGATAACCGAGAGCGGAGCCGATAATCACATCGACGCGATGGCGAAGAAATACATTGGCAAGGATAAGTATCCGTGGAAGGGTCCTACCGAAGTACGAGTGCTGTACAAGATCCGACCGGAACACATCTCGAAGATGGGATAATCTCAGGTTTTGGGTTTCGGGTTCCGGGTTTCGGGTTCAATTTCTATTGACGTTAACTCTGGAACCAGAAACCCTGTAGAGTGAACCCGAAACCCTGAACCCATCAATACGCTATGCGCCGTGTAGGCGGCGGCTCGACTAATCGGTCAACACGGATGCGAGCATCGACTACGATCGCGCCCTTCTCGAGTACCTTCACCGGGTTCGCGTCCATTTCATAAATCTGCGGACATATTTCGAGCAGCGAAGATACTCTCAAGATCAGCTCGCATAACGCTGCTTCATCGGCGGGCGCTGAACCTCTGTAACCACGGATAACCCTCGTTCCTTTTACTTCGTTCATCATTTCTCGCACATCGAGATCGGTCAGCGGATTGATTCTGAATGCGACGTCGTTAAGAAGCTCGACCAGGATTCCGCCGCTGCCGTACAACACCAGCGGGCCAAACGTGCTGTCGAGAGTCGCTCCGACCAGGACCTCGACTCCTCCCTGCACCATCTCCTGGATGATCACCCCGGTGAGACTTGCGCCTAAACGCGCAGTCATCTCGTCGTAAGCGCGTTTCAACGCTGAGCCATCGGCGAGGTTCAGAGCCACGCCCCCGACTTCCGTCTTATGAACGATCTCCGGGCCGGTCGCTTTCAGCGCAACCGGGTAGCCGATCTCTTTCGCGATCTTCAACGCATCGACGAGGTTCGAGGCGAGCCTCGATTTGGCAACGGAAATACCGACCGCACTTAGCAGTTCACCGATCTCGATCGGGCTAAGCCATCCGCCTCCGCGGGCCAGTGCTCGATCGACGATTCGTTTCGCGCCATCGGCTTTGATATCCGAAAAACTCGGAATTACTCCCGCCGGTTTGTTGCGCCATTCGCCGTAGGTTGTCACTTTTGCAAGCGCCGACGCCGCGGACTCAGGAAATTCGTAGCTGGGAATGCTGCGCAGAATCTCCGGCGCTCCCTTTGTACTCATGAAGTTGGCGAGAATCGGTTTGCCGCCGGCTTCTTTTGAGCCTTCTACAATTGCCTCGGCAACCGCCTCCGGATCCGTAATCAACGGCGGAATGAAAATTACAATCACCGAATCGACGAACTCGTCGGCAAGCAGCGCTCGAGTAGCCCGCAGGAAGTGTTCCGGAGTAGCCGACGCGATCATATCGATTGGATTGGCGACGCTGGCAGTCGCGGGAAGAAACGATCGAAGCTCTGAGATGGTCGCGTCAGAGATCATCGGCAACTCCAGCCCCAGCGACTCGCAGGCATCCGCCGCAAGAATCCCCGGTCCACCGGCGTTTGTAAGGATTGCTACTCGACGGCCGGTCGGAACCGGCTGATGACTCAGCAGATTCGCAACATCGAAAAGCTCTTCAAAAGTGTCGGTCCGGATGATGCCCGCCTGGCGGAACAGAGCGCTGACCACTGCGTCGGTAGCTGCAAGCGCGCCGGTGTGCGATGACGCCGCGCGAGCGCCCGCACGCGACCTTCCGGACTTGACCACCGCGATCGGTTTTGTTCGCGCGATCCGTCTTGCGATTCGCCCAAACTTTCTCGGATTCCCAAAGCTCTCCAGGTAAAGAAGGATCACATCGGTACGTGGGTCTTCAGCCCAATATTGAATCAGATCGTTGCTCGATACGTCGGCGTTGTTGCCGACAGAAACAAAGGTCGAGATCCCTAAATTCAACCGGCGAGCATAATCGAGGATCGCCAAGCCCAGCGCGCCGCTCTGCGTAGACATAGCCACGCGGCCTTCGGGAGGATAAATTGGAGAGAATGTGGCGTTCAGAGCAACCGACGGATCGGTATTGATGATGCCCATGCAATTCGGTCCGATCATCCGGACGCCGGCGCCTCGAACCTTTTCAAGAAGCGCCGACTCACGAGCCCTTCCCTCGGCTCCGGTCTCGCCAAACCCGGCGCTGATCACCACGATTCCGTGGACGCCTTTATTGATGCAGTCGTCGACCACCGAACTCGCGGCTTCAGCAGGGACAACAACAATCGCCAGATCCACGTCATCCGGAATATCGATTACCGACGGATAAGCAGCGACTGACCCAACTACTCGGGCGCTCTTGTTGACCGGATAGACGACTCCTTGAAACCCCGCAGCGACGAGATTGTGAAATACTTCGGCACCGATTCCGCCTCGGTTTCGGCCCGCGCCGATAACTGCAATCGATCTCGGCTCGAAGAAGGATTTCATCGAAGCGCGCGCGGCCATCTGAGAACGGATTGCGGCTTTTTCTTCGAACTCGGCTGTTGCAGCGATGGGGAAACTAACCTGAAACACACCGCCGTCGAGCCGCCGCTGAACCGCAAAACCGGTGTGCATGAACACATCCATCATCTTGCGATTGTCACCGAGCACGTATGCATCGAAGGTCGTGACATTTTTTTCGCGTGCTATTTCGGCGAGCCGTTCCAGCATTCGAGTCGCGATGCCGCGACCCTGCAAGGCGTCCTCGATTAAGAATGCGACTTCGGCACGGTCGGGGGAGTTTTTGTCTCGGTAGTAGCTGGCGACGCCGACAAGGCGGCCCGCGAGCTCGCCGACAATCGTGAATTTATCGTTGTAGTCGACGTTTGCGAGAGCACGTGCGCGCTCTTCGCCGAGTTCCGGAAGCGGGCTAAAGAATCGAAAGTAGACGCTGCGCGGAGAAAGGCGCTTGTGAAATTCGAGCAGTGCAGTTACGTCGTCGGGTTTTATTGGGCGAAAGTGGAGTGTGGACCCGTCTCGCAGCAGGATGTCGGATTCGTAGCGGGCAGGATAGTCGGACATCAACAGGAATAGTAGCAGCAATAGGCCTTATCGGTCCTATTACTCACACTGGTCCAATAATAGGTCCTACCGTCCTATCGTTCTACTGAGGAATGAAATTGTAAACAGTCCCTTTGTAAACGATGGTCGCGCGATCGGTGGGTGCAAACCCTGCGAGATATGGTTTCAAACCGGGGCGCTTGCTGAGGACTTCTTTGTAGACATTGCTGTCGCGGACGATCGTAACCGCAGGCAGATCCTTGTCAGGATCATAATCCTTGTCGATCCAGACCCCGTCCTTTTTCACGAACTTCTTGCCGCTTATCTTCCGCTCAACGGATGCCTTGGCCGCGTCAGTCGAACTGCCGCTTCCGAATGCCAGCTTCGCCCTGGTTTTCCCAATTGCCGTTTGGTCTTTTCTGGGGGAGTCCGCCGAAGGTGCAGGAGCTGCAGCAGCCGGCGGCGGAGGAATCTCTTCGGCTCGTTCTCTTTTTGTCTTGTCGGCTAGCTGGTCGGTCGGCTCCGGTTTAGTCGGCTGCTCAGAGGCTTTTTCCTTTTCAGACTGCTGTCGACGACTCTCATCATCGCGCGCCGCTTCAGGCTTCGCAGCAGCGACTTGAGTAGGCTGCGCTACAGCACCACTTGCTGCTGCGCTTCGGGAATCGTCTTTGGAAGCAGTGGGCTCTTGTGCCTGCAGCTTTTTGGAGTCGGCTTCCCGTTGCGGAGCCTCGTTGAGAGCTATCGCTTCGACGGGGTTGTTCTTCGATTGTGCTTCTGTTTTGGGAGCGCTCGGCGCCTGATGAACCGCAACCAACCGGTCCGCCGCCTGAGCCGCGTTCTTGTCGGCCGCAGTTTGAGCTTCACCCGGCTGCGATGCCGTACTCTGTTCGGGAGAAGCAGCGGCAGCAGCTGGGGCGGCTGATCGAGTGTCCAAGCTCATTCGACCTTTGTTTGACAGGATAAACGGCAGGCTGATCGCCATCACCAAGGCAGCTGCGGCGGCGATCGCCCACTGCGGCCTGGCAAGGACGCCCAACACTTGACGGGCGTTCTCCAGCCAACTTGTTCGGGGCGGGGCGATGATCCTGGGAGTCGCGGCGACTGGGTCAGTTTGCGCCATCCGGGCCAAAGCCACGACGCTCTTTCGGCAAGGCCCACACTCGGATATATGTTGTTCGTATTGCGAACGCTCCGAGGCGCTCAGAAGATGTTCGACGTACGCGTTGGCCCTATCGGGGTCGAATTTGTCGCATAATTGGTGAGGATTGATGGGCCTCGAGACGTAAGCTCGTAGCAACTTATCGATCGACCCATCCTTAATTTGCCCTGAATACTTCATCCTTCACCCTCATCCTTACTTAGAACGTCAACATCTAACCCACTTGCGCGCTTTTCTTCGATTAACGACGAGCCACCACCTCGCCCTGACTCGACGGCCGCTCCCGATTCCGGTCGGCCGGCACCGACTCTAAAAGGTAATCACCCACCGAAATGTCCATTTGCTCTGCCGCAAGCTCCACGGCTTCCGTCACCTCCCGCCGGTTAAACGAGTGATCGCGGGCCAGACCCTTCTCCACCAGCTTGCGGATCCGCTTCTGCACTTTCGTGAGCCACCGGCTGATTGTCGCTTCGTGCACCTCAAACAACTGGCCGATTTCTCGGAGCGTCATCTCATCGTAGTAATAGTACGCGAGCAGCAGTCGCTCCTTGGCTTCAAGATCGCCTATCGCCCGCCGAAGCGCCGCCACCACTGCATCTCGATAGCGGGTGCGAATGAAATCGAGGTCGGTCGTGGTCTGACGCTCCGGTTTTTCAACCGCGTGAGCCAACCGATCCATGTCCTCAGGCTCCTCGGTCTGAACGAGCCGGCTCGACTGGCGATGATGATCCGCCGACAATTGAAAGACGACGGCTCGAAGCCACCCTCGAAGCGAACCGCGACCCGAGTAAAACGAGAACTTACTTACGCGCGCTCCGGCTGACTCACGCAGTCCGTACAACTCGGCAAAAGTCGAATCAGCTAGTTGCTCGGCCGCGCCGGCGTCCTGGGTCATCGTGCGAGCAACGCTCACCAGGTAGCTGCGATACTCCTTAAAGAAATCGTCCCAGGCGGAATCATCTCCCTTTGCGCAAGCGGTCGCCAGACAAAGATCGTCAGCATTGAGAGAGGCCAGAAGCTCCCCCGCGGCAGCGCGAGACTCCGCAGTAGGGCCCGGGTTGCCGGTGGTCTTATCCAACACGTCCGCCAGGTATTTCTTAGCGGAATTGTGAACCGCGGCAACAAGCTCTCCGTCGCTCACCGAGTATCGTCGCTGAATGCGCGCAAGGAGTTCTTTTATTTCAGCTGCAAACGCGTGCTGGAAATCATCAACCGTCATGGTTTCCCTGGCGCTCTTCGAGGTCAACGCTGGTGTCGAGTCAACTTCGAGGTTGGGGCCATGCTAGCACAGACGCCGCGATTTGGCGCGGGAAATAGTCTCGGGTTTAGAGTTTCGGGTTTCGGGTTGTTTTGGGGTTTAGGGTTCAGGGTTTCGGGAGCGGACTCTCAAACCCGGAACCCTAAACCCGAAACTTCTTTCCTTACCCGTTCTTGTTTCCCTTGGGTTTGGTGCTCTTGGCGGCTGGAGCCTTGTTGGCAGCCGGAGCCTTCTTGGCAGGAGCGGCCTTGGCTTCAACCGTGATTTGATTGTCGACCTTCTTCACCCCTTTCACGCTCTTGGCAACGTTGGTTGCAACACCTTTGGCTCCCCCCGTCTTGACCGATCCAGTGAGCGTGACAACTCCATCCTTTGAAGATGCGTCGAGATTCGCAGTCTTGAGAGACGGGGTCTTTGCAAATTTCGCCTTGACCGCCGCAGCAACACCAGCGTCATCAACCGGCGCGGGAGCGGCTTTCGGTTTTGCCGGCGTCTTTGCGGCGGCGTTTGACGGTTTAGCTGGAGGCTTCGCGTTTTTGTTTTGCGCACCGAAGACACTGATCGACATTGCTAGAGCAACCATCAGAACTGTTGCGATCTTTTTCACTGTTTTTCTCCTTGTTTTGATCAATTTATTGTTTCGGCCGAGAAATCAATCCTCCAATCGGCCTTAACTGTCAAGCACACCTGGGTCACAACAACTACTACCTCAGCAATCATTGCTCGAAATGCTGGAAGAGGCTGTCGGCTATCGAACCATCAGAAGCTCAGCGGCACTCGCTCGCGCATCAGATGATAAAAGTTAGCGGAAGTGCGAGTGACTGCACCATGGTTCGTACCTTCCCAACGGCGATGAAGCCTAAACAACCGATAGTTGAACGAACCGACACCCGGCAACGATACGATCTCCCGCCGCGGCGCTCCGTGTGTATGAAGCGGGTTGAAAAGATCGAGGTGCACTTCGGCGGATCCATTTTCAAAGATACCCACGTGCAGCGACGCAACTGGCGTATCGTTTTCCATCCAACCGATGCGCCACCCACGATGATTCCGCCGACTCAAATACGCTGCCAGTCCGCTTCGAAAACTGCACCGCGTGTAGCCGCCCTCTCCAGATTTTGACTCGAGCATCTGGATCAAGCTTTTCTGACCAACGTTGTGTGGCGCAAAGAAAAATCCGCCGTCCCACGGACAATCGATTATCGGGCCAACACAATCAAGCCAACCCTCGTGATAAATCTTGTCGATCAGCAACGCTACCGATCGCCTGACTCCCGATGACCAGGATTCCCATTTCGAAAATGCTTCAGCGGGATCTTCCGCGGCAGCAACTATTCGGGAGACCGCAGCGATCATCTCCGCGCTTTCTGAATTCTCGCTGCGCGTCACTTGCAACCAGGTCGGCACCGGAGTGTCAGCATCGGAATGTCCAAAAAGATCCGTTCTGAGACTTCCCAATTGATGACCCCTACCGGTTCTTCTCTGCTCGAAGCGCAGCGGCAACTCTTTCAAATTCCTCGTCAAGCGACTTCACTATCGCCATCGACACCGATCCTCTGCGGCTCTGGTTCTCGAGAATCTCACACAATGCGTCCATCCTCGTTGCGCCCAGATGCCCGCTGCTGCCTTTGAGAGCGTGAGCCTCCCGAGCAATTGCTTCAGGCTCGCCGCGTTCGGCTGCCTCTCTTAACGCAGTCAGTCTACGCGGCGTCTCTTCTACGAATAGATCTATTAGATGATTGAAGAAGCCCGGATCGTTCGACGACTGCAGCCCGCGGAGTTCCGAAACGACGGTTCGGTCGATGATTGAAGAGGTCGAGTCCAAAATCCTGGCCGGATCCAATCCTTCAGTGGCGCTGGTGTCGCGATTGACGGTCCAGCGGTCGATTGCCGTCGACAGGATCTCTCCCTTTACCGGCTTGCTGATGTAGTCATCCATTCCGGCATCGAGACATTTCTCACGATCGCCGCCTAGCGCGTTCGCGGTCATCGCGATGATGGTCGTGTGTTTTGAATCAGCTTCGCGTCTGCGAATTTCCCTGGCCGTCTCGTAGCCATCCATCTCCGGCATCTGACAATCCATCAGGATCAGATCATAAGGAATCCGGTCTAGTGCATCGAGCACCTCAACTCCATTTGCCACCGCGTCCGCTCCATAGCCCAGGTTCTCGAGCTGACGAAGCGCGACTCGCTGGTTGATGATGTTGTCTTCAGCGATAAGGATTCGGATTTGCTGCCGTGCTTCGCGAGCTCGAGGCGAAGCCACCTGCGCCGGCCTTCGCTCTTCCAACGGCTGTTCGCGGGAATCATTGGCGGTCAGAGTCGCCAGGCAATCAAAAAGCTGAGACTGCTTCACCGGCTTGGTCAAACATAATTCGACGCCGGCAGCCCGGATCGCCGCCTCGTCGCGTCGCCCGAGCGATGTCATCATCAGCAACCGAGTCGCGGCGATCTCCGGATCTGCCTTTATCGCGGTCGCCAGCATGAGCCCGTCCATCTCGGGCATCTGCATATCCAGAATCGCAATTCGATATGGATCTCCGGCTCTCGCTTCGCGCTTCAGGATGGAAAGCGCCTCGGCGCCGCTCGCCGCCGCGCCATTTCGCATTCCCCACGAAGTGATCTGATGGTGCACGACTTTTCGGTTTGTAGCGTTGTCATCGATGATCAACACTCGCAATCCTTCCAGCTGAGTTCCGGGCGTTTCGCGGCGAGCTGTCTCGATGGGCTGGCGGTCAAATCCGCAAGTAAACCAGAAGGTCGAACCTTCGCCGGCAGCGCTCTTGACGTTTATTTGTCCGCCGAGCAGCTCGACGAGCTGTTTCGAGATCGCGAGGCCCAGACCGGTTCCTCCATACTTCCTCGTAGTCGATCCGTCGGCTTGCGAGAACACCTCAAAGATTCTGCGTTGAGCCTCCTCTGGAATTCCGATGCCGGTATCACTCACTGCAAAGCGGATGAACACGCGGCCGCCGGCTTCGGATTCTCTTGTGACTCGGACGATGACTTCGCCGCGCTCGGTGAACTTCACAGCATTGCTCAACAGATTCACCAGCACCTGTCTCAACCGGCCCGGGTCCCCTCTCAAGGCGATCGGCACGTCGCTAAAAACTATCGAAAAAAGCTCGACGCCTTTTGACTGCGCGGCTTCCGCCAGCAGATCGACAGCGCCCTCGACTGCGTTTCGAAGATCGAAGTCCATCGTCTCGAAGGTCAGTTTCCCGGCTTCGATCTTCGAGAAATCCAGGATGTCATTCATCAGAGTCAGCAGAGATTCGGCGCTGGTTCTGACGGTTTCCGCAAACTCGCGTTGTTCGCCGTTCAGTTTCGTATCGAGCAGCAGACCGCTCATCCCGATGATTGCGTTCATCGGAGTGCGAATCTCGTGACTCATGTTCGCCAGGAATTCGGCCTTGAGACGCGCCGACTCGACTGCGATGTCACGCGCCTGAGCCAGCTCGGCTTCGAAGCGTTTTCGTTCGGTGACGTCGCGCAGAATGCTTCGTGTGGCCACTGGCTTGCCGTCCTTGAAGCTGCAGCTGCTGCTTCCCTCGACGGTTATTGTGCGCCCGTCTTTTGTAATGAACATTGCTTCGACGTGATCAAGCTTTTCGCCGGTCATCAGCCGATTGAACAGCTCCACGCAATGCGAGAGGTTGTCGGGGTGGATGATGTCAAAGAGCGATAGGTTTGGGACTTCTTCCTGGGTGTAACCAAGGATTTTGAGCCAGGCGCGGTTTACATAAACCAGCGATCCGTCAGGAGCGGTGCTCTGGATCAGGTCGTTGGCATTCTCGAACAGATCTCGATAGCGTTCCTCGCTCTCTTTCAATTGATGTTCGGTTTGACGCCGATCGACGAATTGTCCGATCTGGCTGCCGATGTTGGACATCATCTCCAGCAATTCGCTATCTGGCTGCTGGATTGTGCTGCTGAAGAACTCCATAACGCCGAGCACTTCTCCGCCCAGCTTGATGGGAAATCCGAGCGCCGCGTGGAGTCCCGAGCTCGAGGCAACTTCCGCACGAGGAAAATTGTTGTCTGCCGCCTCGTCTGTGACATCAGCTATCCAGTGAGCTTCTCCGCTGGACCACACACGACCCGGGAGTCCGCAGCCTGCTGAGAAGTTTGTCTCTCGACTGATCGTCTTGAAATCTTCGACTTTGGCCGACGGCCGGTGCCAGCCTTGGACATACTCAAGCAAAGTTTTTGATTTATTAACTTTCCACAACGCGCCGGTCGCCCAACCGAGCCCTTCACAGATAGCCTGCAAAATCTGAGGCACCGCTTCTCGAAACGTCCCTGATTCGGCGAGGATTCGAGTCGTGGCGTGTTGAACGTTCAGCCGGCGCTCAGCGCGCCGTCGTTCGGTGATGTCGTGGGCGTGACCCAGAACATAAGACGGCTTTCCGGGCTCGTCGTAACGAACATTACGGTACTCCCAGACTCGCTCTTTGCCGTCCCTGGTCAACATCTTGAGCACGCCGGTGTCGGTTCCGTTTAATCGGATTCGTTCCAGATACTCCTTAAACATTGGACGCACCGACGGCACCATAACCTCGGTCATGTTTCGGCCGATCAGCTCCGAAGGCTGGTAACCAAGCACACGCGCGGTCGTTGGATTGACCATCAAAAAGAACCCATCCATATCGTGCGCGCCGATCAGACCAAGAGAGTTATCGACCAGATCGCGATATCGCTTTTCGCTGTCACGCAGCGCCTGCTCGGCTTCCTTTTTCGCGCTTATGTCGCTGCCGATTCCGAGAAACCCGGTGATCTCGCCCTCGGCATTGCGCAGTGCGGTCACCGACAACATCCCAGGAAACCGTGAACCGTCGCGCCTCACATATGTCCACTCATTTTCATCGGGCACGCCAAGTCTCGCCTTTGCAACGAAGACTTCGAAGCCCGGCTCGATGACCGTACCGAGTTCTTTTGAGAGAGACTTCGCTCGGCGTTCTACTTCAGCGTGATCGTGAAAAATGACCGGAGTTGTCTTCCCACAGATCTCTTCCGGAGAGTAACCGAGCCAGCGCTCGGCAGTCGCATTGACGCTGCGAATCACACCGTCGGGGGAGACGGAGATTATCGTGTAGTTGGCGGCATCAAGGATCGCGCGTTGAAGTTCGCTCGCCTCGCGCAGTTCCGATTCGATCCGGCTGCGTTCTTGTTTCTTTGTGTTGCTCATTGTCGAAGGTTTAGATGTCGTGGATGACTCCAGCGAAACGAATCCGAATTTTTCAGTAGCCGAGAGCCATGCCATCCTTGCGAGGGTCGGACGCTCCCATCAGAGCGCCGGTAGCGGGATCGATCATGATCGCCTGGCCGCCGCCCATCGAGGCGCCGGGCTGCGATCCTCGTTGATGCCCGCGCGCGATCAGGCTCCTGATCACCGGTTCGGTCATCGCGTCTTCGAACAAGACTCGATTGCCGTCAAGATAGCGATACCTCGGAGCTTCAATGGCCTGTTGAATGTTCATCCCCATATCAATCATGTTCGCCAGAACCTGCACGTGTCCCTGAGGCTGGATGGCGCCTCCCATCACACCAAAGCTCATCAGCAGCTTGCCGTCTTTGAACACCATCGAAGGAATGATCGTGTGAAATGGCCGCTTTCCGGGTTCGATACGATTCGCGTGATTGGGATCGAGCGAGAATCCCAGCCCTCGATCGTGTAGCACGATTCCCGTATCACCCGCTGTGATTCCCGACCCAAAGGATTCGAACAGACTGTTGATAAAAGAAACTGCGTTGCGATCCTTGTCGACAACCGTGAAATAGACTGTGTCGCTGTGATTGGCAACGTGTCCCGGCTCTGCAATCTGGATTACAGAATCGGGATGAATAAGAGCCCGACGCTTTGCCGCATATTCTTTCGAGAGCAACTCCTTGACCGGCACTTTTGAGAATGCCGGGTCGGCAATGTATTTGTCCCGATCGGCAAACGCGAGCTTTGTAGCCTCGATCAGCGTGTGATAGTAGAGATCAGGCTTGGTGCTCATCGAAGCCAGATCAAATCCCTCCAAAATGTTGAGCGTCAGAAGAGCGGTGAGACCCTGCCCATTCGGCGGGCATTCGAAAACTTTGTAGCCGCGATAATCCGTTGAAATCGGTTCTACCCATTCCGGTTTGTTATCCGCGAAATCCTGCATCGACAGAAACCCGCCGTTCTTCTGGCAGTAATCGACGATCGCTTGGGCGATCTCTCCCTTGTAAAACGCGTCGCGTCCACCGCGAGCCAACGTTCGAAAAGTTTTCGCGAGGTTCTTTTGGTGGAAGATCTCTCCAGCTCGCGGAGCTCGTCCGTCGACCAGATAGTTCGCCGCCGAAGCAGGTGTGCGACTGAGCTTTGAAACCGCGTCCGACCAATCGGCCGCGGCCTTTTCCATCACCGGATAACCGTTCTCGGCATAGTCGATCGCCGGGGCTAGAAGATCCGCGAGCTTCATCGTGCCGTACTTCTCGATCAGCGCGACCCAACCATCGACCGCGCCGGGAACGGTGATCGGCTCCATCCCGAAATCGGGCATTGAGCTGATCCCCTTCTTCTTAAAATGATCGAGGTTCAGTGCGCGCGGCGCTCGTCCGCTGGCGTTCAGGCCTTTGAGCTCACCGGTTTTAGCCCAGTACACCAGTGCGAACATGTCGCCCCCGATGCCGGTCATCATCGGTTCGGTAACATTCAACACCGCGGCCATCGCGATCGCAGCGTCTATGGCGTTGCCTCCGCGCTTCAGGACGTCGAGCCCGACTTGAGATGCCAACGGTTGGCTCGAAGCAACCATGCCGTGTTGCGCGCGAACGATCGACCTGCCGGCCTTGATCTCGGACGACCATCGCTTGTCATCGCTGTAAGAGTGAATTGTCGTGAGGAGCATAAACGAGAGGGTTGCAATCGACGTCACCCAACGTCGAGGGCTTTCTTTGAAGGATTTTGTCATGGAAGATTTATCTCATTGGTTCAGTTCACCGACTCACTGTTCGTTGAAGAATTGAGTCTTTGATCGATACCAAATTCGAGTCTTCAATGAACGATCATGATGCCGGGCGAGTTTGGCCGCGATGACAGGTAAAGCACGTCACTCGGGTAGTTGTGCCCAGTTTGGCGTTTGTATCGCGCACCAGCTGAATCATTTTCCGTGCGGTCTGCTTTTGCACCTTATCGTCCTTCTCAAACTGGTCTTTGATATGGCAGTAGGTGCAGTCGACGCCGAGCGAACTCTTAAACGCGAACATCACTTTCATCAGCCGTTCCGACGGAAGCCCTTTCAACAGCTGAATGTTTTTATATTTCTGTTCGGCTCGTTCTTCTTTGCTGCCTGATGGTAGAGGATCGAGCGAGGGCAGCTCTGCGCCAGCCTGAGGAGCGGCCGCCGCGGGGCTTGCCTCCGAAGATCCGCCGCCTCCGGGCAGTGGCGGCGCGGGAATGGTTTGACCCGAATCGATCGGTGAGTGGTTAGGCGGCAGCGCCTGACCACTGTTGCTGCTGTTCACCGATGCGGCTTTTGACTCGTTGGCCGCTGCCTGCGGCGCCGCCGCGCCGCCGGTTGTCGAAATCTGATTAGCTACTATGAAACCCAGGACCAATCCGGCCACAATGCCGATTATCCCGTAGTTTATGTATTCCTTTTTCATCCCAGGACTCCAAAACAAATCTGGATTTTGCGACTGATGTTACGCAATGAAGGATAAATTATCGATAAATGATTCTAGCATACGGATCTGGTAAGGTTCGACCGGCTGTCTAAACACCGTCCGCCACGTCCCGCGTGGAATACCAATCCGCCGAGTGTGTAGGACGGTCTTTTTCTATTTGGCTTCGCGAAGCAACTGGCTCGCGATCACCAGTTTTTGAATCTCGGAGGTACCCTCATAAATCCTGAGCGCTCGAATCTCACGATACAAATGTTCGACGACAGATCCGCGTACAACGCCGACTCCGCCATGTATTTGAACCGACTCGTCGATGATCCGCTGCGCCGCCTCTGTTGCGAATAACTTGGCCATCGCTGATTCGAGCGACACTCTTCCGCCTTCGATGTCCTTTTTCCACGCCGCGCGAAACACCAACAGCCGAGCCGCGTCCAACGATGTAGCCATCTCGGCGAGCTTCAACTGAGTCGCCTGGAAATCCGCAAGAGGCTTCCCAAACTGCTTCCTTCGTTTCGCGTAGCTTGTGGCTTCATCGAGCGCGCGGTGACCGAGACCAGCGGCGGCTGCTCCAACCGTCGGTCGAAACGTATCCAGCGTCGTCATCGCCAGCTTGAAACCATCACCTTCCTCGCCAAGCCGATTCTCTCGAGGCACTCGACATCCATCGAACCTGATGCGACCCATCGGATGCGGCGCCATCAGTTCAATCTTTTCTTCGAACCTGAACCCCGGTGAATCACTCTCGACAACAAAAGCCGAAATGCCCTTGCTCCCCTTGCTCACATCGGTCTTCGCAAACATAGTGTAGAAATCCGCCAACCCTGCATTTGAAATAAACGTCTTTACTCCATCGAGCACGTAATGAGCACCATCTGCCCTCGCAGTAGTCTGAATCGCCGAGACATCCGAACCCGCGTCCGGCTCGGTTATCGCAAACGCTGCTATTGATTCTCCATTTCTCACTCTCGGCAGGATTCGCTTCTTGATTGCGTCGGTACCCGCAAGCGAAATCGGGAAACTGCCGAGTCCCTGCATCGCGAACATAAGATCTGCAAGCGATGATTCGTATGACAACCTATCTCGCACCACACAAAGAGAGCGCACATCGAGCACATTTCCACCGTCTTCGAAGTTTGCAGGCACCGTCCACTTCAAGAGCCCGGATTCAGCAAGCATCTTCAGCAGACTTCGCGAGTGTGCGTCTTCGCTCTGGCCGTCAAACGCGCCGCAAATCTCGTCGCGAACAATGGCATCCACCTCGGCCGCAAGATCACGGTGATAGTCGTCTAGCATGGGTGTGTTGAACATAGTTTCGCAGCCTTTCGTCAGGATCTTGGATCTAGGATCTGGGGATCTAGGATCTGGGATCTAGATTTAGATGCCGCAACTCTCCCACTCGCCCCGTCTCCCACTCCCCCACTCTCCCCGTCTCCCACTCCCCCCGTCCTCATCCGCTCGACATCTCCTTCTTCATCAGTTCCTCAACGACTCCAGCACACGACTGGCCTTGCCCGGCGTCGATCAATGCGATTCGCGTTCGTCGCGCGAGAACGTCATCTACATTCATAGCCATTTCGTACCTTGCCGCGTAAACCGCCTCGGCGCCGATGTGCGGAAGGTCGTCGATCAGCCGGGCCTTCAACATTTCCGATTCGCGAGCTACTTCGAGTACGACACCATAGTTACCGCCGTAGGTTTCTTTCAAGTGATTCACGGTATCACTATCGCATCCGTAATCATTTTCTTCCCTCGAAGGCTGACCGTTCGCCAGCGCAATATGCGATGTTTGACTCTTCCTGATCTTCGCATTGTTGTTTCTATTTTGGAGCCTACGCACGACGCGCTCCGAAACCTGCTCGGCCATTCTTCTCCACGTAGTCAATTTGCCGCCGCTTATTGTGATCATCCCCGAGTTCTCTTCGAAGATCTCCTCTTTTCGAGAGATCTCTTTTGTGGCCTCGGCGCCTGTCGATATCAGCGGACGCAACCCCGCAAATGTACCGATCACATCGGCCGTTGTTAGCTTTGAATCGGGAAATGCGACAGCGGCTGACTGCACGATCCGGTTCACCTCTTCAGCCTTCGCGCTCGGATCATCAAGGCTTTCTGAATAATCGGCGTCGGTAGTCCCAATTACAGTGCGTCCTTTCCACGGGATGACAAACAGAAACCGATTCTCGCCGGCGGACGGGATCAACACCGCAGTCTGGTTTTGAAGCCGCTCGGCAGCCACAATGATGTGAATTCCTTTCGACGGCCTGATCCGTCTGTGGATCTGGCCATCGCTCAATCCGGAAACTTCGTCGGACCAGACCCCGGTCGCATTTACAACCACACTCGCTCGCAACTCAAAAGACCGTCCGCCGATTCGATCTTCGATCTCGAGAGCTGATAACCCGTCGGAGCTTCGATGAAAACCGCGCACTCGCGCGTAGTTAGCGACTAACGCGCCAAATGCTGAGGCGGTCTTTATAACTTCGATGACCAGCCGGGCATCGTCGGTGAGACAATCGAAATATCCAAACGCGCCTCGGAGACCTTCGCCGGAAAGTCGAGGCGCAAGCTTCAAAGCCTCATCGCGTGAGATCCATTTGTGACGTCCGATGTTCTTGCGACCGGCGAGCAGATCGTAGAGCCATAACCCCGCAGCCAGCGTCAGCCGGTTGGAACCGAGCGGCGATTTCTCATTCAATGAGTAGATCGGCACCAGGAATTCGAGCGGCTTGCACAAGTGCGGCGCCGTCTGCGACAAGACTGCGCGTTCGTTTAGTGACTCGCGAACCAACCGAAACTCGAACTGTTCCAGGTAGCGCAGTCCGCCATGTATCAGCTTTGATGAGCGCGAGCTGGTGCCGCTGGCGAAATCATCCTTTTCAAGCAGAGCGACGTGCAGACCTCGTGACGCGAGATCGAGCGCCACGCCGGCTCCGGTTATCCCGCCGCCGATAACCGCAACATCAAAAACCTCGTTTGCCATTTTTCCGATATTAATTGCTCGAGTCCACGACGAGAGTTCGGCAGGAGAATTGAATGTGTGGGGTTGGTTAATCATCGAAGCTCGGGAATCACTCTAGAGTAGCGCTCGCCCTCGAGCAATGAGCCAATTGCCTCGATCACGCGTCTCCCGACCGCTCAGTCGGTTGAAATCAACGCACATCAAACGTTAGGATGCCTCGCGATATGTCCGGTCCACTCGAGGGAATCAGAGTCGTAGATTTTGGTCGTTTTATAGCTGCTCCTTATTGCGCGATGTTGCTTGCCGACTTCGGAGCCGACGTTATTCGCGTCGAGCGGCGAGACGGCGGCGAAGACCGCAGATTGGGGCCAGTAACCGAGTCCGGAGAAGGCGGCCTCTTTCTGAATCTCAACCGCAACAAACGCGGCATCACGCTCGACATTGGTCATCCTAAAGCAAGAGAGATCATTCGCCGGCTCGTCGCTGGGGCGGACATCGTCATTGTCAATCTTCCGCTGTCGGTCATGCGAAAGCTGGGGCTCGACTACGATGCGCTGCGCGAAATCAAAGAGGACATCATCCTGGTAATGGCATCGGCTTTCGGTCCCGATGGTCCGTACGCGAACCGTCTCGGCTTTGACGGAATTGCGCAAGCGATGAGCGGCGCGATGGGCCTCACCGGCTTCGAGGGCACTCCTGTTCGATCGATAGTATCGTGGGCCGATTATGGTACTGCGCTTCACGCAGCGTTTGGAGCTATGACCGCGCTGTATCATCGTCAGAAAACAGGTCAGGGCCAGGTAATCGATGTTTCACTCCTGGCGACCGGAATCGCGTTTATGACACCGTTGCTCGCGGAGTTGAAAACACGCGGGATTCGCCGGGAACAACTTGGTAATACAGCTTACTATGCTGCGCCGAGCGACGCGTATCAGACGAAGGACGGCTGGATAATGGTTCCCACAGTGGGCGGTCCGATGTTCAAACGATGGGCTCGTTTGATCGGACGCGAAGATCTTGTCGATGATCCGCGTTTCAAGGACGACATCAGTCGAGGCAACAACGCACCGCTTCTAAACGAAGCAATGTCAAAATGGTGTTCTGAACGCACTCGAGGGCAGGCGATTGCCGAGCTCGAAGCGGGAAAGATTCCGTGTGGTCCTTGTTACACGCTCGACGAAGTTCTGTCCGATCCGCAGGTGAACTCACGTGGACTGCTGCAGAATGTCGAATTCCCCGGCGGATCACAACCGGTACCGATCACAGCGCCGCCAGTTCGGTTGGGCCGGACACCGCCGGCGCAAAATCGACGAGCTCCGATGCTCGGCGAGCACACCGACAGCGTTCTCGAAGAACTCGGATTTACCTCGACAGAAATTCTCGAGCTTCGCGAACAAAAGGTTGTCTGAGTCGTGAGGAGTAGTGAGTGCTGAGTCCTGAGTGCTGAGTGCTGAGTCCTGAGTGCTGAGTCCTGAGTGCTGAGTGCTGAGTGCAGGAAATTTCAAAACTGCTCATCACTCATCACTCATCACTCATCACTTATCACTTATCACTTATCACTCGTCACTTGTCACTCGTCACTCGTCACTTGTCACTTTCTTCTCGGGGAGGGGAAATGCCTACTAGAATCATAGATGGAATAGACGAGCTTAAGAGCCTCATTGGTCAGGAGGTCGCCGCCAGTGACTGGTTTGAAATGACTCAATCGCGAATCGATGCCTTTGCTGATGCGACTGACGATCACCAATGGATTCACATCGACGTCGAGCGCGCTAAAACGGAATCGCCGTTTCACACCACGATCGCGCACGGGTTCTTGACATTGTCGATGCTGCCTCACCTGAGTGCCCAGGCGCTAAAGGTTGAGGGCAAAATCAAGATGGGGATCAATTACGGTTTGAACCGGCTCAGATTCATATCTCCGGTTCCTGCCGGTTCAAGAATTCGGGCTCGATTCACTCTGCAATCAGTAGAGGACTTTGGCGGTGGTGCGCAGATCACATGGTCAGTCGTGTGCGAAAGCGAAGGCGGATCGAAGCCGGCACTCGCCGCGGAATGGCTGACGCGATACTACTTATGATCGACTGCAGTTGCCCAACGTTCTGCATTTAGTGAATTCAAACAAATATGGAGCTGACCTATCGCGTCTGCGCTCGTAACACCGCGTCCGATTCGGAAAACAAGATTCACGACGACGCCACCGCTTCGAGCTTTGGCTTTGGAGGCGGTCTCGTGCCTGGGGTTACGGTTTATGCTTATTTGACCGTACCGCTTGTGGAACACTTTGATCTCGATTGGATCGAGCGCGGTTCAATCCAGGTCAAGTTTCACCTGCCCTTTTACGATGGGGATGATGTTCTCGTTATAGCGGAAACCGATGAAAGCTCCGATCCGATCACAGTCGCCGTAACCGCCAGCACATCGGACGGAATCACGTGCGCCACGGCACTCGCGACCGTAAACGATCGATCGGCGTGGCTCGGCGAACCTGATATAGACGCGTTTCCAGAAGCCGCGCTTCCTGCCTACGAAAAACGACCCGTTCCTTCAGTAGATTTGCTGAACCCTGGAACGGTGCTAGGCACGCTCAATCAGCTAATGCGGGTTCCCGATCTGGAAGAACTCGAGCGAATCGATGAACAGCTGCCGATTTATCACAGTGACGAAGCTCCAGCGCATCCGTTCACGTTGTTGAGTCTGGCTAATCAGATGCTGGTGCAAAACTACAAGCTCGGACCTTGGATTCACGTCGCGAGCGATGTGAAAAACTGGAGTACAATCCGCGACGGTGAATCGCTCAAAGTGAAGGGCCGAATCAAAGAACGCTTCGAGCGAAAAGGTCACAAGTTTGTGGTGTTAGATCTATTGTTTGTTGCTGGCGATATTCGAGTGGTGCAACAAGTCAGGCACACGGCGATTTATGAACCGAAGAGGAAGTGACGAGTTATGAGTGACGAGTTATGAGTGATGAGTGACGAGTGACTGAGCAGAGTCGCGACCACTCAATACTCAATACTCATCACTCGTCACTCATCACTCATCACTCGTCACTTGTCACTCGTCACTCATCACTCATAACTCGTCACTTGTCACTCGTCACTTGTCACTTCCTATTGACTCGCTCGTAGCCCGCTTGTTATAGGAACTGGCGGAGAAATTAATGACTGGAATAACTTCTTTTGGCGCTTACATACCTTATTACCGGCTTCCTCACAAAGAAATAGCTCGCGCGTGGGGCGGACGTGCCGGCGACGGCGAACGCTCCGTCGCAAATGTCGATGAAGACTCAATCACGATGGCGGTCGAAGCCGTACGCGATCTTCTCGCCAACAGCGAAGGCCGGGAGATCGACGGGCTTATGTTTGCCACTACGACTTCTCCTTACGCTGAGAAACAGGCGTCGGCGCTGATAGCGACCGCGGCCGATCTGCGTGGCGATGTCAGAACCGCCGACTACAGCAACTCGCTTCGAGCTGCGACCACCGCGACTCTCGCTGCGCTTGATTCGGTGAAAGCGGGATCCGTTTCGAACGTGATAATCGCCTCTGCGGACTCGAGGCTCGCACCGCCGAA
>JADMIO011560706.1_pt1 | contig 29342 bp, 22 predicted proteins | sample 8958161 | NCBI WGS metagenome assembly JADMIO01 (sample SAMN16585339, study PRJNA669376) | soil metagenome | isolation source: Crop rotation soil | place: USA: Cullars Rotation, Alabama | collected 2011 | reverse complement strand
GCCGAGTCGAAAGCCAATAGCTTTCTCGCGACCGAAAAAACCTACGGCGACTTCATCCTCGAGATGGAGGTCCGCCAGGATGACATGAGCAATGGTGGCATCCAGTTCCGCAGCGAGACGCGGGACGGGCCCACTGGTCGCGTCAACGGATACCAATTTGAAATCGACCCTTCGCCGCGCGCGTGGACGGGAGGCATTTACGATGAAGCCCGCCGCGGCTGGCTCTACCCCGGCGATCTGAATCCCGGCAGCCAGAAGGCTTACAAATTCGGCGAATGGAATCGCGTGCGCATTGAAGCCATCGGTTCGACCCTTCGCACCTGGGTCAACGATCAGCCAGTGGCCTACGTCGTCGACGACATGACGCCCCGTGGGTTCATCGCGCTACAAGTGCACCAGCTGCAAAACGCGGAGCAGGCCGGCCACAGCACTCGTTGGCGGAACATCCGGATTCAGACGACGGACCTCAAGCCATCGCCGTTGGTCCCCGGCCAATACATTCGGAACATGATTCCGAACAACATCAGCGCCGCCGAAAAGGCCCAGGGCTGGAGCCTCGCTTGGGATGGCAAGACGGGCAAGGGCTGGCATGGCGCGTACAACAAGCCTTTCCCCAAGGCAGGGTGGTCGATGAAAAACGGCGAAATCATCCTGCCGGACACCGGCGGAGCGGAATCAATGGGCGCCGGCGACATCGTATCCGATGAGGAATATTCCGCCTTCGAACTTCAGGTCGATTTCAAGGTGCCGCCCGGCGGCAATAGCGGAATTAAATATTTCGTCGACGAGAGCATCCGACCAATCAGTTCAAGTGGCGGCCAGTCGGCCATCGGCCTCGAATTCCAAATCCTCGACGATGAGCGGCACCCTGACGCCCATAAGGGGGTGGATGGAAACCGGACCATCGGTTCTTTGTACGATCTGATCACGAAGAAAAAGCTTCCGGGCGGACTGGCCGTCATGCCCCGCGTCGACGAATGGCAGCACGCGCGAATCGTCGCGCACCCGGACGGCCATATCGAGCACTGGCTCAATGGCATCAAAGTGGTCGACTACAATCGCTTCAGCCCGGAATTCCGCGCCTTGGTCGCCAAGAGCAAATACCAAGTGGTGCCGAACTTCGCCATGGCGCCCAAGGGCCATCTGCTGCTGCAAGAACACGGCTTCGCCGTACATTTCCGGAGCATCAAGGTGCGCACCTTAAAGTAGCGGACCGCGAGCACGGTCTCGGTAAGGACTCGGAGGATCTCGTCCCTCCAACGGTTTCTGTCTCCCTCTTTTACACGAGGCAGGAAAAGCTATTCGAGGCGCGCTCCTCCGCGGCCTCTTCAATTCGCTTGGGTATCGAGTCGCGACGCCGCATCGCGGGAACCCCTTATCCCGACTGCGTTCAGTGCCCTATGGCCGTCACGCATGCTTGGAAGGAACTCGCGCTGAAAGAAGGCAAGGTCTGGCACCAAGTTCCCGGCAAACCGGATGCGGAGTACCTTGCCACCCCTCCCATCGAAATCGCAGCCAAGAAGGAAGCGGTGCCCGAGCGTGACGATCCTCGCGTGGCTTTTCATTTCGAACTCAATGCCGCGCCCGATTCGGTTTGGCAGCAATTGTTCGCGGCGAACCTCGAGCACGTTCCGACTGGCATCATCCGCTCTGAACTCACGGTCACATTCCGGGAAAAACAAATGCGCATGCTCTGCCTGGCTTCGCATCTCGAACGGATTTACCCCTTCGTGAAGGTCACCATCGCGAAGACGAATTCAGACTACGAAGCGGAGAAGCCGGTCGTGATCGCGCACCTGCAAACGGCGGAGCAATTCAAGCAGTCGGGAAAACTCGAGCGCGCCACCAAGAAAGATCTCGCCCAGGAGAAACTCACGCAGCTCGAGCTTTGACCGGGCCGGGCTCGCCGGGGCCGGGACAAACTTGTGGAGTAGTGAGCAAGCGATAAGGTGGAGCACGCTGCATGACCGATTGCCGCACGCTCAGCATTTCCGTCGCTCGACCGGCACAGGAGGTTTACGCCTATCTGGCCGACCCGCGAAACTTCCCCCGCTGGAGCAAGTTTATCATCGGGATGCGCTCCGATGCCGACGGCTGGATCGGCAAAACGCCGCACGGCGAAGTAAGAATGCGCTTCACGCCGCGGAATGACCTCGGCGTGCTCGATCATTGGGTCTCACCAAATCCCAGCGTCACCGTCTACGTGCCCCTGCGCGTTCTCGCAAACGCTGCTGGCAGCGAAGTGACGTTCACAGTGTTTCGGCAGCCGAACATGAATTATGCCGGCTTTGCCCAGGATATGGCGATGGTGCAGCGCGACCTCGACTCGTTAAAGGCCACGTTGGAATCGACCTGAGCCGGCCTCGCTGCGGCGCGCGTGTTGTTGGCCGGCCTTGAGCCCCGCTAGACTCCGACCCGCGCTGAATTTGCCGGAGCGAGCGGCGGCCAAGTCCTGGGATTTCGCATTTGCGCAAATGACCAATCGCGAATCCAAATCCAAAATCCCATGACCGCCTTCGCCCTCGCCCTCGTGCTGATCGCGGCGGGGCTGCATGCGACATGGAATCTCTGCGCAAAACGCGCCGGGGGCGGCCTGCCCTTCGTCTGGCTGGTGGGTGCAATTATCTGCGCGCTCTACACGCCAATCATCGTCGGCTACGGCTGGTGGAAGCATCCGGCGCTGACGTCCGCGGACCTCGTGTGGATCGGTGGCAGCGGTATCCTCAAGACCGGTTATTCCTTGTTTCTCCAGCGCGCCTATCGCAGCGGCGATTTTTCGCTTATCTATCCTCTCGCCCGAGGTACGGGACCGCTACTCTCGACCGCGGCCGCCGTTGTCCTGCTCGGCGAGCGACCAACCGCTTTGGCCATCGCTGGCGGATTAGTGATTATTGCCGCGATCTTTTTTCTCACGGACGGCGCGAAGATTTTCCACCAAGACCGCGCGCACCTGCGCATGGCCTTTCGGTATGGCCTGATTTCGGGGCTGTTCATCGCCGCCTACACCATTTGGGATCGTCACGGGGTTCATAGCCGAGGCATCCCGCCAATTATCTACGACGCCGGCACCGCGTTGGTTGTCCTGAGTTTGGTAACACCTTTTGCCGTGCCTCGCTGGTCCGATGTCACGCGTCACTGGCGCGAGCACCAGGTTTACCTTTGGGGGATGGCGCTGCTTTCTCCCGCCGCTTATGTGTTGGTGCTCACGGCCATGAGCTTCACTCCTGTAAGCTACATCGCGCCGGCCCGCGAGGTGAGCATCGTCATTGCCGCGTTCATTGGGCGCCATGTATTGAAGGAAGCGGAAAGCCACCGCCGGATTTGGGTGGCAGTCGCGATGGCCGCAGGCGTAATCGCGCTGGCGGTCGGCTGAAGCCACCATAGTTTTGGCCCAATGAAGTCGCGGATTATTTGGGGCGCCATCGTCCTCGCCGCTTTCGTTGCCTTCTATTGGGCGACGCTCCGGCCGATGATGCAATCCGCCGCGCCATCTCGGCCCGCCGGGGATCGCGTCCCTCTCATGACGAATCGTCCCACTTTTCCCCTCCCAAAGGAATTTGAGACGGCGACAATCCCGACGCCGAAGCTGCCCGTCCCTCCGATTGTGTCGATCCGCGTGGATCCACCCGCCCTCAAGCCGCCGGACATTCCGATTCAAAACGCGAGCACGATTGATTTTTCAACCGGTGCACCCGTCGTGCGCTCAGGGGGAGCCGACGATGCCGCGCTCGACAAGGCGCTGAAGGAAATGGCGGAGGCGACCAAGAACATCGAGTTTCCGGCGACCAAGCCATACCTGGATCCCAAATCGGCGCCGAAGCCGTGATTCGGAAGTGTGGAATTGCATAGCCCGGAATTCCCGAGATACGCGTAACCGTCCCCGAAGCGCTGGGCGCGCTTCGCTACCAACGTTGCTTCTGGTTTCCGTTCGGCCGAAACGCTACCGCGCGGTGTCGCCTACTTCCTGCCCGTCAGCATATCTTCCATCAGCGCAATCGCCGTGGCTTCGGTGATATCGCTGGCATCGAATTGCTGCACGACGCGTCCCGCCTGCACGCCTTTGCCGACGATATCGCTGGCCGCGGCTTGGCCCACGATGGCGGCATCCTTCAACCGGATCGCAGTCGCCTGGATGTCCGGCACGGGATAACTCACGTCACCGGAGACCTGCGGCACGCTGATATTGCGGCTGGAAATCAAGACCTCGATCGCGATGTCCGCGATCTTTGCCAAGGCCTCGCGATCTTTCCCGGCGGCGTCACCGGAAAGATGTTCACCCGGCTTGTCCGGCAGCAGGGACGTTGCCGTCATCTGGTCCGTCAACTGGGCGCCGGCGTGACGGAAAACGCGGCCGAAGAGCCGCTCGACTTCGCGCACTGTCTGCTGATCCGCGAGCGTCAGGGAGCCAGCGTCCTTCGCCGCGTAGGCGTTGATACCAGTGCTCTTCGTCACGGCATTCGTCTGCTCGTAGTTCTGCGTCCGCTGCGCGAAGTTCAGGCCGCTGGTCGTGTCGACCAGCGCGCGATTGACGTAGATCACGATCCGCGGCGCCGCATCGTCATGGTACGCCTTCCGAAAACCTTCGATAATCCCGTCGGCGGTCTGGCGCGCGATCAAGGTGTCCGCGGTTGGCCCATACACTCGCTGAGCGCCGGGCTGAAGTCCGGGCAACGTCGGAGCAGGCGAAGCCTGGCGAATCGGCGGCGGAATCGCCGGCTGCGCGGAAAGGGCTCCGACGGCGAAGAGGACAAACGAAGCAAGAGCAGGAAGGCGGGCGTTCATGGGAGTTAACGCGGCTGGCGGACGCGAACCGTATAGCTTTTGGCGAGCTTGTTCATCGCGGTGAACCGCACCGCCTCGGTCGCGTTTTCGGCGAGGATCACGGTCTGGAACGGAGTCTCATCGCCGGTGGAGAAGCCCTGCTCGTCCTTGAACACGCAATTCACTTGGACCTCGAGCCGCTTGCTTTCGCGATTCTTCACGTTCGCCACGACCTCAAGCCGGCCGTCCGGAAGCCAGGTTTGCTGCAGGCCGGTGCACGTCACGGCATGCTGCGCTGGCTGATCGAGCACGACGAAACGCTCGGTATTTTCCAAGGTGTACTTGGTGGTATCGAGTGGGGGGAAGGGACCCGGTTGGGCCACGCACCCCGCGGTCAGCGCGAGCACAGTGGCGGCGGCCAGGGTCAGAATCGGCTTGGTGTTCATTGTCAGGAGTGAGGGGTGAGACTTGGGGTCAGCTCTTAAGTTCGCTCAAAAACACGACGGTGTCGCGATCGTCGGCCGCGACCGAAATCGTCACATCCTTGGTGCGCTGCTCGAGGATATTGCCTTCACGATCAAGGAATTCGATGCGCCCGCGATGCTCGCCCGCCGGGAGTTTCACGGCGGCAAAGCTGAGCCGTTGCGGAAGATTGTCCCATTGGCGTGTGTCCGCCTGGGCCTCGGTCGCGGCCGAAGCCACCTTGCCCAGGATACCTATGACGCCGAGTCCAAGGGCGGCAAAATCCGAGCCATCGCTGTCGGCGTCCCGACGATCGCGGCCATCGCGACGGTCCCGTGGTCGCGGCTTGTCCTGGGCCATGGCCGCGCCCGCCAGCGCGATGTCGCCGGCAACATCAGCACCCGCCTTGAAGACGGCTTTGTTACCGAGGATGTGATCCATGACGCGGCCGCCGCGGGTCACCGCCTGGTAGCCGATATCGTCATACGCCGGCAGGGGCACGACGCGACGGCCGTTGTCGAGGATCAACCGCGCCGAGCGCGACGGCGAATCATCGGTATAAAAACGGAGCTGCTCGCCATACTGGCCCGACGTATATTTCCGCGGTCCATAGCCATACTCGGCAAACACGAGTACATTGGCCGCCGGGTTGTAGGGCGGCAGCGAAACCTTTTCGCCCGCGTGCAGTTTCGCCCGGGCGAACTCATCCGAGCCGTCACCACCGAGCTTCGTGGTGGCCAGGCCGTCGAGATAGTCGAGGAGGACGTAGTCAGCGTCGTAGTGCTCGTTGTTCGGGTCACTGTCGATGACCTGGCCAGAGCGGAAACACGCCCGGGCGTTGTCCGGCTGCCCGTCGCGCCAATACAAAATGCCCCGATAAAAGTACGCCATTACCCGCTCGTAGGGCTCACCGATGAAAATCTTCGTGCTCTCGGCCGAGAACAGGCCGCGGGCCTTCGCCGCCTGCTCCGAATTGGTGATGATGCCGCCAATGAAAGCGATCGCATCGTCGAGCTTCTCCTTCGCGACAGTATCGTCACCGCGGCGCAGGGCCGTCGCCGCGAGGCGATAATCAAGGAGCACCCGATCACGCTCCGGCACCGGGACGACCCGTTGATCGGCTGACGTCGGGACCCGCCCCACGGGCGTGCCGTGCTCCATCGCCTGCCGATGGAGCGGCGGCTCCGACGCGCACCCGGCGAACACGAATGCGCCCAGCCCCACGCCAATCATCGGAAGGGCCGGGGTCCTCGCAGGCCGAAAGAAAATCATAATGAAGCGAACTCGGGGGACCTCGTCCCTCCCCGCATGAGGGGTCGCATCTTACCGATACGCCGCGTCCTCGAGGCCCTGCTTCTTAATTTCAGCCGAGTCTTCCCAGACGATCTCGCTGGTGCGGGCATTCGTCAGCCGGAAACTGTAGAGCACATAGTCGCTCGTGCCCTGCGAAGTGCGCGTCGTCTGGCCCTGCAGCTTCCCGGTCAGGAAATAATCCGCGCCCCGAAACTCGACCACGCGTGGGTCCGCGCTCGCGGTAACCTGGCCGCTTTGCTTGAGCGCGCGTTCACGCTCCAGGGTCTTCATCATCTCACGATCGAGAAAGCTCACTTGGCCCGCCGCCTTGGAGTTCAACTGTGTACGGATGCGGGTGAGAAAGATGTCCTTGTTGATCGGGAAACGCGTCTCGTTCACGACCGGCTCGAGCACGATGTACGGCTTGGCCGGGGCGCGGGCAATCTCGGGAATGCCCACGATGCTGCGCGCCATCTTGTCGGTCACGTTGACGATATCCTGCGACTCGATGCCGGTGCCCTGGACAATGCCTTTCTCGTCAGGACGCATCTCGACAACGGGGCGGCCCGCCGGCTGCTGAACGCCCGCACTGGTATTGCACCCGGCGAGCAACGTGACGACAGCGCAGGCGCCGGCCACGAGGAAGGAGGAAGACTGGTTCATGGTATCAGGAGGGAATTCAGTTGAAGTGTCGTGCGGCGATTCCGCTTTGTTACGTCGCGATCGAGACGATGGATGTCATGTGGCGGCTTTCTCGGGACGCCTGCGTCCTTGCTCCGCCCGGGTGCTACCGGCCGAACAATCCGTTCGCGGCGCTCATCGACGTCGCCGGGGCGTTATAGTAATTGTTGATGATCGTCACCGGCTGCTGCGTCTGCGCTGGCGTGCCGTAGCCGTAATTGACTGCGGGCTGGACGACCGCCGGCTGCGTCGCGACGTAAGGGCGATTCGCGTCGGCGACCGCCCCGAGCAACATGCCGATGCCCGCGCCCCAAGCAGCGCCGTTCCAGCCGCTGTGATGAAAAGCGGCGCTGTTGTTGCCGATGATTCCGCCGGCCAATGCGCCCAGCGTCAGGCCGGTGGCAACGCCGCTCGTCGAGCCATAATAGCCCGGGCTATAGTAGCCGTACCCGGTACCATAGTAACCTGTCCCGTAGTAGCCGCCATAGTAACCGAGGTTCGCGTAAGGATAGTAGCGTAGGTCGTAGCCCGGATAGTAGCCGAACCACGGGCTCCGATAGCCATGATAGCCATAGCTTGGTCGCCAGGAATACCCACCACTGTGCCCGACAGCCCGGTCGTGCCCGCCACTCCGGGCGACATCACCGCCGTGGCGGACGGCTGCCCCACTCACGCCCAGTGGTCGGAAAATATCAGCTTGGGCGGACGCGACGGCGACAAGGGCAAGACACAGGGACAGCGCGGCTTTCATGGGAGGGAATTAACGGTGCGACATGCCGACCCGGGCAAGGTTTCAACCAAGTGGCCGGGCAAACAGCTCGCGTTCAATCACTCAGACGGATCAGACGACCGCGCTATTCGCTAACTTCCGATAATTTGGACGCCAGAAACCCATGAAACGAAGAAAACGCGGGGCGGCGGGCCTGGCTTCTGAAGCACGTCCTTAGGTACGTCTTTAAATCTTGTCCTTGTGGGAGCTCACGAACCACGGGTCGCAATATTTCCGCGTGTCTTCTGAGCGAAGCGAAGAATCCATGCGTGAAGTTACCCGATACATGGATGCCCAAGCTGTCGGCCTTCGGCCTCGATATCTTCGCTCGCGCGCAGAATGACAACCGAACGAAATGCACGTTCACGAGCGGCGTAGCGCCGCAATACAGGCAGATTTTGAACGAACGCGCTAATTCGCCAACCCGAGCGCCCACCGAATCCCGTTCGTAAGTAGCATTCGATACTCAGGGGAGTTGTCGAAATCCGTGGGATGGCCGAGGGAGGTATAAAATATGCGGCTCTGACCATACATCCGTGTCCAGGCAATGGGCTCGACCCGGTCGGGCACCTTGCCGGTGAGGAGCACCGTGGCTTTCGGGTCGAGCAAGGTATTATTGTACACATTGCTCGTGCTCTGCCACGACGGGGGCAGGCCTTTCAGAATGGGATGAGTCTTCCCCGCGGGCGTGGCGGCGACACCTACGCCGTCCTTCACCGCGCCATATCCCTTGTTCTCCGTTCCGAGCACATCAGCCACAAATTCCGGCCAAGCCACAAACCCATCGGTAATCTTCTCCCGGGGAGCGAACGCATGATTGGCCGTGCGAATTCCGACCAGAGGCTTGCCGGCCGCGAGATGAGCCTTGAGCGCGTTCATCTGCTCTGGAGGCAATGCCAGCCGTCGCGCGAAAACCACGACCAGGTCCGCCCGCGGCAATATTTCAGTGAGGCGCGGAAACTGAAACTCCACTAGCTTGCCCTGGCCTTGGATGATGGTGACATCGATGTTCTGTTTGGCGCGCAACTCTGCCGCAAAGGTCGGCATCGTTCGATGCGCCTCATAGTTATCCGGATCCTCACTGATGAGGAAGACCACGTGCGGCTTGGCGGCGGCGGCGACCTCACGCGGCAGCCAGGCCGCGATTACGGCGAGCATCGCCACCCACCGGCTGATTGAAATCAATACGGACAGTCTTGGGGATGAGTTCATGGAGCGGTTCGCCAATCCGGCGACGCCAAACGAATGGCCGACCTCCCAATCCTTGGCCACAAAAAGGCACAGGTAGCCGGGCTGCTCTGAGCTAGAAGTAGCCGCAAAAAGGCGCAAGAGGCGCAAAAGAGCATGCGGGTTTTTGCGCATTTTGCGCCTTTTTGCCGCCATCGCCCCGGCTCGAAGTTTGGTTGCGGCTCCGCGCGCTGCGCCGTTTTGCGGCCAAAGCTTTGGGGCTTGGCCGGAAGACGGTCGCTTGTTGGTCTACGCCGATGCCATCCCCGGCCACTTATCCGCCGACGACTCCACTTGCTGCTCCCGCCCAAATCGGAATGTCGGTCCACGAAGTCGACACGCCAGCGTTGTTGCTCAATCTCGATGCGTTCGAGCGAAACCTGGCGCGTCTGCCGCGCTCGTTGGGCGGGGCAAAGGTGCGGCTACGGCCGCACGCCAAATCCCACAAGTGCCCGGAAATCGCCAAACGCCAGATCGCACTGGGTGCGGTCGGCGTCTGCTGCCAAAAGGTGAGCGAGGCCGAAGCGATGGTGCGTGGCGGAGTGAGAAACGTTTTGATCGCGAACGAAGTGGTCGGTGGACCCAAGCTCGCGCGGCTGGCGGCGCTGGCGCGGGAGGCGCAGGTGGGTGTGTGCGTCGATGCCTTGCCCAATGTCGCCGATTTGCGGGCCGCCGCCCAAAGCGCTGGCAGCACGATTGATGTTTACGTCGAGGTGAATTGCGGCGGCAACCGTTGCGGGGCCGAGCCCGGTGAACCGGTGGCGGCGCTGGCGCGAGCGATTGCGGAAGGCGGCGGACTGCGCTTCGGCGGGCTTCACGCCTACCAAGGCCCCGCCCAGCACAAACGGACGCCCGAGGAACGTGCTGACCTGATCAAGCAGGCGGTGGCCAAAGTAGAAGAATCGCTCGCCGCCTTGAAGCGCAGCGGACTCACCGCCGAGATTATCACCGGGGCCGGTACGGGCACCTACCCGCTCGAAGCCGCCAGTCGCGTTTACAACGAGCTCCAGCCTGGCTCGTACATTTTCATGGACGCCGATTATGGCCGGAATCTCGGGGCCGACGCGAAACCCGTCCACGAATTCGAACAGAGCCTCTTCATTCTCGCCACCGTGATGAGTCATCCGACGCCGCAGCGAGCCGTCGTCGATGTCGGGCTCAAGGCGCACAGCGTCGATTCCGGCATGCCGCTCGTGCACGGACTGCCGGGCGTCACGTATCTCAAGGCCGCCGACGAACACGGCGTACTCACACTCGCCGACGGCGCGACCGTGAAGCTGGGCCAAAAGATTAAACTCGTGCCCGGCCACTGCGATCCAACCGTGAATCTGTACGACTGGATGGTGTGCTATCGCGGTGACCGCGTCGAAGCGCTGTGGCCCATCACGGCGCGCGGTGCGTTTTATTAAATTCCGATCGTTTCCATTTGCCTCACGCAACGGTCGCCACGGGCGCAAAGGAAATCAGGCAAACGGCTGCGAACGCGCTTCGCCGCGACGGCGTTTCCTTCTGTAAAAGAGCTTTGGCTTGTCCGATAACCCCACAGCCCCGTCGCGCCATCGCGAAGCCCATGAAAACCACTCCTGTCCTCTGTCTCCTGCTCCTCGCGTCCGTCGCGTCGTTCGCGACTGCGGCCGAGCCCATCGTTCCCCAGAAATACTACCGCACCTTCGCCGCCAATCATCCCGTCCTCGCCCGGATCAAGGCGGGCGACGTCGTGAGCACGTCCACCCTGGACGCCGCCGCGCACGATGAAAAGGGCGTGCTCGTTTCCGAGCCGGGCAATCCGCTCACCGGTCCGTTCTTCGTCGAAGGGGCGGACCCCGGTGACGCGTTGCTCATTCATTTCCGGAAGATGCGGCTCGCGCGTTCGTGGGGGTTCACGAGTTACCGCCTGGGCACCTATTCGCTGCTGCCGGAAACGATCGCGGCGATGCATCCGATGTATGTCGCGCAATATCGCCCGGATTCAGTCATCAAGGGCCGGGCAAATGTGGTGCGCTGGGATATCGACCAGGAACGGCAGGTGGCGCGCCTGGCCGATCCGAAGAGCGCGGTCGCCACCCTCGAGTTTCCACTCAAGCCAATGCTGGGCTGCGTCGGCGTCGCGCCCGCGGGCGACTTCGCGCCGACCTCCGGTCCGGCGGGCTCGTACGGCGGGAATCTCGACTATAACGAAATCGGCGAAGGTGCGACCGTCATGCTACCGGTGTCGCATCCCGGTGCGCTGCTCTTCATCGGTGATGGCCACGCCCTCCAGGGCGATGGCGAGCCGACCGGCAACGGCATCGAAATCCCCATGCAGGTCGAGTTCAGCGTCGAGCTCCGCAAGCAAACCAATCTCAGCGGACCGCGCGTCGAAACCGCCGATTACATCATCAGCGTGGGCGCGCAGCCGGAATTCGTGAGCTCACTGGACCGCGCGCTGAAACTGGCGACCAGCGACATGGTCGACTGGCTGATGAAGGATTACCAGATGGAGAACTGGGCCGCGCATCTGTTCATCGGGTACGTCGGGAAATACGATGTCATCACGGTGGCGGGATCGATGGGGTTGAAAATCCCCAAGAAGTATTTGCCCAAGCGCTGAAGATCAGTGGCCGCTCTCTCAGGAGAGTTGACGCCGGGCGAAGCCGGAAGCCAGGAATAAGACCAAGTAGCGGATCACGCCCGCCGGGGGTGGATTGTTCGTGGTTTCCTGGCTTCCGGCTCAAACGCCCATTTTGCCGGGCTCAATGCGCCAAAGAAATTACGCCGCGCCGATTAGTGTTTCCCGTCCTCACGCGCTTTCTTCAGACCTTCAAGTTCCGTCTCCGTATACGGCTGGCTGCGCAGGATGATGGCTTCACGCATGTCGCCCACGGTCGCGATGCTGACCGGCGGAGCGTTGTGTCCCCAGCTGCGGCGAATGTAGGTCAACGCACCGGCCAGGGTCTCATTGCCGAGCATTTCCAGCGGGGGCATCGTGACGGATGTCTTGCCGACTTTTCCCTTGAGCACGATGCGGGCGAGAAACTCCTCCGGCCCCAGCACCCATGGCGAATCGATCAGCGGCGCGGCCACCCCGGGCATGCCGCGGCCGTCGGGTTGATGACAGGTCGCACAGATTGTGGTGTACGCGATACGACCTTTCTCGAGCAGCTCCTGCTGGGCCACCGTGAGCGGAGGTGGGTTCGCGCCGAATTTGCCCGGCCAGACCAGGCGTTCCATCAATTCGCCGGCACTCGTCGCGATTTCTGGCTCCGGGGACTTCATTGCCATCGCCAGGGCGGCGGGTTGTACGGCGACGTTTCGAACACTCGCCGACTTGATTCCGTTCAGCAGGGCAAGCCGCTGCCATTTCAAACCGGACTCGTTGGCAATGACCTCGAGCAACCGGTCCAACGGCCCGGGCTTCCCGGCCTGGACCGCCGCACCGGCGAGCGTTTGCAAAACCGCGGCATAGCCGGCGCGCGACTCGCGCCAGTCGGAGGAGGTCAGCAGCTGCTCTAGAAATTCAAGTTCGTGTCCGGCGAGGCTGCTGACCGCGGCGGCAATCACGAAGGGCGTGTCCGCGTCGCTGCGCAACAACCGCGCCAGTGCCGTCATTCGTTCCGGCAGTGGTGCTTCGCCGAGCGACAGCGCGAGCTGCACTCGGACTTCCTTCGCGGCGTCGCCGTCGTGCCGCACGATTTGTGCTGCCAGATCCGAATTCCCTTTGGCCAGAAATGGCTCGCTCAGCCGGATCGCGGCCGCCCGCAGCTTGGCGGACTTTTCCTCGAGCGCCGGGGTGAGGTCGCTCGGCTCGAGTACGCCGAGTCCCTCCATCGTCCACAAGGCCTTGAGTCGTACCGGCACGGACGCCGAGCTGGTTTTGGCGAGCTGGCGCAAGGCGGGCGTGACAGATTTGTCGCCATGCTCCACGAGTAAACGCTGCGCCGTGTCACGCCACCAACCGTTGGGATGCGACAACGCCTCGACGAGTTGCGCCGGGGTCGCTTTCGACAACGCGGGCGCCGGCCCGGGTTTTTTCGCTTCGGAAGCGATCCGATAAATCCGCCCGTAACCCAGTCCTTTGTCCAAACCGCGCTCCAGGATTTGGCGCCGCAGGTAGCTTGTCATGTATTGGCGGTGCTGGAGGATGCCGCGGTGAAGATCGACGACGTACAAGGTCCCATCCGGGGCCGTGTAGACATTGACTGGCCGAAATCTCTCGTCGTTTGAACGGAGGAATTCCGTCCCTTGGTAGGCATTGTGGCCGTTGAGCACACCGTCCTGCTCGGTGATGATCGAACGACGGACGACGTGTCCCGCCGGCTCGGCGTTGAAATAATTACCGTAAAACTCGGCCGGGAAATTATCGCCGCGGTAGATCGCGGGCCCGCAGGCCGCGTCGAAATTTCGCATGCTGCCGTCGGCGCGGAGCCGGCCTTCCCAATAGCCGCGGTTGACGCCGGGCGTGGGACGCATCGGCCAAACGGTTTCATCGGCATCCACGAGGTAATTGACGCCACTGGCGACGCCGCCGGGCCGTGCGGAAAGGATCAGGTTCGGATTTCGCGCCGGATAATGATTCGAAATCAGATCAGACCGGAAATAATCCTCGTTCGAATTCGTGAACATCCGGCCATAATCATCCATGCTCTGGCCCCACTGGCCGCGAACCAGGGCCGGCGCACTGATCCATTTGCCATCTTCTAGTCGAAGGCGCCGGCCATACGACGAACCGCCGATCCAGTTATCGAGTCCCCAGATCAAAGCGTTCGCGCCTTCCTCGGGATTTCTCTCCGCCGCGGAAAAGTCGTTGGCCACTTCGACCTTCCTGTCCGCCTTGCCGTCACCATCCGTGTCCTGGGTGTACCACAAATGCGGCGGCTCGCCGATGAGGACACCGTTCTTCAACACCTTCACGGTCCGGACGAGGCCGAGGCCTTCCATGTAAACCGTGCTCTTATCCATCCGGCCGTCGTGATTGGTATCTTCGAGCACGACGACTCGATTGATTGGCTGGCTTTCCCCGGTGCCGTCGGCGTCTGGCATGTAACTCCGCATCTCGACCACCCAAATCCGGCCGTCCGGATCGAAATCGAGTGCCACCGGCTCGTGGATCAGCGGCTCGCTGGCGACAATCTCGATGCGAAACCCGGGTGGCAGGCTGAAGGTCTTGAGCGATTCCTGCGGGGTCAGGACTGGTGCCGGAATATTCCACGCCGCCGGCGGCGGCTTTTGCACCTGCCCCGCCGTGTCGCGCGAATCACCCATCTGCGCGCGCAATGGGAGCGAGGCGATAGCCACTGCCATTGGACCGATCACCCAGCGCGCGGCCGATTTCATGGCGTCCAAAAGAGCGAAAAAATTCAAGGACGCGAAAGGAAAGTGCCCGCGAAGCCGCGAGCCCAATCCGGATGGCCGCAAAAAGGCGCAAAACTCTTTCCGCGAGGATGCAGCTTTGCGTGGCGCTATAGCGCCGCGGGAGACATCCGCACCAGCGAACATTTTCCAAATCGAGCCCGGCGAGGCTTTGCGACGCATGAATCAGCACGGGTCCGCGGAAGTGGGTCGGCCGTGAGCGATTCGTCGCGCCGGAATCCGGCTGCCCCACGATTACGACTACCTCAGCGGCGGGAAAATCGGCGTGGCGGAAATCGTGGACTGCGTGCGAACCCACCCCTCGCCGTAGAAACATCGCGGCACTTGGGCTGGGCCCTGGCCAACGCCCGGCCGCACCGTTTCGAAAGTGCAAAGGCGCGCTCGGGTTTTTCCGCCCACGGGTGTGAAAACTCAGCCCCAGAAGCACCCACACGAATCGGTTGCCACTATTTCGAGGAACTCTTCGAGTGTCTTCACTTCCGGGCACGGGTCATAGCGGTGCCACCTCAGGTCTGCCCGCTGCCAGAATACCAGCCAGATGTCCCGGCTTCGGACGTACCGCGCCTTTGCAATGGCTTCCTCGATCAGGAGCGGCGGATCCTGAAAGGCCGGGCGCACCATGAAGAGCTCCACCTCATGGCCCGCGATCCGCTGGCCTTCCCGCACCTTGTTCCGCAGGTGCAGCGGCGGCCGGCGACGGGACCACACGATCTCTTCAATCAGGCGTGAATACTCGGCGATTTCGTCGTCGGTGAAGGCCACGGCCGCATCTACCCCCGCTACCTCCCCTGCCGGACCCATTTTTGGATCCGCCAGGTTTTGATCTCCGCCGTGTAGAGGCTGCCGTCCACGGGATCGATCGCGATGCTGTGGGCGTAATCGAGCTTGCCCTCGGCTTTGCCGTAGGCGCTCAGGGTTCCCAACACTTCGCCCTCGAGGCTCAGTTTGATGATACGGCAGTACTTGCCGTCGCACATGTAGATCGCGTTTTCCTTTGCGGAAAAACAGAGACCCCACGGCGCGCCGATATTGGTCCACTTCGCGAGGAACTTGCCGTCGGCGTCGAAGACCTGGATGCGCTCGTTGTTGCGATCGGCCACGTAGACCCGCCCCTGGGTGTCGACCGCCACATCATGCACGAGATTGAATTCGCCGTCGCCACTGCCGCGCTTGCCCCAGTGCTTCACGTAGTAGCCGTCGGGCGTGTATTCGACCACCCGGCCATTGGTGTAGCCATCCGAGATGTACATGTTGCCGTTCGCGCGAAAGGCGGTGTTCGTCGGGCGATTGAAGCCATCCTTGGCGTCGTTGTTGCCCGCCACCGTACGGCGTTGGCCCAAGATCATCAGAATGCGGCCTTCCGTGCTGACCTTGAAAAGCACCTGGCCGTCGCGATCCACACACCAGAGATTTCCATCCGGCGCGACGCGAATGCCGTGGGTGTCGGAGATGTTGAGGTATCGACGCTAATCGCCTTCAGCATCTTCCCGTTCCGGTCGAACTGCATCAGCGGCCAGTGCCCGCGATTCAGCACCCACACATTGCCCTGTTTGTCGACGTCGACCCCGGTGCATTCCCCAAAGTTGTAGCCGTTCGGCAACTGTGCCCAGCTCGCGTTCGCCTTGAACGGCAGCGCCGGACCGCCCTTGAGTTTCGCCACGTCCTCCGGCTCCGGCCGCTCGGTACCGCGCGCCGGCGGAGCCGCAGCGGGAGTTTGGGCGCCGAGCCAGGAGCTGGCGCAAAACAGACCAAGAATGGTGGCAACAAGTCGGGCTTTCATGGCGAGGGGGTTGAAGCGGAAGCAGGTGGATGAAAAATGAACCGGCCACCGAGCCAATCAGATGGCCGCAAAAAGGCACAAAAAATTAGGAGTGAGGCGGTGATCTCCGCGCGCCTATAGGCGCACGCAAATTTGGGCGCCCGCGGAAGAATTTTGCGCCTTTTTGCGGCTAAAGGTCTGGCCTCCGCGCAAAACCACTTTCGCGCGTTGTGGCGGCTACTTCGCCATCGCTGGCTCCGCGATGGCGGTGGCGTGCTTCTTCCGCGCCGCGGCCGTGAACTTGTCCATGTAAACGTAGATGACCGGCGTGATGTAGAGCGTGAGGAGTTGCGACACCACGAGGCCACCCACCACCGCGAGACCGAGCGGGCGGCGCGATTCGGCGCCGGCACCGAGCCCCAGCGCGATGGGAATCGCGGAAGCGAGCGCGGCAAAGGTCGTCATCATGATCGGGCGGAAGCGCACGAGGCAGGCCTGCACGATCGCCTTCTCGGCCACCGTTTCGCCCTGATCGCGGGTGGCCAGCGCGAAGTCGATCATGATGATCGCGTTCTTCTTCACGATGCCGATGAGCAGTATGATGCCGACATAGCCCATGACGTTCAGCTCCTGCTTGAAGAGCCAGAGCGTGAACAAGGCGCCGAAACTCGCGGCCGGCAGGCCGGAGAGAATGGTGAGCGGGTGGATGAAGTCCTCGTACAAAATTCCCAGCACGACGTAGATGACGAGCACCGCCATGATCAGCAGCAGCCCCAGCCCGTTCATCGAGGAGGCAAAGGCTTGTGCCGCTCCCTGGAACCCGTAGCTGACACTCACCGGAAATTCCTTTTGGGCCAACTCCGTGATCGCAGCCGTCGCTTCCCCCAGGGAGTAGCCCGGCCGCAGGTTGAATGAGATGGTCACGGCCGGCACCTGGCCGAGGTGATTCACTGTCAGCGGACCGACCTCGCGGCGCAGTTCCGCCACGGTGTCGAGGGGCACCGGCTTGCCACTCTTGCTCCGGAGATAGAGCAGCGACAGTGCCTCCGAGGTCCGTTGGTACTGCGGCGCCATTTCCATGATGACGAAGTACTGGTTCGTTGGCGTGTAGAGCGTCGAAACCTGGCGCGAACCATAGGCGCTGTAGAGCGCGTCCTCAATCTGCTGCGGCGTGATCCCGAGGGCGGCGGCACGCTCGCGCTTGATTTCCACGTGGAGCTGCGGACTCGTGATCTGCAGGTCGGAGTTCACGTCCTGGAGATCGGTCAAGCCGCGCATCTTCGCCTCCATGTTCTGCGCGGCGGCGTAGAGCTCATTGAGATCAGTGCCGAATAGCGTGAACTGGTACTGGGCCTTGGTGAGCGATCCTCCGATACGGAGCGGCGGGAGGATTTGCGGGTAAGCCTTGATGCCGGGGACCGCGCCGAGCTGGTTGCGCAGATCCTGCACCACATCCATCGCGGGCGCCCGCTCGTTGCGCGGCTTCAGCCGGACAAACATCCGGCCCTGGTTGCCGGTGGACGTGCTGGTCAGGCCACCACCCAGCGAGGACATGAACGCCTCCACCGCCGGGTGGGCCGCGACGATTTTTGCGAGCGCCTGCTGGTGATTGACCATCTCACCAAAGGAGACGTCCTGCGCACCCTCCGTCGCGATATACATCTGTCCGATGTCGTCGGTGGGGATGAATCCCGTCGGCAGCTTGCGCGCCACCAACACGGTGAGCACCGCCATCAAGCCAGCCACGCTGACGGTCAGCAGCCGGTGTCGCATCGCGAGCTGGAGCGTCCGGCGATACAGGCTGAGCATGCCTTCGAAGAAGCGTTCGCTGAGCTGGTAGATCCAGCCGTGCTTGCCCGCGTGCGGCTTGAGGAAGCGACTGCAGAGCATCGGGGTCAGAGTCAGCGACACGAGCCCCGAGATCAGGATCGAGCCCGTAATGGTGACTGCGAACTCGTGCAGCAGCCGGCCGAGCAACCCGCCCATGAAGAGGACGGGAATGAACACGGCGACGAGGGAGATCGTCATCGACAGGATCGTGAACCCAATTTCGCCCGAGCCCTTGAACGCCGCCTCGCGCACCGGCATGCCGGTTTCGATGTGCCGGACAATGTTTTCCAGCATCACGATCGCGTCGTCGACCACGAAGCCGACCGAAAGCGTCAGGGCGAGGAGCGACAGGTTATCCAGCGAATAGCCGCAGAAGTACATCACGACAAACGAACCGAGCAGGGCCAGCGGAATGGCCACGCCCGGAATCACGGTCGCGGTGAACGTGCGCAGGAACCCAAAGATCACGAGGATCACGAGCCCGATCGACAGCATCATCGTGACCTGCACGTCGTGCACCGATTCCTTCACCGACACCGCCCGGTCGTTCAGGATCTCGAGCCGGACGGAAGCGGGCAGCTGCTGGCGAAACGTCGGCAACAAGGCGCGAATCCGGTTTACGACCTCGACCGTGTTGGTGCCGGGCTGCCGCTGCACGGCGAGCCCGATCGTGCGTTCGCTGTCGGTATTCTGATAATACCAGCTCGCGACCCGCACTTCCTGGACGCTGTCCAGCACCTGGGCCACATCGGCGAGCTGCACCGGAGCACCATTCCGGTAACCAATCACCATGCGGCTGAACTCGGCGCTGTTCTTGAGCTGCCCACTGGCGACCACCGTCATCGCCTGGAAATTCCCGTCGAGCACGCCGGTAGGCAGGTTGACATTGTGTGCTGCCAACGCCGTGCGTACCTCGTCCAGCGTGATACCCCGGCTGGCCAGCGCCCGCGGATCGAGTTGCACCCGCAAGGCGTACTTCTGGGCCCCGATCACCTGCACCTGCGCCACCCCATCAATCGTGGAAATGCGCTGGGCGAGGTGGGTTTGGGCAAATTCGTCGACGACCGAAAGCGGCAGGGTGGCCGAACTCAGCGCCATGAACATGATCGGCGAATCCGCCGGGTTCGTCTTTCGCAGCGACGGCGGTGCCGGCATGTCGGAAGGCAGTCGGCGCTGGACGGTCGCAATCGCCGACTGAATGTCCTGCGCCGCCGCATCAATGCTGCGATCCAGTGAAAATTGGACGGTGATGGACGTACCGCCGAGGTAACTCGACGAGGTCATCGAATCGATGCCCGCAATCGTCGAGAACTGTTGCTCTAGCGGCGTGGCGACCGCCGACGCCATCGTTTCGGGCGTCGCTCCCGGCAGGCTCGCGCTGACGACAATCGTCGGCAGATCGACATTGGGTAGATCGCTCACCGGCAAAAGCCGGTACGCCATGGCACCAAAAACGCACAACGCGGCCGTCAGCAACGTCGTCATCACCGGCCGACGAATGCACAGGGAGGGGAGATTCATGCGGATTTCTTGGCTGCGATCCGGCCGGCCCGAATGCCGAATGCCGAATGGGCTCGCTGGCTTGTCATTCTGAGCGTCAGCGAAGAATCCACGGGATCGGAGGTTCCTAAAGGCATGGATTCTTCGCTGCGCTCAGATGACACGGGGCGGCGTGCCGGCAGGGTATTCGGCATTTGGCAGTCGGGCACGCCGATCACTCCGTCGGCACCGTCTTCTCGTGCGGGCCCGCCTTCTCGGTCGCCGTGCCTTTTTCAGGATCGAGAATCGCCGCGAGCGACTTCGATTCGACCTTCGCGCCGGGCACGAGCCGCAATTGCCCGTCCGTGATCACGGTTTCACCAGCCCGGATGCCTTCCGCGATGAGCGATGTATCTCCCATCGCCCGCAAGACCTTGACGGGTTTGATGTCCACCGTCTTGTCCGCCTTCACAATAAAGATCTGCGCCCCGTTCTGACCGGTCTGGACGGCGGAGGACGGCACGACAATCGCACCGCGATCCATGCCGACATGCGTCTGCACGTGCACAAACTGCCCCGGCCAGAGAGCGTGATCGGCATTTTCAAATGTCGCCTTGAGCGTGATGGTGCCCGATGCCGGATCGACCGCGTTGTCGACGAAGGTCAATTTGCCGTCGGTCCGCGTCAGCGCCGCACTGCGATCCGTCACTGTCACGCTGGCCGTGCCGGCTTTCAGGGCCGCCCGGATGCCGGTCAGTTCACTTTCGGGTACGGTGAAGGTCGCGGTGATAGGCGAGAGCTGGTTCAGCGTAACGATGGATTGGTTGACGTCATTCGCCTTCACCAATGAGCCCTCGTGCAGAATTAGTTGGCCAGTCCGGCCAGCAATCGGCGCCTTGATGGTGGTGTAACCGAGCATCAGCTCCGCATTCGCCACTGCCGCTTCCTTGGCTTGGACGAGCGCGTGGGTCGTCTCCACCTTGGTCATGAGCTGCGCCAGCTGCTCCTTCGAAATCGCGTCCTGCTGATCGAGATGTTTGTAGCGCTCGAGGTCCGCCCCGGCCTTGGCGGCCTCCGCCCGCGCATTCGCGAGGTCAGCCCGCGCAATCCGGACGCTGTTCTCAAACGGCCGGCGGTCGAGGGAGACCAGCGGCGCCCCCGCCTCCACCTCGTCACCCTCGCGGAAATGGATTTCGGCAATCATGCCATCGACCTGGGCCTTCACCGTGACCGTACGCAGCGATTGCACGGCGCCGACCGATTCGACGATCCGGGGGACATCCTGCACCTGGGCGATGCTTGTCTGTACGGGTATTGTTGGCACCGCCGCCGTTGCGTTCGGGTTGCTCGAACGGTTGCAGCCGACACTTGCGGCGAGAATCGCTCCGGCCATAGCCGCGAGGTAGCGAAAAGAGATGAGGCGGGATGGCACTTGTGAAGGCATGAACCGGGCGACGGCCAAACAAGCGCACCCCGTCGCCTCTGTTCGCGCAAGCTCTAGTTTTCGTCATCGCCCATAGGGAATTTTCCGGGCGTATCGCCACCACGACCAAAGCTCCAGCGCAGGCCGGACTTGGCGGGCATCTCTTCGTCCCTCATCGTCTTCCCCATGCCCCGGCGGTTCGTCCTCGCGCTCGATCAAGGAACAACTTCTTCGCGCGCCATCGTCTTCGATCGGCGGGGCCGGGCTTGTGGTTCGGCGCAGTTGGAGTTTGCCCAGCATTTCCCGCGGCCGGGCTGGGTGGAACATCATCCTCAGGACATTTGGGACACGACGCGCCGGGTCACCCTCGAGGCGTTGGCGGCGGCCGGCCTGAAGGGCAAAGACATCGCGGCGATTGGCATCACCAACCAGCGCGAGACCACCGTGGTTTGGGACCGCCGGACCGGGAAGCCGATTGCCCCGGCGATCGTGTGGCAAGATCGTCGGACAGCCGATCTTTGTGCTGACCTCAAACGACGTGGCCTCGAACCGACGTTTCGCGAGCGCACGGGCCTCGTCCTCGACCCGTATTTTTCGGGGACCAAGCTGATGTGGCTCCTCGAGCATGTGCCGGGCGCCCGTCGCCGGGCGGAGCGGGGCGAACTCGCCTTCGGTACGATCGATACCTGGCTCATCTGGCAGCTGACCGGCGGGCAAGTCCATGCGACGGACGTTTCGAATGCGTCCCGCACGCTCCTGCTCAACCTGCATACGGGCGAATGGGACGAGAAACTCCTGCGGTTGCTCAAGATTCCCCGCGCGGTTCTACCGTCGGTCCGCGCGAGCAGCGAAATCTACGGCCACGTCGCGACCCTGCCGGCGTTGCGCGATGTTCCAATCAGTGGCGTGGCCGGGGATCAGCAGGCGGCCCTGTTTGGCCAGGCGTGTTTTTCGCCGGGGCGCGCCAAGAATACCTATGGCACCGGTTGCTTCCTGTTGCTGCACACGGGCAGGAAGCCAGTCGCGTCGACCAACCAGTTACTCACCACCATCGCCTGGAAACTCGGCGCGGGCGGGGCAGTGGAGTATGCCCTCGAAGGCAGCGTGTTCATCGGTGGGGCAGTCGTGCAGTGGCTGCGGGATGGGCTCGGGGTCATCAAACGCTCCGTCGATGTCGAAGCCCTGGCGGCGCGCGTGGCCGACAACGGCGGCGTTTACTTCGTCCCGGCGTTCACGGGCCTCGGCGCTCCGCACTGGGACGCTGGCGCTCGCGGCGCAATTGTTGGCCTAACCCGCGGCACGACTGCGGCGCATTTAGCCCGCGCGGCAGTCGAAAGCATCGCATACCAGAGCGCGGATTTGCTTCGCGCGATGGAATCAGACGCGAAGCTGAAACTGCGGGAACTCCGGGTTGACGGCGGCGCGACGGCAAACGACCGCTTGCTGCAGTTCCAAAGTGATCTGCTCCGCGTGCCGGTGGTTCGGCCGCAAACGACCGAGACCACAGCGCTCGGCGCCGCCTACCTCGCCGGCCTCGCTGTGGGAGTGTGGAAGGACCAAAAGGAAATCGCGGCGCTGTGGAGCGTGAACAAGGTCTTTCGCCCGCAGGCGAAAAAGCCGGCCATGGCCGCCCTTCAGCACGACTGGCGCCGCGCCGTCGAGCGCGCGAAGCACTGGGCGTGATGAATCGCGCGGAAGCCCTGGCCACCTTCGGCGATTCGGCGCCGTGGGACCTCGTGATTATCGGCGGCGGGGCCACCGGCCTCGGCGTCGCACTCGATGCCGCCACCCGGGGCTATCGCACCGCCTTGGTCGAGGCCCGGGATTTCGCGCACGGCACCTCGAGTCGCAGTACGAAGTTGATCCATGGTGGCGTCCGCTATCTCCGCTCGGGAAACGTGGGACTTGTCCGCCGCGCCCTCCACGAGCGCACCCTGCTGCGTCGCAACGCCCCCCACCTGGTCAGCGATCTTGGCTTCGTCATTCCCGCGTACGCCTGGCACGAGCGAGCCTACTACGGCACCGGCCTGAAGCTCTACGATCTCCTGGCCGGCAGTGCCGCGGTCCCATCGCGGATCCTGGATCGCCCCGAGGCGCTGCGCCTCGCCCCCACCCTGACCCCCACCGGTCTCCGCGGCGGCGTGCTTTATCACGATGCCCAATTCGACGACGCCCGGCTTGCCTTGACGCTCGCCGCGACGGCCCATCGGGCGGGCGCCACCCTTGCCAACTATGTCAGGGCCACGGCCCTGACGAAGTCCGGCGGCCGGATCGCGGGTGTGAGGATTCGTGACGAGGAGTCCGGGCGCGAAATTGAACTCAAAGCGCGCGTCGTGATAAACGCCGCGGGGGTGGGCTGTGATGCCATCCGTCGCCTCGATGACGCGTCGGTGACGCCCATTCTCACGCTGAGCCAGGGGGCGCATATCGTCCTGCCCGAGCGCTTTCTTCCGGGGCGACACGCGGTCATGATCCCAAGAACACCGGACGGCCGGGTGGTCTTCGCGATTCCGTGGCTCGGCCGGATTCTGGTCGGGACGACCGATACGCCGGTCTCGGAAACACCCGTCGAACCACGGCCGCTGGCCGGGGAGATTACCTTCCTGCTGCAGCATATGGGCCGGTATCTGTCGCCGGCCCCCACGCGGGCGGATGTGTTGAGCACCTTTGCGGGCCTACGTCCACTGGTTCGTTCATCCGCGTCGCGGGCGACCTCTCAATTGTCCCGCGATCATGTCATCGAAGTCTCGGCGGCCGGCCTCGTCACGATCACCGGCGGCAAATGGACAACCTTCCGCGAAATGGCAGAGGACACGGTGAACCGCGCCGCCGCGGTTGGCGGATTGGATTCGCGCCCGTGCTGCACCGCTTCGATGGCTTTAGACGCAACATCCGCCGTGGCGCCAAACGGCCAGGAACGGCTCCATCCGCAACTGCCGATCAGCGCGTCGGACGTGCGCCGCGCGATTGACGATGAGATGGCTCGCACGCTCGACGACGTGTTATCCCGCCGAACGCGATGCCTGTTACTCGACGCAAAAGCCACCCTCGACATCGCTCCCCAAGTCGCGGCCCAAATGGCCACGGCGCTGAACTGGTCCCCGGCCCACCAACAAGCGGCCTTGGAAGCGTTTCGGGCCCTCGCTCGGACCTATTGGGTGAATTAGGGCTGCGGCCAAATTGCCCGTGCAAAAACGGTCGAAACGAACCCCGAAAAAGCGCCTCCCGGGCTTTTCGTGGATTGTATCGACCCGCCCGCCCGCTAGGGTCGCGACGTCCACCTTCCCATGAAGTATATTTGCTTCACGGTATTGCTTACCGTTGCCCTGACCCTCGTCGCCGCCGACGCACCGCTGACACCCCCGGCGGCATCCCAAGCGCCCGCGTCAAAGTCTGCTCCTCCCCCTCTCAAAGGGACCATCCAAAAGACGACGCCCGGCGCGACAGCCGCGGCGAAGAATGATGCGAACGACATCGCCTCCCTGCGAGCCAAGGCCGAGCGCGGCAATGTAATCGCCCAATACAACCTTGGCCTCGCCTACGCCGACGGCCGCGAGACCGAGATGGACCTGGCGGAAGCTTTCGTCTGGCTGAGCATCGCCGCCCAAAATGGAGGCACCGGCAAGGCGCTGGACGCGCTGCTGACCAAAATGTCCTCGCTCCAAATCAACGAGGGCCGGCGGCGCCTCGACGCGCTACGCGCCGGCAATCCGTTGCTCAAGGCCCCGGCTCCCTCCGCCGCGCCCGCCGCGGATACCAAAGCCGTGGCCACGACGAAAGCACCTGCCCCAGCGCCAACTCCGAGGAAGCCAAAAATCTCTACGACCAACTGACAATGGTGTCGGACGAGAAACAACAGTTAGCCGCCGAACTCGCTTCGGCGCGCCGGGAAAATGAACAGCTTCGCAGCGCGGGCGGCGGCGCCGACCAGGCGGCCTTGCAATCACAGTTGCAGTCCGCCCAAGCGAGTCTCGCTGCCCAAACGGCGGCCGCAAATCAGGCCGCAGCCCGCGTGAAGGAACTCGAGGCCCAGGTCGCCGCCCGCACGCGTGCCCTTTCCGACGCCCAGACCCAGGTTAACGGCCTCCGCGGCGAACTCGCCTCCCGCAACACCGCGGCAAACGCCGCCGCCAGTGCCCAGACCGATCTCGAACGCGAAAAAGCAGCGCACGCCGAAACCACGCGGCTGCTGGCGGAAGCGCGCGGCCGACTGGCCGTGGCGAACAACGACTCGGCTGCGGCGTCGCGGGCGGCCGAGCAACTTGCCGCTGCGAACACGCAGGCGGCCGACCAGGCTCGGGAATTGGCCACCGCGCGCAGCGATCTGGCGGCGCTCCGGGATCGACTCGCCACCGCCGAGGCCCAACGCGACCAACTCGCCGCCCAAGGCCGCACCGCCACCGATTCAACCACCCGGAGCGAGGGGCAATTGGCCACCTTGCGCACGCAACTGCAGGCCGCCGAGCGTGAGCGCACTGCGGCCGCCGAGCGCAGTACCAGCTTGGGCAACGAACTCGAAGCCGCGCGCCGGGCATTGGCGTCGGCCGAGGCATCCGCCAAGGCGGAAGCCACTGCGTTGAACAACCGGTTGCGCAGTGCCGAGGCCGAGCGGGACCGCCTCGCCAGCGAACGCAGCAACGCGGCCGGCGCCGCCGATACCCGCGTACGCCAATTGACGACCGAACGGGATAAGCTTGTGCAGCGCGCCGAAGCGGCCGAAGCGGCCCGTCTCGAGGCCGTGAACGCGCGTGACCGGGCTGACGCCGCGGCGAAAGCGAATGGGGAACAGGTCGCCACTCTCCGTAACCGCGTGCAATCGGTCGAGGCTGAGCGCGACCGGCTCATGGCCGACCGCACCCGGGCGACCGCCGAGGCGGCCAGTACGCGCGACAGCCAGATTCGGGAGCTAACGAGCGAGAAGCAGAACCTGACTACCCGGCTCGCTAACGCCGAAGCCGCCGCCAGGACGAGCAACGACCAACTCGCCACGCTGCGTTCGCGCCTGCAAGCTGCCGAGTCCGAGCGGGACCATCTCGCCGCTGACAAAGCGCGTCTTGCCACCGAATCGACGAACGCCGCCGGCGCGAAGGACGCGACCGTCCGGCGGCTCACGGAAGAAAAGGAATCACTCGCCACCCGGCTGGCCGCAGCGGAACGCACGGCCAAAACCGAAGCAGCGGCGCGGGCCGAACTCCAGGCCGCCCGGGAGCGCAGCGATAACGCGGCCAAGGCCGCGAACGATCAGGTGGCGACGCTGCGCAGCCAGCTGCAGTCGCTCGGAGCGGAGCGCGATCGGCTGGCCGCCGAGAAAAATCGCGCCGCCACGGAAGCCGCCAGCGCCACGGGCACGCGCGATTCGCTCGTACGCCAACTCACGAGCGACAAGGAATCACTCACCAGCCGGCTCGCGGCGGCGGAAGCCGCAATCAAAGCTGAGACCGCCGCGCGCGCCGAGGCCCAGGCCGCGCGGGATCGTTCGGAGTCGACGGCGCGCACCGCGAACGAGCAAGTCGCGACCTTGCGGAATCGCCTGCAAACCGCCGAGCCGGAGCGCGATCGCCTGGCCAACGAAAAGAATCGGGCCGCCACCGATGCAACGGTCGCCGTCAGCACCAGGGACGCCACCATTCGCCAGCTCACGAGCGAGCGGGAATCATTAACCACGCGCCTCGCCGCCGCCCGGCAGGAGACGGATAGTGCCAAGGCAAACGCCCAGGCTTTGGCCGAAGCGCGGAAGAACATCGACGAGCTCAATGCCCAGCGAAAACGCGAAAGCGACGCGGCGGCCCGGACGCTCGCGGCGACGGAATCAAAACTGCGCGACGCGCTGACCGCCGCGGAGCGCGCCGAAAGCGCCCGCAGCAGCCTGGCGTCCACGGCCACGAAAGCTGCCGGCACGGCCGCGGAGGTCATTTCCCTGACCGCGGCTCGGGCGGCGGCCCTCGCCAAGTCCGACTCGCTCGAAAAGGATCTGGCGGCCGCGCGCAAAGAGCTTAGCCAGGAGAAAGATCGGGCCAAGGACCTTTCGACTCGCCTCGCGCAAGCCGAGACGGCGAATCGCGACGCGACCACGCGAGCCCAGGCCGCCAGTCAGGCCGCGAGCACGGAGGTTGCGTCGCTCCGTTCCCGGGTGACCACGCTCGAGCGCGACCTGCGCACCGCCACCGAGGCCCGCGCCGATGCCGAAAATCGGATTCGGAATGCGAGCAGCTCGTCGTCGGAGCTCTCTTCGAAACTGACCGCCGCCGAGAAACAAGTGGCGCAGCTGGAAAGCCGCGCGCGGCAGGCAGAACAGAATTTGACCGCGGAATCGGCCAGGACGGCCGACGGGCAGCGCCAGGTCGCGGCCCTTAATTCGCGTCTGACTTCAGCCACCCAGGCGCTGGAGGCAGCGACAAAAGATCGGGAGCGTTTACAGACCGCGCTGTCCGTGGCGGAAGCCTCGGCAAAATCAGCGAATGCCGCCCAAGCGGAAGCCAATGCGGCCGGCCGTTCCTCCGGTGAGCAGCTCGCACAGCTTCGTACCCAACTCCAGGCTGCCGAAGCCGAGAAGACCCGCCTCGCGGCGAGTGTGAGCTCGGGTGAAAATCGATCCCGTGACCTGGCGGCGGAACGCGATCGCCTGGCGCGTGAGTTGGCGCAGGCGCAATCGGCGGCGCGCGCGGCGAGCGAGCTGCAGTCTAAGAACGCATCCCTGACTTCTGATCTGACGGCCGCGCGCCGTGAAATCGAATCGCTGAAAACCAGCGCCGGCCAGAGTGGTACCGACAAATCCAAGGCCGAAGCCGCCCTCGCCGCCCGCACGTCGGAACTCGAAAAAGCGCGCAAGGACATCACCGACGCCAATGCGAAGGTGACGAGCCAGGGCCGCGAAATTGCCTCCCTCAATGAAAAGCTGGCGAGCGCAACCGAGCAATTGACCACGGCACGCCGCCTGGCCGACGACAATCGGAAGCAGGCGAGCAAAGAAGGTGATGAGCGGATTGCGACGCTGCAGGCGCTCGTTCGCGATCAAGACAGTCGCCTTTCGGTGGCGCAGAAAGCAGCGGCCACGGCCAACGAACAAATCGCCCAGCTGAAATCCACGGCCGAGACCTCCTCGGCGGCGCTCAAACGCGCTGAAGCGCGCGCGGATGCCGCGGAGCGTTCCCTGGCCGCGGCCGAGTCTTCCGCCAAGGCCGCCGCCAGCGCCAAGTCCGAAGCCCTTGCCACCGCCAGCACCCGCGCCAATGAACTCGCGGCGTTGCGAGCCCAGCTCCAGAGTGCCTCGACCGATCGCGACGCTGCGACCACCCGACTCGCCCTGGCCCAGGCAGCAGCGAACCGCGCCAACGATGAAGTCCAATCGCGCACCGCCGCGCTCAATCGTGAGCTCGAGGCGGCGCGCAAGGAAACGACCGCGGCCAAGACGGCCGTCGAGCGCGCCAATGCCGACAAAGCCAGGCTCGAATCCGCTCTCGCCGCGGCCGAGTCGGCGCGAAAAGAGGCCGCCTCCCGCGCGGACGGGATGACTCAATTGCAGGCGAAGCTGGCCGAATCCGAGGCCCAGGTCGCCTCGGTGCGCCGCGAGCTCGCGGCGGCGACCAAGAAAGCGGAAGCCGGGTCGAAGTCCGCAGCGTCGGCCGAACAACTGGAGACCACCCGACGCGCCCTTGCTGAGGCCCAGGCCCAACTCGCCACCAACGGTCGCGAGTTGGCCGCCCTGAAAGATCAGGCTGCCACGGCGCGGCAACTCGAAGCCAAGGTTCGGCAACTCGAGTCCGACAAAGCCGCGCTCGACGCCCGCCTGGCCAGCACGGCGGCAAACACCGGCGACGCGGCGAAAACAGCCGCGGCACTGGCCGACACGCAGGACAAGCTTTCGACGGCGCTTCGTTCCTTCACCTTACTCACCAAGGAACGTGATGATTTGACCGCGAAGGTAAACGAGCTGACGGCCCGAAATGCGGCCGCAAACGACCAAGCCGCGAAGGTCGCTGAATTGAGCGCGCGCCTCGCCACCGCCGAGGCGGAGGCGGCACGCAACGTGGAACTCAGCAGTCGACTTTCGGCCGCTGAGGCCCAAGCCGCAAAAGTGGCCGACTTGACCGCCCGACTCGAAACGGCGGAAGCCCGCGCGAGGCAGTCGACCGCGAATGATTCTGCGAATGCCTCGGCCATCGAGGCGTTGCGCCAACGGACCGTGGTTGCGGAACAGAATGCGGAAGTCGCTCGGGCCGAGCTCGCCCGTGTTAACCGGGTACTGGCCGCCATGCCGCCGAGCGGGGACCCGACCCGTCCCGGCACAATCGCCCCACCCTAGATCGGAA
>JADMIO010812894.1_pt1 | contig 29346 bp, 31 predicted proteins | sample 8958161 | NCBI WGS metagenome assembly JADMIO01 (sample SAMN16585339, study PRJNA669376) | soil metagenome | isolation source: Crop rotation soil | place: USA: Cullars Rotation, Alabama | collected 2011 | reverse complement strand
CTTTCCCCGCGCCCCGGCCAGGCGACGAACGCGTCGCCGGGCGTGACGCTGCGGCTGTCGCTGACGAGCGCGCGCGCGGCGCGGAGCACCAGCCACGCGTGCGCGGCTTCGCGCGAGTCGAGCCTGGCCATGCCGGGTGCGGGAGGGTGCGCCACTAGAAGCTCTCGTCCTCGGCCGGGATCTCGTGCGAGACGATCTGCGGCTTGACGTCGAGGTCGGGCTGCACGCCCATCATCCTGAGCGTCTGCTGCACGACCTCGCTGAACACCGGCGCCGCGACGTCGCCGCCGAAGTACTTGCCGGCGCTCGGCTCGTCGACCATCACCGCGACGATGATCCGCGGATGCGCGATCGGCGCCATGCCGACGAACCATGCGCGGTACTTCTTGGTCGCGTAGCTCGCGCCTTCCTGCTTGTACGCGGTGCCGCTCTTGCCGCCGACCGAGTAGCCCATGACCTGCGCCTTCGGCGCGGTACCGCCGGGCAGCGTGACGAGGTGCAGCATGTCGCGCACCGTCGCCGCGGTCTTCGGCGAAAGGACGCGGATCCCCGACACCGGCGGCGCCGGCGCGGCGCCGATCGGGCGCGTCAGCGTCATCGGGATCAGCTCACCGTCGTGCGCGAACACCGTATATGCGTACGCGATCTGGAACAGCGACGCCGACAAGCCGTAGCCGTAGCTCATCGTCGCCTGCTCGATCGGCCGCCAGCTCTTGTACGGACGCAGCCTTCCGGTGACGACGCCGGGGAAGCCGAGCTGCGGCTTCTGGCCGAAGCCGACCGCGCTGTAGAGCTCCCACATCTCGCGCGGCGAGAACGTCATCGCCATCCGCACCGCGCCGACGTTGCTCGATTTCTGGATCACCTCCGAGACCGTGAGGTTCCCGTGCGGATGCGAGTCGGTGATCGTCGAGCCGGTGAGCGTCATCTTGCCCGGCGCGGTCTGGATCACCGTCTGCGGCGTGACGCGGCCGGTCTCGAGCGCCCACGCGGCGATGAACGGCTTCATCGTCGAGCCCGGCTCGAACGTGTCGGTGAGCGCGCGGTTGCGAAGCTGAGCGCCGCTCAGGTTCCTGCGGTCGGCGGGCGCGTAGCTCGGGTAATTCGCGAGCGCGAGCACCTCGCCGGTCTGCGCGTCGAGAACGACGACGCTGCCGGCCTTCGCCTTGTTCGCAGCGACCGCGTCGCGGATCCGCTGGTACGCGAAGAACTGCACCTTCGAGTCGATCGCGAGGCCGATGTCCTCGCCGGCGACCGGAGCGACGCTGTCGCCGACGTCCTCGACGACGCGGCCGAGGCGGTCCTTGATGACGCGGCGCGTGCCGTCCTTGCCGGCGAGCTCCTTCTCGAACGCGAGCTCGACGCCCTCCTGGCCGCGCTCCTCGACGTTGGTGAAGCCGACGACGTGCGCTGCGGCCTCGCCTTCCGGGTACTTGCGCTTGTACTCGCGGACCTCGTGAATGCCCTTGACGCCGAGCGCTCGCACCGCCTTGGCGACCGGATCGTCGACCTGACGGCGCAGCCAGACGAAGTTCGGGTTGTCGTTGAGCCGGCTCTCGAGCTGCGCGCTCGTCATGCCGAGCAGCGTCGCGAGGCGCGCGCGGCTCGCGGCGTCGCCTTCGAGGTCCTTAGGGATCGCCCAGATCGACGGCGCCGGCACGCTCGCCGCCAGGATCAGGCCGTTGCGGTCGACGATGCGGCCGCGGTTGGCGGGCAGCTCGATCGTGTGCGCGTAGCGGATCTCGCCCTGCTTGAGGAAGAACGGCGCGTCGATGATCTGCACGTAGACCGCGCGACCGAGCAGCAGCGCGAAGCCGAGGCCGACGAGCGCGACGAGCAGCTTCGAGCGCCACGGCGGCGTCGGCGCGGCGAGCAGCGGGCTGGTCGAGTAGTTGACGCTGCGAACGCTCGCTGCCGGCCGCGCCTTGGCGGCGTTCCTTTTCGCGAATCCGTTGTTCATGGCGTCGTTCCGCTCGCCGCTGCCGACGCCGCCGCCGGCAGCTCGACGTAGTAGGTCACCGCCGGAGTCGCCGCGCGCATCGCGAGGCGGTCGCGCGCGGTGCGCTCGACGCGCAGCGGTGTCGCCTGCGAGCGCAGCTCGGTCTTCAGCCGCTCGCTGTCGTTGTCGAGCGCACGCTCCTCGCTCTGCGCCTTGTCGAGTTCCGCGAACAGCCGCCGCGACTCGTACGAAACGCGAACGAGATAGAGGCTGCTCGCGATCAGGACAAGCAGGAGGACGACGTTGAGCCGCGTCACGCGACGCTCCCTTCGGCGAACGGCACCGCGGTGCGCTCGGCGACGCGCATCACCGCCGAGCGCGCGCGCGGGTTGGCGGCGGCCTCGGCGTTGCCGGGGCGGACGCGTGCGATCGCACGCAGCCGCGTCGGCCGCGGCGGCGCGAACGGCGCGCGGCGATCGACCTCGCTCCTGCTCTCGCGCGCGATGAACGTCTTGACGATCCGGTCCTCGAGCGAATGGAAGCTGATGACGACGAGCCTGCCGCCCGGCGCGAGCAGCGCGAGCGCGGCGCTCAGCGCGTGCGCGAGCTCGTCGAGCTCGGCGTTGACGAAGATCCTCAGCGCCTGGAACGTGCGGGTCGCCGGGTTCTGGCCGGGCTCGCGGGTCCTGACCGCACCAGCCACGACCTCGGCGAGCGCTGCGGTGGTGCGAACCGGGCGCCCGCTTTCGCGGCGAGCGACAAGCGCCTTTGCAACCTGTGCAGCAAACCGTTCTTCACCATGTTCGCGGATCACCTCGGCAAGTTGGCGTTCATCGGCGCGGGCGAGGAAGTCGGCGGCACTCTCGCCGCGCGTCGTGTCCATCCGCATGTCGAGCGGCGCGTCGAAGCGGAACGAGAAGCCGCGCGCGGGATCGTCGAGCTGCGGCGACGAGACGCCGAGGTCGAGCAGGACGCCGTCGACGGCGTCGATGCCGAGCTCGCGAAGTGTCGCGGCGAGCTGCGAGAACGGCGCGTGGCGGATCGCGAAGCGCGGGTCGGCGGCGAGCTCGGCATCCGCGAGCGCGCTCGCGACCGCATCCGGGTCGCGGTCGATCGCGACGAGCCGTCCGCGCGCCGACAATCGCGCGAGGACGGCGCGCGCGTGGCCGCCGCGTCCGAACGTGCCATCGACATAGATGCCGTCGTCGGCGGTGACGAGCGCATCCACCGCTTCGCGCAAGAGAACGCTGACGTGCTGCACGGACGGATCGACGGCGCTCAGAAGCTGAAGTTCTTCAGCGATTCGGGCATCGGCGAGCGCATCACCTCTGCCTCGTGGGCGGCGTGTCGCTCGGCGTCCCAGAGCTCGAAGTGGCTGCCCATGCCGAGCAGCATCACGTCGCGCGCCAGCCCCGCCGCAGCGCGCAACTCGGGCGCGATCAGGACGCGCGACGATGCGTCGATCTCGACGTCCATCGCATTGCCGAGGAAGACGCGCTTCCAGCCGCTGGAATCCATGGGCAGCGAAGCGACGCGATCGCGAAAGAGCTCCCATGCGGGCCGCGGGAAGATGAGGAGCGACCCTTCGGGATGCTTGGTGACGGTCAGCTGATTCACGCCCATCGCGGCGAGCAGCTCGCGATGGCGCGCCGGCATCGCAATCCTGCCCTTGGCGTCCAGCGTCAGCGCAGCAGGGCCTTGGAAAACGACGTTCGCCACAAAACCCCACTAAAGTGCACTTCATGCCACTGTAGCGGAGCACTCTCCGAGGGTCAATCGTTCGACGCCATAAAAAATCAATGGAATCAATGACTTAGTCGGGCATTCCCGGCAATCGACGCCCGCGCAAAAAGCGTTCAAAAATAAGGACTTGCGGGGCACACTGAAAGACAGCGCTGAGGAGTGCCACCGTCGCGCCTGCCGCGCGGCAGCGTTCTTACCGCTTCAATTTCGCGGTACTACCGCACGTCGCGCAGCGTCACCGCGGCGGCGAGCGGCCGAAATCGCCGGCGAGCGAGCGAGCGCCACGCGCCAGCAGCGTCGTGTCGAAGCCGACCGCGACGAACAACGCGCCAGCGGCGAGGTAACCGCGCGCGCGCTCCGGGTTCGTCGCGAGGATCCCCGGCGCCTTGCCGGCGGCGAGCACGGCGGCGATGCCGTCGTCGATCGCCCGCAGCACGTCGGGATGGCTGGCGTTGCCGAGATGGCCGAGTGATGCCGACAGGTCGGCGGGACCGAAGAAGACGCCGTCGACCCCCTCGGTCCGCGCGATCGCAGCGACGTTGGCGATGCCTTCCGCCGACTCGACCTGGACGAGGACGCAGATCTCGCGCTCGGCGTGCTCGACGTAGCCTTCGACGTTGTTCCAGCGCGAGGCGCGCGTGATCGCGCTGCCGAGGCCGCGGATGCCGCGCGGCGCGTAGCGCGTCGCAGCGACGACGTCGGCCGCCTGCGCCGCGTTGTGCACCATCGGCACGAGCAGGGTCTGGACGCCGATGTCCAGATACTGCTTGATGAGCGCAGTGTGGTGTTCGACCGGCCGGACGATCGGGCTCGTCGGGTACGGCGCGAGCGCCTGCAGCTGTGCAAGCACCGTCTGCACGTTGTTCGGCACGTGCTCGCCGTCGACGAGCAGCCAGTCGAATCCGGCGGTCGCGACCACCTCTGCTGCGTACGGGTCGGCGAGCGCGAGCCAGAGGCCGATCTGCGGCTCGCGCCTCGCGAGGGCTGCCTTGAACGCGTTGACGGGAAGCTGCATCGGCCGCCTCAGGCGAAATGGAACTCGATCGCGCCGAGCGCGCCGTAGTCGACGTTGAAAAGGTCGCCGCGCGACGCGGCGATCGGCCGCGTGAACGAGCCCGCGAGGACGAAGTCGCCCGCATTCAGCTGCTCGCCGTACGCGGCGATCTTGTTGGCGAGCCACACGATGCCGTTGCCGGGATGGTCGAGCACGCCCGCCGCGAGCCCGGTCTCCTCGACGACGCCGTTCTTCGCCAGGATCGCACCGACCCAGCGCAGGTCGATCGCGTCGGGGCGCACCGCAACATCGCCGCGGACGACGCCGGCGTTGGCGGCGAAGTCGGCGATCGTGTCGAAGACCTTGCGCGGCGCCTTCGTCTCGCGGTCGAACTGCTCGATTCGCGCGTCGATGATCTCGACCGCGGGAGTCACGACGTCGGTCGCGGCGAGGACGTCGGCAAGCGTCACGCCCGGCCCGCGCAGCGGCCGCGCCAGGACGAACGCGAGCTCGACCTCGACGCGCGGCGCGATGAAGCGGTCGAACGGCACCGCGCCGGGCGCGAAGAACATGTCGTCGAGGAGCGGAGCGAAGTCGGGCTCGTCGATCTGCGAGGCCTGCTGCATCGCGCGCGACGTCAGGCCGATCTTTCGACCTCTGACGACACGACCTTCGTCGAGCCGCCTTCGAACCCACGCGCGCTGGATCGCGTAGCCGTCGTCGATCGTCATCGACGGATGGCGAAGCGAGAAATGGCGGACCTGGATGCGCCGCCGCGCCGCCTCGTGCAGCTCGGCAGCGAGCGCCGCGATCGTCGCTTCGTCGAGCATCGGCGCTAGCGTCCTGCGAACAGAGGATGCAGCGTGCCGTGCTTGGCATCGAACACCGGCGCGCCTTCGTCGATCTGCAGCGTGATGCCGAGCGCGCGCTTCGCGAGCAGGTCGGCGAAGTGCGCGCGGACGACGGCCATCATCGCCTCGCCGGCGGTGTCGACGAGGGCGCGCTCGCGACCGCGCGCGATGCGGGTGTTGATGTAGACGAACGCGCGGTCGGGCGCGCCATCGGCGACCGCGAACTGCGCCGCCGGATAGGCAAGCACGCGCGTGCCGCCGATCGGGAAGACGCGCGCTCCCGAGCCGTCGCGCTGGGAAACGAGCACTTCGGCGAGCGCCTTGCAGAGCACGTCGACGTTGGCTTCGGGCTCGAGGTTCGCGGTGTACTGGACGACGACGTGCGGCATGTCTGGCGCCTTCTCACTGGATCGACATCGTCGCCACCGTGCAACCGACCGAGAAGATCGGGATCGGCGCGTAGTGGCGCAACTCGCCTCGCCCGCGCGCCGCGGCCGCGACGGCGATGAAGGTGCGGATCTCGAAGCCGCCCTGGCCGGCGTCGCGGTACGTCTGCGCGTCGCTGTAGTCGAGCAGGGCGGCGCGGTCGTTGCGCGACCAGCGGTCGAGGAATTCGCGGTCCCACGCCTCGTTGACCTTCCCCGAGTCGGGCGTCGCCGGCCAGTGCGAGATTCCGCCGGTGCCGACGAGCGCGATCCGCTCGGGCACGGCGTCGGCGGCGCGCCTGAGAGCCTCGCCGAACGCCCACGCGCGCGGCAGCGGCGTCAGCGGCGGGCCCTGGCAGTTGATGTTGGCGGGGACGATCGGCACGTCGAAGCTCGGCGTCAGGAAGTGCAGCGGCACCATGATGCCGTGGTCGAACTTCCACTCCTCGGCGAACGCGACGTCGACGGTCTTCATCACTTCGCCGATCAGGCGCCGCGACAGCGCAGCGTTGCCGGGAATGCGCGTCCGGGAGATGCCGAGCCACGCCGGGTCCTCGATCGGGCCTTCGTAGTGCTCTGCCATGCCGATCGCGTACGCCGGCATGTTGTCCATGAAGAAGTTCGCGAAGTGCTCGGCGCCGACGACGACGAGGGCATCGGGCCGCGTGGCCCGCAGCGTCTCGCCGAGGCGATAGAGCTCGGCATGGAGCGCGTCCTTCTTCGCCGGGTCGGCGAGGTGCGCGCGGCCCGTGATGCCGGGCGCGTGGCTGCAGATCGCGGCGAAGACGAGGCCCATCTCAGACGCCGGCGACCTTCTCGTCGGTGGACGTCGTCATCGCGTAGACGCCGGCGCGCACGGGCCCGTGGCGGCGGACGCCTTCGCGCATCGCCTCGATGTAGTCGGCCCACGGCATGCCGACGAGCGCCGCGAAGTGCATCAGCAGCTGGCCGTTGACGCCGAGCACGTACAGCTTGCCGACGTCGCCGGCGAGGACCGCATCACGCTCCTCGGCGTCGAGCTCGTAGCCTCCGACGAGCGCCGGCAGGTCGTCGCGGTAACGCTGCTGCACCGTCGGGTCGCGGTTCAGGTGGTAGAGGAGCTTCTGCGTCGCGTACAGGCTCACGTCGTACCCCAGCGCGGAATGTGATGGTCCGTGATGCTCACGCACACGTTCTTCGGCTCGCAGAAGACCTCGAAGCTCCACGTCCCGCCTTCGCGCCCCGTCCCCGACGCCTTCGTGCCGCCGAACGGCTGGCGCAGGTCGCGAACGTTCTGGCTGTTGACGAAGCACATCCCGGCCTCGATCGCGGCGGCGACGCGATGCGCCTTGCCGATGTCCTTCGTCCAGACATAGCTCGACAGGCCGTAGCTGACGTCGTTCGCCTGCGCGATCGCGTCGGCCTCGTCGGCGAACCCGATCAGGCACGCCACCGGCCCGAAGATCTCCTCCTGCGCGATCCGCATCCGGTTGTCGACGTCGACGAAGACGGTCGGCAGCACGTAGTTGCCGGCGCGCTGCGCCGGCGGCAGCTCGGGCCGGTCCAGGCCGCCGCAGACGAGCTTCGCGCCTTCCTCGCGGCCGAGCGCGATGTAGCTGCGCACCTTCTCGAGATGCTCGCGGCTGATCATCGGGCCGACGATCGTCTTCTCATCCATCGGATCGCCGACGCCGATCCGGCGCGCGCGCTCGGCGAAGCGCGTCGCGAACTCGGGCAGGATCTTCCGCTCGACGAGGATGCGCGAGCCCGCGGTGCAACGCTCGCCGTTGTTCGAGAAGATCATGAAGACGGCGGCGTCGAGCGCACGCTCGAGGTCGGCGTCGGCGAAGACGACGAACGGGCTCTTGCCGCCGAGCTCCATCGAGAACTTCTTCAGCCCCGCGCTGCGCACGATCCGGTTGCCGGTCCGCGTCGAGCCGGTGAAGGAGATCGCGCGAACGTCGGGGTGCGCGACGAGCGCCTCCCCCGCCTCGCTGCCGAAGCCGTGCACCACGTTGAGGACGCCCGGGGGCACCCCCGCCTCGAGCGCCAGCTCGCCGAGCCGCGCCGCGGTGAGCGGCGACAGCTCGCTCATCTTCAGCACCGCGGTGTTGCCGAGCGCCAGGCACGGCGCGACCTTCCACGTCGCCGTCATGAACGGCACGTTCCACGGCGAGATCAGCGCGCAGACACCGACCGGCTGGAACAGCGTGTAGTTGAGGTGCGTCGGTGTCGGGTACGTGTGGCCGTCGACGCGCGTGCAGATCTCGGCGAAGTAGTGGAAGTTGTCGGCCGCTCGGGGCACCAGTTGCTTGCGCGTCTGCGCGATCGGCTGGCCGGTGTCGTGGCTCTCGGTCGCCGAGAGCTCGGGGACGTGCTTCGCGATCAGCTCGCCGAGCGCGCGCATGACGCGCGCGCGCTCGCTCGCCGGCGTGCGCGACCACGCCGGGAACGCCGCCTTCGCGGCGGCGACCGCGGCGTCGATCTCGGCCGCGCCGCCGCGCGCGACCTCGGCGAGGACGTCCTGCGTCGCCGGGTCGATCGTCTCGAAGTAGCTGTTGCCGCCGACCGCCTTGCCGGCGATCAGGTGCTCGACTCTCATGTCCGCGGTCCTCGTAAGTCTGCTTGCGCGCGTCCGAACCGCTCGTCGCCGACGATCCGGTTGGCGAGCCTGCCGAGGCCTTCGATCTCGCAGACGACCTCGTCGCCGGCGCCGACGTCGACGACGCCTTCGGGCGTTCCGGTCAGGATGACATCGCCGGTGTCGAGCGTCATGAACGCGCTCAGGTATTCGATCAGGGTCGCGACGTCGAAGACGAGGTCGCGGGTGTGGCCGCTCTGCGTCTGCTTGCCGTTGACGAAGGTCGCGAGCGAACGCGCCGGGGGCCACTCGACGTCGCTCGCGTCGACGAGCCACGGCCCGAGCGCCGTCGCGCCGTCGCGGCTCTTGACGCGCAGATTCGGGCGGTACCAGTTCTCGAGGTAGTCGCGGACGGCGTAATCGTTGGCGATCGTGTAGCCGGCGACATGCTCGATCGCACGCTCGCGCGAGACGCGCCGTGCCGGCTTGCCGATCACGACCGCGAGCTCGCACTCGTAATGCATGAAGGTCGCGTCCGTTGGACGGCGCGTCTCGCCGCGATGACCGACGAGCGATGACGGTCCCTTGAGGAAGACGAGCGGCTCATCCTGCTTCGCGAACGACAGCTCCTTGGCGTGGTCCGCGTAGTTGAGGCCGAGCGCGATCACCGTGCCGACGTCGAACGGAGGCAGCCAGACGACGGCGTCGTCGGCGACGACGCGGCCGTCGGCGAGACGGATCGCAGCGTCGCCGGCGGGCATCGCTTCGTGCAGCGCACCAGCGTACGCGACGCGTGCGCGCCTCATGCCGCGGCCCGATCGGCGAGTGCGACGCGCGTCTCGAGCCTGCCGACGCACTCGATCTCGACCGCGACGCGGGTGCCTGCGCGCACGCGCGGCGCGTCGGGAGCGCTGCCGGCGAGGACGACGTCGCCGGGCGCGAGCGTCATGAAGTCGCTGATGTCGGCGACGAGGCGCGCGACGCCGCGGACCAGCTCCGCGCTGCTCGTCGCCACCGCGAGCTCGCCGTCGACGAAGGTGCGGACCGCAAGCGCGCCGGCGTCGCCGACGGCATCGCGCGCGACGACGGCGGCGGCGAACGCGCACGACGCGTCGCGCGCCATCGCGCGGATCTGCGGTCGGTAGTGCGATGCGTGCGGCACGGTCGCGTCGCAGGCGACGAGATAGCCGGCGACGTGCGACAGCGCGTTGGCGGCGCGGACCGCGCACGCGGTCCGCGCGATGACGATGCCGAGCGAAGCGCCGACCGCGAGCTCGGCGGCGGCGTCGTCGACGAGCAGCGCGTCGCCCGCAGCGACCAGCGCATGGCGCGGCTTGATCGCGAGGACGACCGCCTTCGGCGCGCCGCGGTACGGCGGCGCGAGGACGGCGTCGCCGAGCGCGGCGAGCGAGTCGCGGTGGTTGAGGAGCGCGGCGACGACGGTGCCGCTCAGCCGATACGGCGGCACATCGCAGCGGACGGCGAACGGCGCGAGCGACATGGCGCGACGCTCAGCCGAGCGGCGAAACGCCGACCAGCCAGCGGTGCCCCCCGAGCAGCAGGATCGCGTACACGGCGAGACCGCCGACGAGCGCGATCGCATCGTTGGCGGGGCGCGGCGACGCGGCGGGCACCGCGTGCGCGTTCTCGGGCGCACGGCGTTTGACGGAGATCCGGTCGGCGACCGCCCAGACCAGGAAGCCGCCGAACAGCAGCACGTCGGCGAGCGTGCCGTTGGCCAGCAGGTGCGCCGTCGCCCAGATCTTGACCGAGAGCAGCATCGGGTGCTTTGCGGCAGCCTTGATGCGCCCCGGAAAGTAGGTGGCGATGAAGAGCGGAAAGACCGGCAGCATCACGAGCAGCGCCAGATGGCGCAGCATCGTCGGCGGCGTGTAGAGGACGACCGGCGAACGGCGCGCCATCCCGAAGCCGACGACGATGAGAACGAGCCCGATCGCCGAGACGATCGAATAGATGCCCTTCCACGGTTGCTCGCCCAGGCGCGCGGCGGTCGCGGTTCGCCACCCCGGAGCGACGATCGAGACGCTGTGGATGCCGAGGAAGAGCGCGAGTCCGACGACGAGGACGAGCATGCGCCATTGTGGCTCGGATCGCCGTCGGCCCGCGGCGCTCACGCCGGGCGTCGCTGCGGCGCCGCGGGGCGCAGGTGCGGCTTCACCCACAGCCACGCGACGACGCCGATCGACATCATCGCGAGCGATGTCGCGGCGAGCGCCAACGCCGAATGCATGACGAGCGGCGCGACGACGCCGGCGACGGCGCCGTTCGCGGTGCTGCCGACAAATGCCTGCAGTGACGAAGCCATGCCTCGACGCTCGGGGACGAGGTCGAGAACCATGAGCGTGACGACCGGGACCATCGTCGCCCAGCCGAACGCGTAGAGCGCGATCGGAAAGAGTGCCCACCACGGCGACGGCGTGAACAGCAGGTTGAGGACGACGTTGACGGTCGCGACCGCGGCCATGACGACAAAGCCATAGCGGATCTGGTGGGTCGGCTTGACGCGCCCGGCCATGCGGCCCGACACGAAAGCGCCCGACGTGATGCCGGCGATCGTCAGAACGAAGAACCAGAAGAACTGCGCCGGCGCGAGACCGAGGATCTCGCCGAGAAAGATCGGTGCCGACAGCACGTACAGGAACATGCCGTTGAACGGGATGCCGCTCGCGAGCGCCAGCATCAGGAAGCGCGGGTTGCTGGCGAGCGTCCAGTAGCCGCGCAGCAGGTTGGCGACGTTGAACGGCTGACGGTGCGTCTCATGGAGCGTTTCCGGCAACAGCCTCCAGTTGAGCGCGAAGAGCGCCACGCCGACCGCGGTCAGCAGCCAGAAGATCGCAGGCCAGCCAGCGTGGACGAAGAGAAACCCGCCGACCATCGGCGCGATCGCGGGCGCGACGCCGAAGTAGATCGTCACTTGCGACATGACGCGCTGCGCGTCGGCGGGCGGGAACATGTCGCGGATGACCGCGCGCGACACGACGATCCCCGCGCCCGCCGACATCCCCTGCACCGCGCGGAAGAAGACGAGCGCGCCGATGTGGCTCGACAACGCGCAGCCGACCGACGCCAGCGTGAACACCACGAGGCCGCCGAGCACGATCGGCCGCCGGCCGAAGCTGTCCGACAACGCGCCGTGGAACAGGTTCATCACCGCGAAGCCGAACAGGTACGCCGAGAGCGTCTGCTGCATCTCGACGGGCGACGCGCCGAGCGCCTCGCCGATGCCGGTGAACGCCGGCAGGTAGGTGTCGATCGAGAACGGCCCGAGCATGCCGAGGCACGCGAGCAGGATCGCGAGCGCCCAGCTCGGCGCCTGCCAGATCGTTCGTGCGTCGGGGTTCATCGCGTCGGCTGCGGTGGGCCATGGCACGCAGCGCGCCAGGCCCTGCAAGCGAAAGTGTGAAGCGAGCCGATAGGCCGGATTCTGTGCGGGCGCGCGATCCTGCGATCGCGGCCCGTGGCCGCCATTCGTCTGGGCCGGGCATCGCTGCCCGGCTCGATGCTACCTACCCGCCGGCTCGTGCGGGACCACACTTCGAAGCGAACGCCGAAGCGTTCGCCCGCGCCGGCCTATTTGGTATTGCTGCGCGTAGAGATTGCCCGTTTCACCCGACGCCGCCTTGCGGCAGCGCCGACTCGTCTCTGTTGCTCTGATCCTCACCTCGCGGTGGACAGCCGTTAGCTGCTACGCCGCCCTGTGCAGTCCGGACCTTCCTCGCGCGCCGCCGAAGCAGCGCGCGCGACGACCTGGCTCGCTTCACCCTGCGATTATCGGCGGCCCCTTGCTGTGTTGCCTGAACGCATCGCAGAGGTCCGGCTCGGGGGCTCGTCGGCGAGGGCGCGCCGGCAGACGCCTAGAATCGGGCACTGCGGGGCCACGAGCCCGCTCTCGCTCGCGTCAACCGATCGGCCGTTGGCGCGTTTTTCGTGTTGTCTCGCTCTTGGATGCATGGCACGGGGGCGGCGACTCATGGAAGCCCCTTCCATTCATGCAACGATCAGGAGTAACCAGATGAAGACCAAACTCGTTTTGGGAGCAGTCGCCGCGGCGGTCGCCGTGTTCTCGCAAGGCGCGTTCGCGCAAGCTTCGTCACCGACCCGCGCCGAAGTCAAGGCGGAAGCCAGGAAGGGCGCGATGGCGCCCGCCGGCGAAGCGACCGGCTCGGTGACCCCGGGCAAGGGCTCGAACACGACCAAGGAAGAGCGCAAGGCCAAGACCAAAGCCGACCGTGCGTCGGGCAACCTGAAGGCCACCGGCGAAGCCGGCGACCTGAAGGGCACCCAGCCGGGCAAGGGGTCGGAGGTCGACCGCACTGCGCGCAAGGCCGACACCAAGGCCGCGAACAAGGCCGGCAAGCTGACGCCTGCGGGCGAGGCGGCAACGCCGTCGAGCGAAAAGCCGATGAAGTAGGAGCTGATGGCGCCAATCGGCGCCGACAGCCGGAAAGGCGACTCCCTGGAGTCGCCTTTTTCTTGGCCGCTCGCCGCGCTCTTTCTCAGCCCTTTGGCGAAGCGCGCGCCTGCCGGATGTCGCGCACCGAGACCTCCGACGTCCTTTCCTTGTCGAGCTGGAACAGCTCGCTCGCCTTCAACAGCTTCGTGATCGTCGCGTAGCCGTAGTTGCGCGGGCGAACGCCACGCGGCCATTGCTCCCGTTCATGGTCCGAGTCGCCATGCCAGCGTCTCGCCGCCGCGCAGCGGCTTCAGCTCGGCGTCGCCGAACGGCAGCGACGCGGGCACCGTCCACGCGACTTTCTTCAGCGTCACCGTCGACGCGTTCGGCGGCAGGCCGTAGAACGCCGGCCCGGCGAGGCTCGCGAATGGTTCGAGGCGGTCGAGCGCGCCGGCGGCATCGAACGCCTCGGCGTAGAGCTCGAGCGCGCAGAACGCGGTATAGCAGCCTGCGCAGCCGCTCGCGTGCTCCTTCAGGAGCGCCGCGTGCGGTGCGCTGTCGGTGCCGAGGAAGAACCGCCCCGATCCCGACGTCGCCGCGGCGACGAGCGCCTGGCGATGCTCCTCACGCTTGAGCACCGGCAGGCAGTAGTAGTGCGGCCGGATGCCGCCGGCGAAGATCGCGTTGCGGTTGTAGAGCAGGTGGTGCGCGGTGATCGTCCCCGCGGTCAGCGGGCCGGCCGAGGCGACGTAGTGCGCGCCCTCCTTCGTCGTCACGTGCTCGAGGACGATGCGCAGGCCCGGGAAGTCGCGGCGCAGCTGCGCGAGGTGGCGATCGATGAAGACCGCCTCGCGGTCGAAGACGTCCACCGCAGGGTCGGTGACCTCGCCGTGGACGAGCAGCACGATTCCTTCGCGCTCGGCGGCGGCCAGCGTCGCCGCGACCTTGCGCAGATCGGTGACACCGGCATCGCTGTGCGTCGTCGCTCCCGCAGGGTAGAGCTTGATCGCGACGACGCCGGCCGCGCGCGCGCGCGCCATCTCGGCGGGTGGCGTCGCGTCGGTCAGGTAGAGCGTCATCAGAGGCTCGAACGCGATGCCAGGCGGCACGGCGGCGAGGATCCGCCCGCGGTAGGCGAGCGCCTGCTCGACCGTCGCGACTGGTGGCTTCAGGTTCGGCATGATGATCGCGCGGCCGAACTGGCGTGCGCTGTGCGGGACGACCGAGCGCATCGCGGCGCCGTCGCGCACGTGCAGGTGCCAGTCGTCGGGTCGAACGATCCTCAGCGTCTGCGTCACCCGCCGATTGTCCCATCCGCGCGGGGACCGGCCGTGGCCGAACGCCGGCCGCTCGAATACACAGAACCGAGAATGTCGGCGGCGCCGCCACGAGCAACACTAGGCAACCGTCAGCCGCAAGGAGCATCCCATGGCCCGACCCGATGTCCCCGCCGCCTCGCCCGCCGCCTCGCCCGCCGCCACGGCCGATCCGCTCGCACGAACGACCGTCACCTGCATCCTGCCCGTCAAGGACATGGCGCGCGCGCGACGCTTCTACGAACAGTCGCTCGGGCTCGTGCCGGCCGGCGCCAAGCCCGACGGCAAGTTCGTCTACCGCCTCGGCGCGACCGAGATCGCGCTCTTCCCGCGCGAGGAAGGGACGAAGGCGACGCACACCGCGCTAAGCTTTCGTGTCGACGACATCGCCGCCGCGGTGCGAACGCTCGGTCAGCGCGGCGTCAAGTTCGAGGACTACGACTTCCCCGGCCTGAAGACGGTCGAGCACGTCTGCGTGCTCGGCGCCGAGAAGGCGGCCTGGTTCACCGACCCGGAGGGCAACATCCTGTGCCTGCACGAGGACATCGCCTGACCGCCTGACACCCGCCTCGCGCCGGCGCTGCCCGGCGCTCAGTGCTGCAGGATCTTCGAGAGGAAATCCTTCGCGCGCGGCGAACGGCCTTCGGGATTGCCGAAGAACTCGTCGCGCGTGCAGTCCTCGACGATCTTGCCGGCGTCCATGAAGATGACGCGGTGGCTGACCTTGCGCGCGAAGCCCATCTCGTGCGTCACGACCATCATCGTCATGCCCTCGAGGGCGAGCGCCACCATGACGTCGAGCACCTCGCCGACCATCTCCGGGTCGAGCGCCGACGTCGGCTCGTCGAACAGCATGACGATCGGGTCCATGCTCAGCGCCCGCGCGATCGCGACGCGCTGCTGCTGACCGCCCGAGAGCTGGCCGGGGTACTTGTCCTTGTGTCCTTCGAGGCCGACGCGCGCGAGCATCTTCATGCCGCGCGCGAGCGCGTCGGCCTGCGTCCGGCCGAGCACCTTGATCTGCGCCAGGGTCAGGTTCTCGGTGACCGTGAGGTGCGGGAACAGCTCGAAGTGCTGGAACACCATGCCGACCCGCGAGCGCAGCTTGGGCAGGTTGGTCTTCGGATCCGAGATCGAGGTTCCGTCGACGACGATGTCGCCCTTCTGGAACGGCTCGAGCGCGTTCACCGTCTTGATCAGCGTCGACTTGCCCGATCCCGACGGGCCGCAGACGACGACGACCTCGCCCTTCTTGATCGCTGTCGTGCAGTCGGTCAGCACCTGGAAGGTGCCGTACCACTTGGAAACGTCCTTGATGTCGATCATTGCGGCTTCTCGCGCTTGCTCAGCGAATGATGGCGATCTTCCTCTGCAGCCGCCTGACGGCCATCGAGAGGCTGAAGCAGATCACGAAATAGACGACCGCGGCGACGAGATACGTCTCGACCGGTCGGTTGTAGTTCTTGCCTGCGACCTCGAAGCCCTTCAGCAGATCATAGGCGCCGATCGCGTAGACGAGCGAGGTGTCCTGGAACAGGATGATCGTCTGTGTCAGCAGCACCGGCAGCATGTTGCGGAACGCCTGAGGCAACACGATCAGCTTCATGCACTGCGCGTACGTCATGCCGACCGCGTAGCCGGCGGCGACCTGACCTGTCGACACCGACTGGATGCCGGCGCGCATGATCTCGGAGTAATACGCCGCCTCGAACACCGTGAACGTGATGATCGCGGACGTCTCGGCACCGAGCGGGCGTCCGAGCAGCAACGGGATCAGCAGGAAGAACCAGAGGATCACCATCACCAGCGGAATCGAGCGCAGCGTGTTGACGTATGCAGCAGCGACGTTCACGAGCACAGGCCTTCCCGACAGGCGCATCAGCGCCAGCAGGGTACCGATCGCGATCCCGCCCAGCATCGCGATGACGGTCAGCTCGATCGAGAAAATCAGGCCCTTGAGGATGAAGTTCTGGACGAGCGTCCAGTTGAAAAGGCTGAAGTCGAGGTTGGTCACGGCTTGCCCCCGATCATTCCGGGAACCTGGACGCGCTTCTCGACGAAGGCAAAGATGCGGTTAACGGCGAAGGACGAGACGAAGTAGATCGCCGTGACAACGAGGTAGATCTGGATCCCCTTCGATGTCTCCTCCTGGGCCTGCAGCGTGAAGGAGATCAGCTCGCCGATGCTGACGGCGAATGCGACCGAAGTGTTCTTGACGATGTTCATCGCCTCGCTGGTGAGCGGCGGGATGATGATTCGATACGCGGTCGGTAGCAGCACGTATCTGTAGGTTTGCGGGACCGTCAGCCCCATCGCAAGTCCCGCGTAACGCTGGCCCTTCGGCAACGACTGGATCCCCGCGCGAACCTGTTCAGAAATTCGAGCCGAGGTGAAAAAGCCGATCGCGAAGACAACGAGCACGAAGCTCGGTACCGCGCGCAGCCCGAGGAAGATCGACGGGATGACGTGGTACCAGAGGAAGATCTGGACGAGCAGCGGGATGTCGCGGAAGAGTTCGGTCCAAGCGTCGCCGATGAAGACGAGCCACCTGCTCGAGGTCGTGCGCAGAATGCCGAACAGCGAGCCCACGACGAGGGCGACGATCAGCGACAGAACGGCGAGCGACAGCGTCCAGCCCCAGGCACGCATGAGCCAATGGAGGTACGTCTCGCCGCCTCCCGTGTCCTGCAGGAAGAACTCCCAATTCGCCAATCGGCCCTCCCAGGTCCGCCGTGCAGGCGTTGCACACAAACGAAAACGCGGCGCGGATGGCTCCGCGCCGCGCTGGCCGCACTGTAAGCAAACCCCGCGCCGGACGCGCTAGGGCTTACCTCAGGCAGCGCCCGAGTGGCTGCTCAAGGCTGCGCGTACTCCTCGAGCGGCTTGTCGGTCGGGTTCGCCCACGCCGCCTTGGTGGCGTCGCTCGGCGGCAGATTGACCTTCGTGTTGTTCGGCGGGATCGGCTGCATGAACCACTTGTCGTAGAGCTTGGCGACCTCGCCGCTCTTGGCCATCGCGCGAACGCTGTCGTCGACCACCTTCTTGAACGCCGGATCGTCCTTGCGGTACATGATCGCGATCGGCTCGACGCTGAGCGGCTCGCCGACGATCGCGTACTCGCTCGGATTCTTCGCCTTCGAGATCAGGCCGGCGAGGATCTGGCCGTCCATGACGAAGGCGTCGGCGCGGCCGGACTCGAGCAGCAGGAAGCTGTCGGAGTGGTCCTTGCCGTTCAGCTCCTTGAAGTCGATTCCCTGCGCGCGCTTGTTCTTGCGCAGCAGCTGCACCGACGTCGTTCCGGTCGTCGTCGCGACGGTCTTGCCGTTGAGGTCGGCGATGCTCTTGATGCCCGAGTTCTTCTTCACCGCGATCCGAACTTCCTCGATGTAGAGGGCTGGCGCGAAGGCGACGTCCTTCTGGCGCGCGGCGTTGTTCGTCGTCGAGCCGCACTCGAGGTCAACGGTGCCGTTCTGCACCAGCGGGATTCGGTTCTGCGACGTCACCGGTTGGTACTTGACGTCGATCTTCGACATCCCGAGGTGCTTCTTGATGTCGTCGATGATCTTCGCGCAGACGTCGTAGTGAAAGCCGGTGTACTTGCCGTCGCCGAGCGTGAAGGCGAGCGCGCCGGACGATTCGCGGACGCCCTCGGTGATCGAGCCGCTGTCCTTGATCTTCTTCAGCGTGTCCTCGGCGTGCGCGGTGGCGGCCAAGGCGAGTGCCGAGACGGCCACGGCAGCGCCGGCCAGAAACGACTTCTTCATGCGTTCTCCTGGGAGTTTCGGGAAGGCTCGAGACGAGCTTGGGGGATCCAACGAAATTCTAGGCACGGCCGCCGACCGCTCCGGCGGCGAAAGTCGCCGACCGAGGGTTTTGCCGGAGAAGCGCCGCGTGGCCGCCGCACCGCGACGATCACACCTCGGCGGGCTCGCTGCTGCTCTGCTGCAACTGCCACATCTCGGCGTAGCGGCCACCGCGTGCGACGAGCTCTGCGTGGCTGCCACGCTCGACGATCCGGCCGCCTTCCATCACCAGGATCTGGTGCGCGTCGACGACGGTCGAAAGGCGGTGCGCGATGACGAGCGCGGTGCGGTTTCTCGCCGCGCTCTGCAGCTCAGCCTGGATCGCGCGCTCGTTGGCCGAATCGAGCGCCGAGGTCGCCTCGTCGAAGACCATGATCGGCGGGTTCTTGAGCAGCGTGCGCGCGATCGCGACGCGCTGCTTCTCGCCGCCCGAGAGCTTGAGGCCGCGCTCGCCGACCATCGTCTCGTAGCCCTTCGGCGTCGACGCGATGAACGAATGAATGTGCGCCGAACGCGCGGCGCGCTCGACCGCGGGGCGGTCGGCTCCGGTGCAGCCGTACGCGATGTTGTATTCCACGGTGTCGTTGAAGAGCACCGTGTCCTGCGGAACGATGCCGATCGCCTCGCGCAGGCTCTTCTGGGTGACGCTGCGGATGTCCTGGCCGTCGATCGCGATCCGTCCCGACTGGACGTCGTAGAAGCGGAACAGCAGCCGCGCGAGCGTGCTCTTGCCGGACCCCGAGGGGCCGACGACCGCGACCGTCTTGCCGGCCGGAATCTCGAAGCTGACGCCGTGCAGGATCTCGCGGTCGGCGTCGTAGCCGAAGCGGACGTCGTCGAAGCGCACCGAGCCGCCGTGGGTGACGAGCGGCTTCGCGTCGGGCGCGTCGGCGACCTCGCGGTGCTGGCCGAGCAGCGCGAACATCTTCTCGAGGTCCGTCAGCGACTGCTTGATCTCGCGGTAGATGACGCCGAGGAAGTTGAGCGGGATGTAGAGCTGGATCATCAGCGCGTTGACGAGGACGAGGTCGCCGAGCGTCATCGTCCCGGCAACGACGCCGACCGTCGCCCGCCAGACGAGCAGCGTCACCGCGGTCGCGATGATCAGGCTCTGGCCGAGGTTGAGCAGCGACAGCGACGTCTGCGACTTGACCGAAGCCTTCTCGAGCCGCTGCAGGTTGTCGTCGTAGCGCGCGTGCTCGAACGGCTCGTTCGAGAAGTACTTGACCGTCTCGTAGTTGAGGAGCGCGTCGAGCGCCTTGGTGTTCGCCTTCGAGTCCTGCTCGTTCATCGTGCGCCGGAATGCCGTCCGCCACTCGGTCACCGAGACCGTGAACGCGACGTACAGGACGAGCGCGCCGAACGTGATCGCGGCGAACCAGGCGTCGAACTTGGTCGCGAGCAGCACGATCACCATCGTGATCTCGACCAGCGTCGGCAGGATGTTGTAGATCGTGTAGTTGAGGAGCGACTGGATCGAGCGCGAGCCGCGCTCGATGTCGCGCGAGACGCCGCCGGTCTGGCGCTCGAGGTGGAACCTGAGGCTCAGGCTCAGCAGGTGCTCGAACGCCTCGAGCGAGACGCGGCGCGCGATCCGCGCCGCGACCGGATAGAAGAGGAACTCGCGCAGCTCGGTGAAGAGCGTGATCGAGACGCGCAGCAGCGCATAGGCGACGATCAGCGCGACCGGAACGACGAGCACGCTCGCCGGCTCGCCCGGCTTGAGCGCGAGCGCGTCGACGAGGCGCTTGAGGACGAGCGGAACGCCGATGTTGGCGAGCTTGGCGGCGACCAGGCACGAGAGCGCGACGACGACGCGCCAGCGCCACGACCAGACGTACGGGACGAGCCGCGCGAGCGTCTGCCAGTCGGAGCGCCGGGGCTGCGGGGCGACGGACTCGACCGACGGCAGCGCGGAGAGGGCGGCGTGGCGCATCGGAGCTCGGGCGTTGATGGAAGAATGGCGCTTCGCCGGTTCGAGGTGGAGCAATATGCCCGAGATTTCAAGCGCCGAGGCGGCTGGCATCGTCGCCGGCATCGCGCCGCTCCAGCTGCAGGGCGATCACCAGCTCGTCATGCGCGTGATGCCGATGCCCGCCGACGCGAACGGCAACGGCGACATCTTCGGCGGCTGGATCATGGCGCAGGTCGACGTCGCCGGCTCCATCCTTCCGGCGAGGATCGCGAAGGGACGGATCGCGACCGTCGCCGTCAACCAGTTCATCTTCAAGCAGCCGGTCTCGATCGCCGATCTGCTGAGCTTCTACGCGCGCGTCGAGCGGATCGGCAAGACCTCGGTGACGGTCAACGTCGAGGTCTACGCCGAGCGCAATCCGGCCGACCTGCAGGTCGTCAAGGTGACCGAAGCGAACCTGACGTACGTCGCGATCGACCGCAACGGCAAGCCGCGGCCGATCCCGAAAGGCTGACTCGCCTCAGTCGGCGACGAAGCGCCACGCCGCGCCATCGCTGACGACGCGGCCCGCGGTCGGCGCCGCGAAGTGCGTGCCGAGGACGAGCACGTCGCGGTCGGCCTGCTCGCGGAGGAACCGCACGCGCGTCGCGAGCGCCTGCGCGCGGTCGCTGTCGAAGTTCGAGCACACGTCCGGCTCGGCGCACTGCACCGGGTGGTGCATCAGGTCCCCCGTGATCACCGCCTCCGAACCTTGGGAGCGAACTCGCACGCTGACGTGCCCGGGCGTGTGGCCCGGCGTCGGCTCGAGCCGGACCTCGTCCGTGATCGCGTGCGAACTGTCGACCCAGTCGACGAGCCGGGCGTCGACGATCGGCTGCACCGAGTCGGCGAGCAGCTGCCGCTCGGCGACGTCGTCGACCGAGCGCACATGGTCGTACTCGGTCCGGCTCGCGAGATAGCGCGCGCGCGTGAACGTCGGCAGCCAGCGGCCGTCGGCGAGCCGCGTGTTCCAGCCGACGTGGTCGGAGTGGAAGTGCGTGCAGACGACGACGTCGACGCCGTCGACCGAGAACCCGGCGGCAGCGAAGTCGGCGAGGAACGGCCCGCTCAGCAGGTTCCACGCCGGCAGCGTGCGCTGCTTGTCGTTGCCGACGCAGGTGTCGACGACGATCGTCTTGCCGCGCGACTCGACCACGAACATGTGGATCGACGCGATCAGGCGACCCTCGGCGGTGGCGTAGTGCGGGCGCAGCCACGCGTGCGCGCGCACCTGCTCGGCGTCGAGGTTGGCGAACAGGAACCCCGGCGGCGACGATCCTTCGGATTCGACGATCCGCGTGATGTTGACGGCGCCGACGCGCCAGCGCAGCGCCGTCGTCATCGCGACGCGACCCGCGCGACGTGCGCAGCGAGCGCCTCGCCGCACGCACGGTAGACCGGCCCGCCGGGATGAAAGCCGTCGCTCGCCATGCCAGCCGCGTCGAGCTCGACCGCGATCGGCGCATGCGAGACGTCGCTTCGCGTCGCCGCCCAGCGCGCGAGCGCGGCGTCGTGGCGGCGCGCGTCGCCGCCCATCACGCGGCGCAACGGCTCGGGCAGGAGCGGAAAGCGGTCGATCGGCGGCAGCGGCGCGAAGACGACGTGGCGCACGCCGACCTCGCCGAGCAACCAGTCGGCGAGCGCAGTGCGGTCGCGCACCGCACGCGCGGTCGGCACCTGGTCGATGACGTCGTTGACGCCGCTGATGACGACGGCGACGTCGGCACGAAGCGGGGGCGAGTCGCGCAGCAGCGCGAGGACGCCTTTCGTCGTGAGGCCGGTGCGTGCGCGGAGCATCCACGCAACGGGGCGCTCGATCGCGCGATGCAACGTGCGGACGAGATGGCCGACCACCGCGTCGTCCTGGCGCGCGACGCCGACGCCGGCCGCCGAAGAGTCGCCGGCGACGAGCAGGCGAAGCGGCTCGCCGCCGTTTGCGCCGACGAGCCCTTCGCGCTCGCCCTCGGCTTCCGGAAGCACCGGCGCGCGCCGCCGCGTCGCGATCGCCTGCGCGACGAGGAGCGGAGCGAGCGCGAGCTTGACCGCGAGGGCGGTCGCGGGATGCGCGACGCGCACGACGCGGTCAGAACCGGGAGAAGTCGGGCTTGCGCTTCTCGAAGAAGGCACTGAACGCTTCCTTCGCTTCGGGGCTTTGCAGCCGCGCGCCGAAGACGTCGCCTTCGGCCTTGATCGTCTCGAGCAAGGCGTCGGTGCGATGCCGCCGCAGCAGCCGCTTGGTCGCGCGCACCGCGCCCGGCGGCAGCGCGTTGAAGCGCTCGGCGACGCGGCGCGCGTGCTTGACGACCTCGCTCGCCGGCAGCACCGCATTGGCGATGCCGCAGTCGACCGCGTCGGCGCCGCTGAACGGATCGCCGAGCAGCAGCTTCTCGGCGGCGCGGGCGTTGCCCATCAGTTGCGGCACGATCAGGCTCGACGCGAACTCGGGGACGAGCCCGAGCGTCACGAACGGCAGCGCGAGCCGCGCCTCGTCGGAGACGTAGACGAAGTCGCAGTGCAGCAGCAGCGTCGTGCCGATGCCGATCGCGGCGCCGGTGACGGCGGCGATCACAGGCTTGTCGCAGCCCATCAGCGCCTTCATGAACGCGAACGACGGCGCCTCCTGCAGGTTCGCCGGCCGCTTGACGAAATCCTCGATGTCGTTGCCCGAGGTGAAGATCCCGGGCTGGCCGGTGAGGAGGACGGCGCGCACCGCGTCGTCCTCGCGGGCGGCGTCGAATGCCTGGGCGAGCGCGAGATACATCGCGCCGGTGAGCGCGTTCTTCTTCTCGGGGCGCGCGATCTCGATCGTCGCGACGCCGTCGATGACCGCAGTCTTGATGGCCATACCCGTGCTCCTCTCGTTGGTCGCGCGTCGCCTTCGCTCAGACGCGCTCGAAGATCCCCGCCGCGCCCTGGCCGGTGCCGACGCACATCGTCACCATGCCGTACCTGAGGTTGCGGCGGCGCAGTGCGTGGACGACCGTCGCCGAACGGATCGCGCCGGTGGCGCCGAGCGGGTGGCCGAGCGCGATCGCGCCGCCCATCGGGTTGACCTTCGCCGAATCGAGCCCGACGGTGTTGATGACGGCGAGCGACTGCGCGGCGAACGCCTCGTTGAGCTCGATCCAGCCGATGTCGTCGAGCTTCAGCCCCGCGTACGCGAGCGCCGCCGGGATCGCCTCGATCGGGCCGATTCCCATGATCTCGGGCGGAACGCCGCGCGCCGCGAAGCTGGCGAAACGAGCGAGCGGCGTCAGGTCGAACTGCTTGACGGCCTTCTCGCTTGCCAGGATCAGCGCGCCGGCGCCGTCGCTCGTCTGCGAGCTGTTGCCCGCGGTGACGCTGCCCATTCCCGTGCTCTTGCCGCTCGGGTCCTTCGCAGCCGCGAACACGGGCCGCAGCTTCGCGAGCCCCTCGAGCGAGGTGTCGGGGCGCGGGCCTTCGTCGAGCGAGATCGTTCGCGTGCGGGTGCCTTGCGTGCCGTTCGCGAGCTCGGGGAAACGCTCGATCACGTCGATCGGCGTGATCTCGTCGCTGAACTCGCCCGCCGCCTGAGCCTTCAACGCGCGCCGGTGCGACTCGAGCGAGAACGCGTCCTGCGCTTCGCGGCTCACCTTCCACTGCAGCGCGACCTTCTCCGCCGTCAGCCCCATGCCGTAGGCGATGCCGACGTTCTCGTCGCGGGCGAGGATCTCCGGGTTGAACGACGGCTTGTTGCCGCCCATCGGCACGAGGCTCATCGACTCGGCGCCGCCGGCGATCAGCACATCGGCCTCGCCAACGCGGATGCGGTCGGCGGCCATCTGCACCGCCGTCAGCCCCGACGCGCAGAAGCGGTTGACGGTGACGCCGCCGACCGGCTTCGGAAAGCCGCAGAGCGCCACCGCGATGCGCGCCATGTTCATGCCCTGCTCGCCCTCGGGGAACGAGCAGCCGACGATCGCGTCCTCGATCGCGGCGGGGTCGAGCGACGGCACCTGCCTCATCGCGCTTCGGATCGCGGCGACGAGGAGGTCGTCGGGCCGCGTGTTGCGAAACGCGCCGCGCGGCGCCTTGCCGATCGGCGTCCTCGTCGCGGCGACGATGTAGGCGTCCTGCACTTGCTTGGTCGACATCTTCTTCGCGCTCCTCAGTTGCGCACCGGCTTGCCGGTCTGCAGCATGCCCATGATCCGTTCCTGCGTCTTCGGGTGGTCGAGCAGCGAACAAAAGCGCTCGCGCTCCATCGCCATCAGGTACTCCTCGGTGGCAAGGGAGCCGGCGTCGACGTCGCCGCCGCAGACGACCTCGGCGATCCTCGACGCGATGAAGTAGTCGTGCGCGCTGATGAAGCCGCCGTCGCGCAGGTTGACGAGCTGGACCTCGATCGTCGCGATCGCGCTCCTGCCCGCGACCGGGAACGACGCCCTCAGCGGCGGCCGCCAGCCGCTCTCGTGCATCGCCTTCACTTGCGCCGCGGCGACGTGGAGCAGCTCGTCCTTGTGCGGGACGACGATGTCGCCGTCGATCAGATAGCCGAGCTTCCGGCTCTCGATCGCGCTCGTTCCGACCTTGGCCTGAGCCGCGCTCGTGAAGCCTTCGCTCAGGAACTTGAGCAGGTCGACGTGGGCGCCGCCCGCCGAGGCCATCTCGGCGGCGCGGCGCGCGACGTACCCGAGGCCGCCGCCGCCGGGAATGAGGCCGACGCCGACCTCGACGAAGCCCATGTAGCTCTCCATCGCAGCGACACGCCGCGCGCAGTGGATCGCGATCTCGCAGCCGCCGCCGAGCGCCATTCCGCGCACCGCGGCGACGACCGGGACGCCGGCGTAGCGGATGCGCAGCATCGCGTCCTGCATCTTCTTGACCTCGGGCACGATTCCCTTGCCGCCGCTCTTCATGAAGACCGGCATCAACGCCTCGAGGTTGGCGCCGGCCGAGAAGACGTCGTCGGGCGACCAGACGACGAGACCCTTGTACCCGCGCTCGGCGACATCGACGGCCTTCAGCAGGCCCTCGAGCACCGCCGGGCTGATGAGGTGGAGTTTCGCGGTGATGCTCGCGATCAGCACCTCGCCGTCGAGCGTCCAGACTCGCACCTCGTCGTTCTTGAAGACTTCGGTTCCAGCCTCGAGCGGCGCCGGAGCGTCGCTGCCGAAGACGCTGTCGCGAAACGGCTGGCGGGCATAGACCGGGAGGTCGCGCGGCGGAACGAACCTGCCCTCCGCAGCGCTCCACGATCCTTGCGCGCTGTGCACGCCGCCGTTCTCTGCGACCGGGCCTTCGAAGACCCACTTGGGAAGCGGCGCCGTCGAGAGCGCCTTGCCTGCGTCGATGTCCTGCTGCACCCACTCGGCGACCTGCTTCCAGCCGGCCTGCTGCCAGAGCTCGAACGGCCCCTGGCTCGTTCCGAAACCCCAGCGCATCGCGAAGTCGATATCGCGCGCGGTCTCGGCGACGTCGGCGAGGTGCACCGCCGCGTAGTGGAAGCTGTCGCGCAGGATCGCCCACAGGAACTGCGCCTGCGGGTTCTTCGAATCGTGCAGGAGCTTGAGTCGCTCGGCCGGCGGCTTCTTCAGCATCCGCGCGACGATCTCGTCGGCCTTGCCGCCGCCGGCGACGTACGTGCCCGTCGCCGCGTCGAAGCGCAGGATGTCCTTGCCGACCTTCTTGTAGAAGCCCGCGCCCGTCTTCTGGCCGAGGCTGCCCGCCGCCATCAGCTTCTCGAGCACCGCCGGCGTCGCGAAGCTCGCGAAGAACGGATCGTTGCCCTGCTCCGGCCCGAGGTTGTCCTGCAGCGTCTTGACGACGTGCGCCATCGTGTCGAGGCCGACGACGTCGGCGGTGCGGAACGTTCCCGAGCTCGCGCGGCCGAGCTTCTTGCCGGTGAGGTCGTCGACGACGTCGTAGGTCAGGCCGTACGTCTCGGCCTCCTTCATCGTCGCGAGCATGCCGGCGATGCCGACGCGGTTGGCGACGAAGTTCGGCGTGTCCTTGGCGCGCACGACCGACTTGCCGAGCGCGCTCGTGACGAACGCCTCCAGGTCGTCGAGGATCCGCGGCTCGGTCGTCGGCGTCGCGATCAGCTCGACGAGCGCCATGTAGCGCGGCGGGTTGAAGAAGTGGATGCCGCAGAAGCGCGGCTTGATCTCCTCGGGCAGCACCTCCGAAAGCTTGGTGATGCTGAGGCCCGACGTGTTGCTCGCGACGATCGCGTGCGGTGCGATCGCCGGCGCGACCTTGCGGTAGAGGTCGAGCTTCCAGTCCATCCGCTCGGCGATCGCCTCGATGACGAGGTCGCAGTCGCCCAGCCGATCGAGGTGCTCCTCGTAGTTCGCGGGCTCGATGAAGGCGGCGTCCTCGGCGACGCCGAGCGGCGCCGGCTTGAGCTTCTTCAGGTTGTCGATCGCCTTGAGGACGATCCCGTTCTTCGCGCCCTCCTTCGCGGGCAGGTCGAACAGGATCACCGGCACGCGGACGTTGACGAGGTGCGCGGCGATCTGCGCGCCCATGACGCCGGCGCCGAGGACGGCGACCTTGCGGACTTGAAAGCGGTTCATGCGTACTCCGTTGCGCGCTATTCGACGCGCAGCCACGTCTGGTTGCGATAGAACGGGCCGAGGTAGCCGCGGACCTCGAGCTTCTTGCCGTCGTCGAACGGGCGCAGCCGCACGCGGTAGACCTTGCCGTTGTTCGGGTCGAGGATGTCGCCGCCCTCGTACGCCGTCTTGTCGTCGTTCGCCTTGACGTTGCGGATGATCGTCATGCCGACGACCGGCTTGTCCTTGCGGTCGTCCTTGCACTCCTTGCAGGTCGCGTCCTTCGGCGAATCGGGGTCGAGGAGCTTCTCGATCTTGCCGGTGTAGGCGCCGTTGGTCTCGACGATGCGGACGAGCGACTTCTCCTTTCCGGTCGCGTCGTCGATCGTCTTCCAGACGCCCGCGGGAGTCGACTGCGCCCAGGCGGGCGCGCAGGCGGCGGCGAGCAGGCAGACGATCGCGGCGGCGCGCGCAGGGGTGGTGGTCATGGCTCGTCTCCGGTCAGAACAGCGCGGCTTCGAAGTCCATCAGCGGCGCGGCGCCGGCGCGCGCGGTGCGGATGAGCGCCGCCGTCTCGGGCAGCAGCTTGGCGAAGTAGAAGCGTGCGGTCCGCAGCTTGGCGCCGTAGAACGGGTCGCCCGACGACTGCTTCGCGAGCGCGACCTTGGCCATCTTCGCCCACATGAACGCGAAGACGAGGTGGCCGCAGACGCGCAGGTAATCGACCGCCGCGGCACCGACCTCGTCCGGGTTCTTGAACGCCTTCATGCCGATCTCGGTCGTCAGCTTGGTGACCTTCTCGCCGAGGTCGGCGAGCGGGTTGACGAACTCCTGCATCTCCTCGTTGACGCCCTCTTGCTCGACGAACTCGGCGACGAGCTTGCCGAACTTCTTCAGCTTCGCGCCGTTGTCCGAGAGCACCTTGCGGCCGAGCAGGTCGAGCGACTGGATCGTGTTCGTGCCCTCGTAGATCATGTTGATCCGCGCGTCGCGCACGAACTGCTCCATCCCCGACTCGCGGATGTAGCCGTGGCCGCCGAACACCTGCATGCAGTGCGACGTCGCGATCCAGGCGTTGTCGGTGAAGAACGCCTTCACGATCGGCGTCAGCAGCGCGACGAAGTCGGCGCACTCCTGGCGCTCCGCCGCGTCGGCGCTGGCGAGCTCGCGGTCGAGCAGCAGCGTCGTGAACATCGCCAGCGCGCGGCCGCCCTCGGCGTAGGCGCGCGCGGTCAGCAGCATCTTGCGCACATCGGGGTGGACGATGATCGGGTCGGCCGGCTTGTCGGGAGCCTTCGGGCCCGAGAGCGAGCGCATCTGCAGCCGCTCCTTCGCATACGCCGCGGCGTTCTGGTAGGCGACCTCGGTGAGGCCGAGCGACTGCATGCCGACCCCGAGGCGCGCCGCGTTCATCATCACGAACATCGCCGGCAGTCCCTTGTTGGGCTCGCCGACCAGCGTGCCTTCGGCGTTGTCGAGGACGATCTGCGCCGTCGCGTTGCCATGGATTCCCATCTTGTGCTCGAGGCCGCCGCACCAGATGCCGTTGCGCTCGCCGAGCGTGCCGTCGGGCTTCACCTTCCACTTCGGCACCGCGAAGAGCGAAATCCCTTTCGAGCCGCTCGGCGCGTCGGGCAGCCGCGCGAGCACGAGGTGGACGATGTTCTCGGCCATGTCGTGCTCGCCCGCCGAGATGAAGATCTTGTTGCCGGTGAGCCGGTACGTGCCGTCCGCCTGCGGCGCGGCCTTCGTGCGCAGCAGGCCGAGGTCGGTGCCGCACTGCGGCTCGGTGAGGCACATCGTCCCCGTCCACTCGCCGCTCGTCAGCTTGCCGAGATAGAGCCGCTGCTGCTCCTCGGAGCCGTGCGTGTGCAGGCACTCGTACGCGCCGTGCGAGAGCCCCGGGTACATCGTCCACGCCTGATTGGCCGAGTTCATCATCTCGAACAGGCACTGGTTGACGACGTGCGGCAGCCCCTGGCCGCCGAACGCCGGGTCGCAACTCAGCGCCGGCCATCCGCCTTCGACGTACTTCGCGTACGCGTCCTTGAAGCCGGTCGCCGTCTTGACCTCGTGCGTCGTCTGGTCGAGCTTGCAGCCCTCGGCGTCGCCGACAGCGTTGAGCGGCGCCAGCACCTCGCTCGCGAACTTGCCGGCTTCCTCGAGCACGGCGTCGATCGTCTCGACGTCGACCTCGGCGTGCGCCGGCATCTTCTTCAGCGTGTCGGCGAGGTCGAGCACCTCGTGCAGGACGAAACGCATGTCGCGCAGCGGCGGAACGTAGGACGGCATGGGGGCTCCAGTGGAAGTGGAATTGAAGGACGGTCAGCCTGCGCGCACGGCGCGCGTCGGCACGGAATCGGCGAGCAGGCGCTCGAAGGCAGCGCGCGCGCGCGTCTCGGCGCCGGCGTGGCGGAGGAAGCGCGCGTCGTGGTGCAGCGCAAGGATGAGGCCGTGGATCTCGAACAGCAGCTGGCCGACGTCGGTGTCGGCGCGCAGGTGCCGCTCGTCGACGGCGGCGCGGATCGCGCGGTCGAGCGCCTGCTGCCACGTCTGCACCATCGTCACGAGCGCGTCGCGGACGGGGCCGGGCCGGTCGTCGAACTCGACGGCGCCGCTGATGTAGATGCAGCCCGAGTCGATCTCGACCGAGACGCGGCGCACCCAGTTGTCGAACAGCGTTCTGAGGCGCGGCAGACCGCGCGGCAGCGCGAGCGCCGGTCGGAACACCTCCTCCTCGAACTTGCGGTGGTACTCGCGGATGACCGAGATCTGCTTTCCAGCACAGTGGGATCCGAAGCTTGGAATTCACGTGACTTGAAGTCGCGGC
>JADMIO010647460.1_pt1 | contig 29346 bp, 25 predicted proteins | sample 8958161 | NCBI WGS metagenome assembly JADMIO01 (sample SAMN16585339, study PRJNA669376) | soil metagenome | isolation source: Crop rotation soil | place: USA: Cullars Rotation, Alabama | collected 2011 | reverse complement strand
TGAGAGGCTGCGTGCCTTTGTCCGGGAGGTCATGTCGCTGGATCCGTTGGTGGATACCAGCCGGCTTCCTATTTATGCGGATGGCTGTCCGGGGATTATTTTTCAGCAGACGGATGAGAAGTTGTTGTTGAATGGGCAGAAGCAGCTCTCCCCTATCTTCCTGTATGGTCAGACGGTGCAGCCGATAACGATGGGGACTGCGGGCTCACTGCGAATGGTGGTGGTTTGTTTTCATCCGCACGTGATGCATTCGATGTTCCGGATGAATGTATGCGAGGTGACGGATGATTGTGTGGACCTGGATTTATTGCCGGCGGTGCCGCGTGTAAACCTGAATGAGCAGCTTTGGAATGCGGTGTCGGTGGACAGGCAGGTGCAGATCCTGTTCGATTATATAGAGAAGGTGGTGTCGCGGAATAGTGCGGTGATCGATAAGGGGATGGCTTATGCTACTTCGCGGTTGCTGCGCGCCGATGGGGAGCTTCAGCTGAAGGAGCTGCAACGGGAGCTGAATATGGGGGAACGGACGTTTGAGAGGCGGTTTGAGCAGTACGTGGGGGTGGGGCCGAAGTTGTACAGCCGGATTGGGCGGTTTCAGGCGGCTTTAGGTCAGTTACGGGGAGGTAGATATGAGAAGTTGTCGGATGTGGCTTATTTAAACGGTTATGCGGATCAGTCGCATTTTATAAGGGACTTTAAACGATTTACGGGTTTGTCTCCTCTTGCTTTCCGGAAGAAGGAAGGTCTTTTCTAGGTTGTCGGTTTTGTTCTATTTATTGGGCGGGGGTCTTTCTAGGTTTGTCCTATGAAAGCGTTATTCTTTTTACTCCTACTTTTTGTTGTTGTTCAGTCTTTTATTGGGGGGCCTGGCGCGCGGGGTGATTCTGCGGGGTTTGGCGGGCAGGGTGTTTCTGCGCGGACGGGCGCGGATAGCGGCCTGCGGCCGCGGCTGTCGGATTATTCCTTTTTTGAGGGTAAGATGGCGGAGCTGCGGCCGGGGAAGGGCTTTGCCGTGTATACGCCGGGGAGTGCTTTGTTTACGGATTATGCGGAGAAGCTGCGGTTTCGGAGTGAAGATGGGAAGGTGTTTGTAAAGACCTTTTATTACAATACGGCAGAGGGCAGGCGTATCATCGAGACGAGGGTGTTACTGTTGGTGGATGGTGTTTGGGTGGCGGGCACTTATGTTTGGAATACGGAGCAGACGGAGGCGTTTTTGTCGACGAGGCGGAGTACGGTCGAGGTCAGGACGAGAGAGGGTCGTTTGATAAGGTATGGGGTGCCTTCGAAGGGAGACTGTTCGACGTGTCATGGGGTTGGGGGCGTGGTGATGCCGATCGGGCCGGGATTGGCGGATGTGCCGGACTGGCGGGACAGTTCCCGCGCGCTGGGTGTGAGGGTCAGGGCTTATCTGGCGGCGAATTGCGCGCATTGTCATAATCCTGACGGGTATTGCGCTAAGGCGAAGATTGATTTTCGATTTTCTAATTCCAATGATTTTATCGGGGAAAAAGTGCTGGTCAAGGCGGCGAAGTTTATGCGGCAGGGAAGGATGCCGCAGCTGGGGACTAGCGTGGTGCATGCAGAGGGGCTGGCGCTTATCGAATCATTTTTAAATCATCAAAACAAATAAACATGAAAACACTGGTATTGGGCGGCAACGGTAAGACCGGGAGCCGTGTGGTTAGACGTCTTATGTATTCGGGTAATACAGTAAGGATTGGTTCGAGGGGTGCTGCGATTCCTTTCGATTGGGAGGATGTGAGGACCTGGGATGCGGTACTGGAAGGGATGGAAGCGGTGTACGTGACGTTTCAGCCGGATCTGGCGGTGCCGGGTGCGGTAGAGGTGATAGAGCTGTTTTGTTCGAAGGCTGTAAAGGCGGGTGTGAAGAAGTTGGTTTTGTTATCGGGTCGCGGGGAGCCGGAGGCGCAGGCCTGCGAGCAGGTGGTCATGGCTGCGGGTGTAGATTGGACGGTGGTCCGGGCGAGCTGGTTCGCGCAGAATTTTAGCGAGAGTCATATGCTGGAGCCGATTCTGGCGGGGTTTGTGGCGTTGCCGGCGGGGCCGGTGGGGGAGCCGTTTATCGATGTAGACGATATTGCGGATGTGGTGGTGGCGGCGTTGACTCAGGAGGGGCATTCGGGTCAGGTCTATGAGGTGACGGGGCCGCGGCTGTTGAGCTTTGAGGAAGCGGTGGGAGAGATTTCTTTGGCGACGGGTCGGCCGATTCATTATGAGCAGGTGAGTATGGAGGCTTATTCGGCGATGTTGGCGACGCATGGGGTGCCGGAGCCGGTGATTTCGTTGATCGTGTATTTGTTTTCGGAGGTGTTGGATGGGAGGAATGCGATGGTGATGGATGGGGTTGAGAGAGCGTTGGGGAGGAAGGCGGGGGATTTTTCGGAGTATGTGCGGAAGACGGTGGCGACGGGGGTTTGGAATGAGGCTGTCGCGGGCGGGGATTCGGTCATTACAAATAAATTATCATGAAAATGTTACTCGCTACAGTCATATTGGTGGGCCTTTCGGCCGGTGTATTTTTTGACTGGTGTTGTTCGATCATGCCAGGGTTGGGAAAGCTGCCGGATGATCAGTTTATCCTGACGTTTCAGTCCTTGAATAGGGCGATTCAGAATCCGGTGTTCTTTCTTGTTTTTATAGGTTCGGCGGTCCTGCTGCCGGTGAGTGTTTGGATGCATCGCGGGCAGGGTGTGGTGTTTTGGTTGCTGCTGGCGGCGACGGTCGTTTATATTCTCGGCGTGATCGGCATTACGGGGGTTGGGAATGTGCCGTTGAATGATGCGTTGGATAAAGTGCCTGTGCGGCAGATGACGGCGGAGCAGTGGGCGCAGCAGCGAAGGTTATTTGAACAGCCGTGGAATCTTTTGAATTATTGGAGGACGGCGGCGGCGGTGGTTTCGTTTGTGTTGACATTGTTGGCTTGTATTAAGAACGGGTAAGCTGATCTTTCAGGAAGTCTTCGAGGAGGATATTGCCGGTGTAGTGTTCCTGGTTGTTTTCTTCGAAGCGGATGTGGTGGTGGTTGAAGCCTTTGTGCATCTCGGCCATCATGCGGGCGCCGGCGGGGCTGGCGCCGAAGGATAGATAGGTCGGTTCATAGTTTTCTTCGGGGATGGGGGTGGCGTGTATGTCGCGCCGGAAGGTGTGGCTGAGGATGGAGGCTACGTCGTCGGCGGAGTAGCGGCAGGGGCCTTCGAGTTCGATGCTGCGGTGAATGGGGAAGTTTGGATTTGGGCGGCTTGTGTTTGGGCGGTTTGGGGTTTGGAGGAGGCGGGCCGCGAGCTTGCCGATGTCTTCTGCTGCGACCATCGGGATTTGGGCATTGGTCGGATTCAGAAAGCTGGGCAGGCAGCCGCTTTGTCGGGCTAAGTGCAGGCTGTGCGTGAAGTTTTCCATGAACCAGGCGGCGCGGATGCCGGCGGAAGGGATGGGGAGTCTTTTAAAGGTCTGTTCCATGTCGTAGAGTTTTTTTATCGCTCCGGTCCCGGTGGACAGGTGTGCGCCGATGGAAGAGAGGAAGACGATTTTTTTGGGACGGGTCTGGTCGAGGGCTGTGGAGATTGCGGAGAGCATGAGGTTGTGCTCTGTCAGCGGGTCGGGAGAGCCGAGCAAGGGAGGCGTCATGATAAAGACGCCTTCTGTGTTTTGGAAGGCTTCGGCGAGGGCGGCGGGGTCGTGCAGGGTGGCGAAGGCGGTGTCGGCGCCTTTGGTCAGCCATTCGCCGGCTTTCAATTGGTTTCTGAGGACGACGCGTACGGGTAAATGCTTATTTAAGAGTTGATTGGCGACGATGCCGCCGACATGGCCGGTGGCGCCTAAAATGGTGTACATGGCGTTAATTTTATTGCTCAAAGGTGTGATAGTGTCAGGAGGAGGAGGTTATCATTTGGTAAAAAAGGTACCTTTGCAACGCATTAAAACGATTGATACAATGGCCTACAAGAACAAGACGATTAAAAATCCGATAACCGGACAGGAGATCCGGTTTATCCAGACGAGCAAAGACACAAACGGACAGTTATTAGAAATGGAATCAACATACAATGCGATGTCGAAAGAGCCAGTACCACATTATCATCCGTACCAGGACGAGTTTTTTACGATCGTTTCGGGAGAGATGACGGTGCGGCTGGATGGAGAGGAGATGCATACGTTACAGGCGGGGGACACGTTGGAGATACCCCGGAATCAGGTTCATGCGATGTGGAATGCGACCAATCGAAAAGCGGTCGTGAACTGGCAGGTGCGGCCGGCGTTGAATACGGAGCAGCTGCTGGAGACGGTGATGGGATTAGCCGCGAATGGGAAGTGTAATAAGAAGGGCATGCCGGGGATATTGCAGGTGGCGTTGACCTCGGGGAAGTTCAGTAAGGAGCTGAGGTTGATTTCTCCGCCGTTGCTGGTGCAGAAGGTTGTGTTTACCGTGTTACGGCCGTTTGCGTTGATGGCCGGGTATAAGCCGGATTATAAAGAGTATCTGGATTAAGGAGAGGGCCGCACGATGTGCGGCCCTTTTGATTAGAACTGTATTCGATAGAGAATGTCGGGGAAGAAGCGGATTTGGTAGACGGGTGCGGCGATTCCTTTGGCCTGATTGTATTGAAGCAGGAAGATATTCTTCCGGTTAGTTACGTTTTGAAGGTCGAGGTAGAAGGTTTGGGACAGCTTGCGTTTGCTGCTGTTGAGACGGAAGCCGAACTTGGTGTCGAAGCGCAGGTATGAGTCGAGACGTTGGGAGTTATAGTGCAGCGAGTCGAGGATTTCGTAGCCTGCGTTGAGGGAGGCGCCGACGTCGACGGGTGTGGTATAGCGGCCGCCGATTGTTGAAAGGCGAACATCGATGGTGAAGGCATTGTGCCCGTTGCTTCCCATTTTCCATTCTTTTCCTGCCAGGGTATTGATTACGTATTTATAGTTAAAGGCGGTGTTTCGTTCTATGCCGTCGCTGCCTTTGTATTTAGAGTCGAAGATCGAAGCGGTGAATAGGACATAGTAGCCTTTGTTGAGGAATCTTTCGACGGTGAATTCCATTCCTTTGTTGCTCCCGGTTCCTTTATTGACGAGTCCCACTTTGTCGGGGAAGCCGAAGTCGGCGCCTTCGTTGAGGAGGGAGAAGCCGCTTGCCTGCCGCTCAACCGGGACGTCAAACAGGTGTTGATAGTAGACTTCCGCCTTTACTCTCCATTCGGGTTGGAAGCGCCATTCGTAGCCCAGGACGATGTGGTGAGCTTTGGTAAAGCCGAGGTCGTGATTGCCCGGGTTTCTTTCGCCCGTCTGTTCGTTGAGAAGTTTGAAATAAACGGGCATGGGCTGGATCTGGCTGTGGAGGCCGTAGCTAAGTGTAAGGGTCTGGGCCGATGGCAGTTGATAGGAGAAGGAGAGGCGCGGTTCGAGTGCGCTGTTTCTGTTGAGGTCGAAATAGGTTCCGTGCAGGCCGCCGACGATGCTGAAGCGTTCGCTGGCGCGGTATTTAAACTGCGCGAAGTATTGCAGGAGGAAGGGTGTCCCCTGGAAGTTGGTGATGGTGTCGAAGGGTGCGGTGGGCGGGTGCGACCGTTTGTCGAGGACTTTCAGGTCGAGGCCGAGACTTTCGCCGGTGACGCCCATCCGATAGGAAAAGCGCGGGCTTACTTTCCGGTTAAGGTAGGTCGAGAAGCGGGTCGAGTTCGTTATGTTGGAAGAGGAGAGGTTCATCCACCGGTTGGCGTAGGGCGGTACGGGGTGGGGATACTGGTATTGGTCGTACTCATTGAGAGTATGCGCAAAGGATACGACGGTGCGCAGATAGGTACGGGGGCCGAGGTCCAGGTTATGTTTGATACCGAGGTAGTAGAAATTACTTTTGTTGTAGCCGTCCTGGTCGGATTGGGCGTAGAAGTCGGTGGAGTCGACATCTTTTCCGAGGAAGTCGATATTGCTGAAGCCGCCCATGCCGAAGAAGGAAAATTTGCCGGCTTTGGAGTTGGCCGAGGTAATATTGAATGCCCAGTCCTGGTAGTGGGGGACGGCCTTGGTGCCGACGTTGATGCCGATATCCTGGGCGACCTGGGCAAAAGAATAGCGGTAGCTGGCGAGATAAGCGGCGCCGTTGTTCTTATTGTTGAGCGGACCTTCGAGGGTGGCTTCGAAGCCGCTGAAGGCGTTCAGCTGGAGGGTCTGTTCGTGCTTGCTGCTGTTGCCGCTTCTCAGGGAGATGTCGAAGACGGCGGCAGTGGCGTTGCCGTATTCGGCGGGGAATGCGCCGGTCAGGAAATCGGATGTTTTGAGGACGTTGGTATTGAGGGCGCTGACGGGGCCGCCGGTGGTGCCGAGTGCGGAGAAGTGGTTGGGGCTTGGGGAGGGGCTGCCTTCTATTTTCCAGAGGACGCCGGCGGGAGAGTTGCCGCGGACGACGATATCGTTGCGGGCGTCACTGTTCCCGGCGACACCGGCGTAGTTGCTGACGAGTTTCGAGGGGTCGTTGCGGCCGCCGGCGTATCGGGTGACGTCTTCGACGCTGAAGGAGCGGGAGCTGCCGGCGGTGAATTCGTTGGTGGCGGCGCCACGTTTGGCCCTGCTGGCGGTCACGGTGAGGGTGTTGAGGGTGACGAGACGTTGTTCGAGGGATAGGTCGAGGATGACTTCTTTTCCGGCGGTGACGAGCACGGAGGGGATGACGGCGGAGTGGTAGCCGACGCTGCCGTAGGTGATCTGGCGGCGGCCGATGGGAACGGCAGGGAGGGTGTAGCGGCCGAGGGAGTCGGTTGTGGTGCCGATGTTGAGTTCGGGGATGGAGACGGAGACGCCGGCCAGGGGGCGCTCGGAGACGCGGTCGGTGATGATGCCGCGGATGGTTTGAGTGGCGGCGGGGTTCTGGGCGGTGGCCGCCAGGGCGGCAATGAGTAAGCTAGTTAGGATAGATAGGTGTTTCATGGGTTTTTATTGCTGTTTGGAGAATGCGGTTGAGAGGATTTGGTCTTTATCTTTTGTTTTAATTAGCTGGAGATTATTGGTGGTGAGGTCGTAAAGGAAGTAGTAGTTGATGTAGCTCTGGGTCCCGATGGGTTTGGCGTCGCTGGATTTTTTAAGGAGCCAGTGGTGGGTATTGGTTTGAATTATTTCGAAGAAGTCGTCTTTGAGGCAAACGTAGTGGGTGGAGTCGGCGAAGACGATGGAGGCGTTGTCGTGGATGTAGCTCCGGATATAACCTTTTTGCATGGTGCTGTCTAAGAGGAGGATACGGCCGGGTTGGAAGTGTTTGCCGGGGGGCTGGGGTTCACGGGGCTGGAGAGGCGCCAACGGCTGGGCCTGGAGAGGCGCCAATGGCTGGGCCTGGAGGCGGAGGCCGATCAGGCTGATTATTAGCAGTGAAGAGGGTTTCATAGCTGTAAATTTTGGGCGCAAACTTATTGGGTGGGGGCAGGGCCGGCAACCGAAAAGGAGTGAACTGCCGAATTTTCGGAGTGAGCCGTAGCCGGCGGGCTTCGAAATCCTGGGTTGTTGTCGTATTTTTAGGGCATGCGTTGGGCCAATAATAAAATCGGGTTTGATGACCGGATGGTATCGGTCTTTGGGGTATTGGGCTTCTCCCTGATTATTCCAGTAGTATTCTTCCGGTGGGAGATCTGGAAGCCGCCTTATTTTACGTTTGGGAAGTACTGGCCCTGTTTGATGATTACGACGGTGATCTGGCTGGGTTGCCGTAGAATCATGATCTGGAGCCGGACAAAGTATCCGAGGTTTAGGGATGTGAAGAAACGGCTTTGGGTACAGAATGCTTTGATCCTGGTGTTTGCACTGATAGCCAACAATATCCTGAGCTATTTCATCAAGAATTACTGTATTGCTTTGTTCAGCGATCACAAGCCCGACCATACCTGGCAGGAGACGCTTATTTATACCAATGCCGCATCCATCTTGTGCACGCTTTTGCTGGTTGCTATTTACGAAAGTATTTATCTTATCCATGAGCTGCGGAAATCGATTATCGAAAAGGAGCAGTTGAAACGAGATACGCTGCATGCACAGCTGAATGCCTTGCGGACGCAGGTGAATCCGCATTTTTTGTTCAACAATCTCAATACGTTGATTGCCGTGATACCGGAAGACCCGGAGCAGGCGGTGGGTTTCGTCAAGCAGATGTCGAAGGTGTACCGGCATATTCTGGAGGTAAAAGATGAGCGGAGCATTTCATTACGGGAGGAGCTGGATGTGTTGGAAGCATATGCGTTTCTGATGAAGACACGATTTGGCGATAACCTGGATATTTCGATACGGGTAGGCGATGAGCAATTGCAGCAGCAGGTGGTGCCGTTGTCGTTGCAGATTTTGATGGAGAATGCGATCAAGCATAATATCGTCTCGTCGGCTAAGCCACTGCATATCGACATTTGTACGGAAGAGGGAAGGCTGATCGTGAGCAATACTTTGCAGAAGAAGAATCAGGAGATGGAGTCGACGGGCCTGGGGTTGGAGAATATACGGAACCGGTACCGGCTGTTGGGGGGTGGATCGGTGGAGGTGAAGGAAGGCCCGGAGAGCTGGGTCGTGGCGATACCGCTAATTGCGTAAATTATGAGAGTCATTATTATAGAAGACGAGACGCCGGCGGCGAACCGGTTGACGAAGATGCTGCGGGACATCGGGATTGAAGTCACCCGGAAGCTGGACAGTGTGGAGGCTTCAGTGCGGTATCTGGAGACGGCGGAGCGGCCGGACCTTATTTTTATGGATATTCAGTTGGCGGATGGGCTTAGTTTTTCGATCTTCGAACAGGTCCAGCTGACTACGCCGGTGGTTTTTACGACGGCATTCGATAATTATATGCTGAAGGCGTTCAAGGTGAATAGCCTGGATTATCTGTTGAAGCCGATCGACGAGGCGGAGCTGGCGCAGGCGGTGGCGAAGTACCGGCAGCTGTACCTCGACCCGGATAGCCGGTCGTTGAAGGAGCGGATTGGGAAGATGGTGCAGGAGATGGGTCTGGTGAAGTACAAGGAGCGGATTTTGATCAAGCGGGGCCAGCAGCTGCATTCGGTGAAGACGACGGATATCGCGCATTGTCGTGCCGAGGGGAAGCTGTGTTTTGCGATGGATTTCGGGTCGAATAGTTATCTGTTGGATCATACGCTGGGGCAGTTGGAGGGGTGTTTGGATCCGGGGAAGTTCTATCGGGTGAACCGGGGGTTATTGGTCAATATCGATTCGATCAGGAAGGTGCATACGTGGCTGGGGGGACGACTGAAGGTGGAGTTGGCGCCGGGGGCGAGCGTGGATACGGTGGTGAGCAGGGAGCGGGTGAATGGGTTTAAGGAGTGGTTGGGGCAGTAAGATGAAAACACAACTTCATAATGAACACAAGAAGGCGTTTCAGCTGGAACGGCTGATTCTTTTTAGTGATGCGGTATTTGCTATTGCGATTACATTGTTGGTGATCGAGATCAAGGTGCCGGAGCTGCCGCGGGGGACGGCGACGGAGGAGATGCTGCTGGAGAGTCTGGCCGAGCAGATACCGAAGTTTATAGGTTTCGTTATTAGTTTCTTTATCATTGGCTTATATTGGACGGTGCACCACCGGATGTTTGGATTTGTCATTAATTATACGCCGAGGCTGCTTTGGCTGAATCTCATTTTCCTGCTTAGTATTGTGTTGATGCCGTTTAGTACGGCTTTTTACAGCGAGTATATTTATGCGCTGCTGAAGTCGCCGGCGATCCTGTATACCTGCAATATTTGTTTTTTGGGGATTATGAATTATGTGTTGTGGCGGTATATCAGCAAGCCGAGGCTGGGGTTGTCGGAGGGGGTGGACAGGGAGATGTTGAAGTACTTTTCGGTGCGGGCGTTGATGGTGCCGTTGATGTTTTTGGTGATGTTGGGGGTGTATCTGGTGCAGCCGAGGTGGGCAATTTTTATACCGATGGGGATACCGGTGGTGATGTGGGGGGTGAGGAAGGGGTTTAGGAGGTAGGGGGTGTGTTTAGCTGGACTGTGGGGCTAGCTGGCTTTTCTTTCCAGCCAGTTTTCGAAGTCGATTTCCTGTCGGGGCAGGAAGAAGCCCTGGATGCAGTTGGGGTTGCGGATGCAGATTTGGATGTGGCTTTTGGCGAAGAGGCCGGCGCCGTCGAAGGCGGGGCCGCCTTCTGTGAAGACGCCGCGGGTGGAGCCGAAGATTTTGAGAGGGCTGAATCCTTGTTCGGAACGTTCTTGTTTAAAATCGTGTGACATTTCAGCATGCATGAATTCTATAACGGTACAGTCCAGCTCTCGCAAGACTCTATCTTTATGAAGGTCATTCTTTAGGTCCTTGTTTTGTGGAAGTGGTTTACCTGCCCGATAGGGTTGCCCCTATCACTGCGGGTTCTTTTATTCCACCACGTTGCTTTTTCCCGTTAGCCCATTCCAATGCACGATCATAATTTTTTTCCCAAAAGTATAGGCCATACCCTAACCAGTCATATGGCTTTTGACTGATCTTGTAGTCATTGGGATTCATGAGGAGTTGATCGCGTATACTGCGATCGCATCCATGAAAGCCAATAATTAAATTGGGCTTTACATCATACATATTATCCTTGTTCTTTTTCCATTCTTTCAACGGCGGCGGCGAGATTTGAATACTGTGGCATGTATTTGCCATTTTCATCCAGAATACCGGCACGCACCAATGCTTCAAGAGATTCCTCTTTAGTGTGATTGCGTGCTTCCCCGAGCCGCTTCTTCGCCCGTTCCAGGAGTCTGTTGTAGTCTTTGTCAGTCATAGTGATAAAATTAGATAATAAACTATTTTTTGAAGGTAGAAATCGAGGAAGGAATAGCAGGATGTGTATAAGAAGTCTTAAGCGAGAAAGATGGTCTTTCTCTGATGCAAATTTAGGATACAAGAGTAATGACACTATTATGCAGGGAGCGGTCGATGAGGAGTTGGCAGGAGAGGCGGAGGGAGGGAGCGGTGGCGTCGAGTTTGGTGAGGGTGGTGTTTCGTTGCGATCGCGGGGAGGAAGGGGTGTCGTGGTGATGGAGCCGCCAAGGGGGCAGTGTGGGTGGTGAGGGTCATCATGGGTGGAATTGATTTATCAGTTGAGCAATATTGTTGTAACCGGCGATGACAAGCAACAGGCATTTGAGGACTTCAGCGGTGGCGTAGGCGAAGTGGAAGGAGGGGCCGGTCGGGGGCAGGCCTTCCTGGAGGCGCTTTGCGCGACGGTCGAGGTGGGGCAGCAGCCATCCCAGGAGGAGCCCCCACTCTACCCTGTTGAGGACGCGGAAGACGAGACGGCCGATGCCGACGCCCAGCGGGACGGTGATGCCGGGTGCGCGGAATTTGAGGGGCGCTTCGATGAAGCTGATGCCGGCGAGGAGGCCGCACCAGACGAGGGGGATCAGGATGGAGAATGTGGTTGTCATTTTACGAGATTGACCGAGGAGGTGGTGATTTCATAGTAGATGGCCCAGGCGACGAAGAGGATGAGCAGGATGAAGATCCAGTAGGGAATGCTTTGTGGGGTTTCACTGCCCGTGATGATAAAGCTCTTCTGGTCGCCTTTGCCGTACGCATTGATCATGAGCGGGAGGACGCCATCGACGACGGCGTCTTCGCGGATGCCTTCGACGGAGATGGCGGGGCCGTTGCGGACTTCGAAGGGGATGAGGCGGATGCCTTCTTTGCCGGAAGGGTCGCGGCTGACGATTTTGAGGGTGTGGGGGCCGTCGACGAGCCGGGTGGTGTCGAGCTCGAAGGTTACCGGTGAGGGTAGTTCGGCGATGGGCCGGGGTTCGTCGTCGATGAAGAGGATGAGTGTGCTTTTATCCTTCATATAGGTCATGGTTTATGATGAAGTGTTTGATATGGGAAGGTTTGGATTCGCCGGGTCTTATGAGCCATTTTATGGAGTAGTAGAGGGTGAGGATGGTGATTACGGCGGCGACTGCCGCGATGACGTAGTCCCATTGGCTTTCGGGGCCGGCGCCGTGCGTAATGCCACGGAGGATGCGGGGTTGGGCTTTTTCGCAGGCTGGGCAGAATAATAGGTATATCATTTTTTTGTATTTGCTTTTATGGAATTGATGAGTTTGTCGATTGCGGCGAGGTCGACTTTTTTGGCGTCGTTGCCCCAGCTGGATTTTTCGTGGTTCATGATGGCGGTGATTTCTTCGGCGGTCAGGTTGTTGTTGGTGCCGACGGCGGGCATGGGGCCGTAGCCTTCGGACATGCGGCCGGTGTAGCCGTTGAGGATGATGTCGACCATGAGCCCGGGGTCATCATCGAGCACTATCTTACTGCCTTTGAGCGGAGGGAAGGCGCCTTTGAGGCCTTCGCCATTGGGTTGGTGGCAGGACTGGCAGTTGGTGGCATAGAGGGCGGCGCCGTCGAGGCCGGGTTTGGCGCCGGCCGGGGTGTTTGGATTGGAGCCGGCTGCGGTGTTGGAGTTGGAGCCGGCTGCGATGGTTTTTGCCGGATAGAGGAAGACGGGTACGGGTCGGCCGCCGGGCAGTTCGGTTTGTTTCAGGGATTGCAGGTAGGCGACGAGCTGCATCGCTTCTTTTGTGGCGACGACCTTGCCTCGGGCGCCGTCCATGAATTCGTCCGGAACGGAGACGACGATATCGCCTTTTTCTGCGCTGTCTTTTATTTCGAAGAGCCAGGGATAAGCGGGCATGATCGATTCTTTTACGACTATGCGGGGATTGAAGAGATGGACGAGGTGCCAGCTTTCGACGGGTTGGCGAGAGCCGATATTGGTGAGGTCGGGGCCGGTGCGTTCGGTACCCATGAGGGTAGCGGTGTTGCGGAAGAGATCGGTACGGTGGACGCGTGCGTAGTCGGCGGCGACGGAAGGACGGCTGCCCCACTTTTTGTCCATGTCGACGTTGCGGACTTGTTGGGTATGGCAGGCGACGCAGCCGTTGGCGATAAAGAGGCGGCGGCCTTGTTCGACGTTTTTGTCGGCGATAGTGGTTCCGGGGAGGGGGGCCGTGTTTTTCTGGAGGTCGAAGGCCGGGAAGATGACGACGAACAGGCTTAGGCTCAGGAAGAAGAGGAAGGCTGCGGTAAAGAGTTTTTTATGATTGTCGAAGAATTCCATGGGAGGAGTATTAAATGGTTTGTGGTGTAGGGACAAGGGTTGATGATTCGGGCGCCGGCGAGAGGGGAGCGGAAACGGGATTTGCCCCGAGACCGGCGAGAGGGCTCTTCCGGCTGAGGATTCCGCTGCCTTCGATCATCCGGTAGAGGTTGTAGCAGAAGACGAGGTGTGAGAACCACATCAGGCTGCCGCCGATGGCGCGCCATAACCAGTAGGGAGCCATGAGGACGACGCTTTCGATAAACGGCTTACCCTGTATCCAGAGCAGGCCTTTGAGGGTGCTGCCATACATGAGGGGAACGGTATAGAAGAGCAGGCCGATGAGGGCCAGCCAGAAGTGGGCGCCGATGGTGGATTGGGGAGCTTCCTTGCCGGTCAGGCGGGGAAGGACGGCGTAGATGGATGCCCAGAGGAAGAAGCTGATGATACCGTACATGGTGAGGTGGGAGTGGGCGACGGTGAAGTCGGTGAAGTGCCAGACCAGATTGGTCGCACGGAAGGCTTCGGCGGTGCCCTGCATCGAGCCGGTGAAGTAGAAGATGATGCCGGTCAGGAAGAAGGGTAAGGTGTAGCTGGAAGTGACGCTATGCCAGGAGCCGCGGATGGTCATCAGGAAGTTGGTGGTCCCTGCGATAACGGGGATGATCATGCCCATGCTGCCGATGATGGCGACGGTCTGGAGCCACCAGGGGATGGAGCTGAAAACGAAGTGGTGGGTACCGATGACGGTATAGAATAAGATTTGGGACCAGAAGGCCAGGATGCCCAGACTATAGGAGTAGATGGGCTTGTTGAGTTGCTGGGGCAGGAAGTAGTAGACGATGCCGAGGGTGAAGAGCATGAACCACATGCCGACGCCCTGGTGCATATAGTATCCCTGTACGATGGTTTCGCCGAGGCCTTGCTGCCACCAGGGGAGGTAGGCGATGCTGACGATGGTCAGGACGAAGATGAGGGCGGATACGATGTACCAGCTGGAGATATAGATTTCTTTGGTGGTGCGGCGGGCGATGGTCTTTAGGAAGTTGTGCAGGGTTAGGATAAGACCCAGCGCAAACAGGCTCATGACGGGCCAGATGTATTCGCGGTATTCTCCGCCGCCGTTGTTGATGCCGGCCATGAGACAGAGGGAGCCGAGGACGACGGCAAGGTTGACGAGGATCAGGCTGTACCAGCCGCGTTTGATGCTATATAGAGATGTGTTGCTGATGCGGGGAACGATATAGTAGCCCAGGCCCAGCATACCGAGAGAGGCCCAGCCCCAGAAGACGGCGTTGGTGTGTACAGGACGCAGACGGCCGAAGCTGAGCCAGCTGAGGTGGTCGACATCGGGGGAAACGAATTTGATGCCGACGTATTCGCCGACGGTGGTGCCGAAGAGAAGCCAGAAGGCGGCGCAGATCAGGTATACGGCTACGAGTCGGGCGAGCTGGGGATCGACGGGCGGCCGGCGGGTGGCGCGTTTCTTGGCGGGGACGAGGGGCAGGGCGGCTTCGCTGTCGATGTTGTGCAGGAGGCCTATGTTATCTTCGGCGGGGATGTCGCCGGAGAGTGCATTGGGTTGAGGATGATAGTTGAGGGCTTGCTGACGGTGGATTAGCGCCGCTTCGGCGTCTGCCTGGGGAAGTGTGTTGAGGTATTCGTCGAATTGAGAGGAATCGGTGTCGGTTTGCTTTTTGCGCGAGGCCTTGACCATGCGGGAGAGTTTGATGGCCATCAGGGAGGTAGCTGCGAGGACGGGGATGAGGATTAAGATGATGAGGATGATGATGCCGGGTTGGGTGAGCATGGAGGATGCTTTTGGCGCCGTGTCCTGGGCGAAGGCCAGAGCTGGACTTAGAAGAAAAAATAAGAGGATGGGCAGGTGTTTGTGCGATTTGAGCAGCGCGTCGAGCTGTTCGGCGTCGAGGCCGCTCAGGTATTCTTCGAACCGTTTGGGGTCGAAGCTCTTTTTGCGGGTGCGCGAGAGTGATTTGAGCTGCTGGGTCTTGCCATAGAGGTAGAGTGTGATCAGCAGGATGATGAAGAGCAGGACGAGCAGGATGAAGGCCAGCCCGGGGATGGAGTGCAGGGAGAAGAAAACGGCTGCGGTGTTTAGTAATTTCATAATATAAGTATATTAAGACCTTTTTATCTTTAATTACTGGTTAAAAAAGGTTTTCTACCTTTTTAAGAATAATTTATTTTTTTCAAGTAAGCTGTTGAATTCTCCCAGCCTGGCTGTTCGCAGCATTTTCGAGATGTCGTCGCGGATGCGTTTGAACTCGTTATGCAGCGGGCAGGGTTTCGTCTCGGAGCATTGTTTAAGTCCGAGGGCGCACCCGGTGAAGATGCTGTCGCCATCGACGGCGCGAACTACATCTGCCAGGGAGATATTCAGCGTGCTGTCGTCGAGGAAGAAACCGCCGGAGGGGCCTTTTTGGGAGAGGACCAATTTCTTGCGGCTGAGATCCTGCAGAATCTTGGCAATGAAATGTTCCGGGGCGTCGACACCTTTGGCGATTTCTTTGATGCCGACTTTGGTGCCGTCTTTGGATTTCTGCGCGACGAATAGCAAGGCGCGGATGGCGTATTCACAAGCCTTTGAGAACATTCCTTTTTTACTTTAGAAGGCAAAGTTACGTCAGCCTGCCGAATAAAAGAGTTTTTTATCTTTTTTCTTTCGTCCTTGCGACAGGATGAACTTTGCCTGGGGTACGAGGGGGCGATAATGGATGTTAGCTCGGCCTGGGGATATTGGATTTAACGCTTGCGGATACAAAGTTAGGAAGAGAGCGGGGGTTGGGCAATGTCAGGATAGGTGAAAGAGTTGTCTTTTTTCATGGTTTTTGGTGAGGGGTGTGCCGGAGGGCGGTGATGCGGTTTTTGGTGAGGGGTGGTTTAGACGACGCGCAGGACTACTTTTCCCTGTTTGCCGGATTGGAGGGCCAGTTCGAAGGCCTGGCGGGCCTGGTCGAGGGGCAGGACGGCGTCGATGACGATGCGGATATGGCCGTTGTCGATCAGGTCGCCGATTTCGATGAGTTGGGAGCGGCTGGGCTTGACGATGAAGAAGATGCCTTTTACGCCGAGGTCGGGGGAGGGCTGTTCGATGGATTCGCCGGCGATGGAGACGAGGACGCCGCCGCGTTTGAGGACTTGCCAGGAGCGGTCCTGGGTGTCGCCGCCGACGCAGTCGAGGACGGTGTCGATGTCGTGGACGATTTCTTCGAATGCTTCCGTTTTGTAGTCGATGATTTGGTGGGCGCCGAGGTTTTTCAGGAGCTCGGTGTCTTTTGCCGATGCGGTGGCGATGACGTGGGCGCCGTGCCATTTGGCTATTTGTACGGCGAAGGTGCCCACTCCGCCTGCGGCGCCGTGTATCAGGATTTTTTGGCCGGGTAACAGTCTGGCATGGTCGAAGATGGCTTGCCAGGCGGTGAGACCGGCGAGGGGAACTGCGGCTGCCTGGACGGCGTCGAGGGTAGATGGTTTTGGCGCCAGGTCGGCGGCATGGACCGCGATGTATTCGGCAGCGGCGCCGTCGCGGAAGAAGGAAGAAAGTGCGTAGACGGCTTCGCCTATTTTGAGATGGTTGTGACCCGGAGTGAGTGACTCGACGATGCCGCAGAATTCGTGTCCGGGGATCGAGGGAGTGCGGGGTTTGCCTTTCTCATCGTTATAAGTTGGGGGCCAGTCCAGCTCGCCGCGGGTGGTGCTGACGGCGAGGACTCGTACGAGGGCGTCGCCTTCGAGGAGTTGGGGATTGGGAGCGTCTTCGTAGATGACTTGCTCGGGACCGCCCTGGGTGTGCAGACGAATGGCTTTCATAATTTTTTTCTACAAAGTTATGCGGAAGTGAGATTACTTGGTCACACCCGCGCCGAGCCAGAGGATGGCGTCTTCGAATAGCTGGTTTTGCAGGGGAAGGGAGAGGTTGAGGTCTCCGTGGCCCATGTTCATGTAGAGCATTTTGTAGCGGGTGTTGGTCCAGACGACGGGAATGTCTCCATTCCTGATGAGGTTCTTTTTACCGAGGGGATAGTTGGCGGTATCGAGGGTGATCAGGACGTGGACGTCTTTGTTTTCGCGGACGCTGGGCCGCCAGCCGTACCATTCGTTGATGGGGGCGGTGTATTGGGCGGGCAGGCGGCGGGTAGCGGGATGGTGGTTGTCGTCGACGATGAGATGGGCTGCGAGGGGCGGCCAGTTGTTGTCGTAGAAGACGGCGCCGCCGAAGAAGTTGACGAACCAGGGCCAGTTGGTGGTCTTGTCGTTGTAGCCGGAGACGTGGAAGCCGAGCCAGGCGCCGCCGTGTTCCATGTAGTTTTGGAAGGCGGTGCGTTGCTCTTTGTCGTGGGGGAAGTCATTGAGCCAGAGGACGAGTTGGTAGTCTTTTAGATTTTCATTGCATTTGTTCCAGTCGGTGGTGGTGTCGAAGGTAAAGCTCTTACGTGCGGCGAGGTCGGTGTAGAAGTTGATCGCGTCGCGGGCGAAGTCGACATGGTCGGGTTCGACGGTGGTGGAGTAGAAGGCGAGGGCGTGGAAGGCTGGCTGGGCGGTGGTTTGGGGGGCGGCGGGTTTGGTTGTGGCGGCCCAGAAGATGGAATTGGAGAAGATTTTTTTATAGACGGGGTCGTCGAAGAGGATGGGTGAATGGCCCATGAAGATGTAGATGTTGCGGGCTCGCATTTTTTCGTTGGTCCAGATGACGGGGTGGTCGCCCATCTTGATGGTGGTGTCGGGACGGTAGGAGGACTCGTCGACGTTAGCGAGGACGCGGACCTTGGGACGGGGAGATTTATCGTAGGTGTACCATTCTTCTTTTTGTACGGTGAAGGAATCGGGGATACCTTTTAGGACAGGGTGACTGTGGTCTTCGAGGTGGACGGTGCCGGAGGCGAAGCGTCCGATGTAATTCTTCCAGCGAATGCTGCCCATAAAGTCGGAGAACCAGGGCCACATGGGGAAGTTGTCGAATTCGCCGAGGAGGGTCGCGTGGTGGAAGCCGATCCAGCCTCCCCTACCCTCTTCGATGTATTTTTTAAAGGCGGTTTGTGTTTCGGGTTTCCAACCGTAGGGGACGTAGTCGAGTTGGATGATGAGTTGGTAGTTTTTGAGCAGGGCTTCGGTCATGGTGTCGGCGTGGGTGCTGTAGTCGATGGCGAAGTTGCTGTCGGCCGCGAGTTGATTGAGCCAGGTTATTGCGCGCCGGGAGTATTCGATGTGGTGGCCGCCGTTTTCGTAGAGGGCGAGGACTCGGAAGCGAGGGGGTGTGGGGCGCGCGGATGCGGGGGGTGTATAATTTCTGGCTTTGCGGTCGAGATTGGTGAAGAGGATGCTGTCCTCGGGGGACCAGGGGTGGCCCCGGCGATAGTCCCACCAGCGGTATTCGATTTTGGACCAGTCGTTGGTGATGCCGGGTTTGACGGGTTTTTCGAAGAAGTTGGTTAGTTGAAGGGTACCGTTTGAAAGGGTCCAGTCAAAGCGAATGTCATAGCCGGGTTTGATGTTGAAATGATCGGTGCCGGTGCTGGATGGGTCAGAGCTTGCGCGGGAATAAGTTATTTTGCCGCCTTTCATGGAGATGGGAGGAAGGGGGTTGGAGGCAGCCCAGAGGATGGCGTCGCGGAGGAGGGTGGCGTAGTTGGTGTCTTTTAAGAGGATGGGGTCGTGACCCGGGCCGATGTAGATCATCCGCCGGTAGCGTTCGTTGGTCCAGATGATGGGATGGTCCCCCATGGGTTTGTTTTGACGATAAGACGACTCGTCGACGGATGCGAGGACGCGGACTTTTCCGCGGGGGCTTTTGTCGAATTCGTACCATTCGTCCGGTATTTGCATGTGTGCGGGCAGGTGGATGGTTGCGGGGTGTTTGCGGTCCTCGATGACGAGGGTCGCCTGCTGGAAGGCCGGGTGGGGGGAATAGACGACGTTGCCCATCAGGTTTTCGAACCATTGCCAGTATTGGGCTTTGCTATTGGGTCCCAGGAATTGTTTGCCGGTCAGGCCGGCGGCGTGGATACCGACCCATCCCCTGCCGGACTCGACGAACTGTTGCAGGGCGGATTGCTGGGAGGCGGACATATCGAAGGGGGCGAGCTGGAGCATGACGAAGACCTGGTAGCGGTCGAGGTTAGCCGGGTTGATGAGGCTGGTGTCGTCGGAAAAGTCGAGGTCGAAGTGGTTTTTGGCAGCCAGGTCCTCGAAGAAGGGGCGCGCGGCGGTCATCATTTTTTGGTGGTCGCTGGCGCGGGAGGTGAGGACGAGGGCCCGAAAATGAGGTTGGGCCTGGACGGAAGAGGCAATGGCAAGGGATGCGATGAGCAGTCTAATCATATTCAAATATCCCTCGTCGGAATCAGACGAACAATTTGTTTACCCCTACTTTAGCACTACATCGACTGTTTTTCAATAAATTAGACTTTCAAAACTACCAATACAACGTGGGGCTTGTCAGAATAATCGTTTTAATTTTTTTGTGTGCGTCTGTGGCAGAGACGGGCCGCGGACAATCGCCGATCGGATTACCCGTGATCAGGAATTACCGGAATACGGATTATCACGCGTCACTGGAGGTATGGGATATCTGCCAGGACAAGCGGGGCTTATTATATTTTGCCAATAACGATGGGCTGTTGACATACGATGGCGCCTATTGGAAGGTGTATCCGTTGCCGAACAAGCCGGCGATCCGGTCGATGGCGATGGATGCGGAGGGTCGGATTTTTACCGGGGGACAGGACGAGGTGGGCTATTTCTTTCCGGATGCTGCGGGGATATTACAGTTTCATTCGTTGAAGGAGCTGTTGCCAAAACAGGCGCAGCAGTTTGCGGATATCTGGAATGTGGTCGTGATGAAGGAGGGTGTATTTTTCAGGACGAACGAGGCGATTTTTTGGTGGACGGCCGGCAAGATGCAGGTCTTCGATGCACCGGGGGGATGGCAGCTGCTGACGCAGGCGAATGGTAAGTTATATGCGGCTGATAAGACAAAGGGGTTGCAGGTATTTAGCAATGGACAGTGGGTTGCCGCGGCTCGGGGGGATGGGGGCGCCGAGCTGCATATTACGGGAATCGTCGGGTACGTCAAAGACACGCTGTTGGTGTCGACGGTGAAGAACGGGTTTTATCTGCTACATGATTCGATGCTGGTGCGGAAGCCGACGGTGTCGGATGGGTTATGGACGAATGACCTGATCAATACGCTGTTGAAGATGGGGCCGGACAGGTATGTGGTGGGGACGAGGACGGGGGGAGCGCTGGTATTGGATGGACAAGGGGCTATTGTTCAGCGATACGGCGGAGGAGAAGGTCTGCAGGGCAATAATGTACTTTGTCTGCGGGCGGACCGGTCGTCGAATTTGTGGCTGGGATTGGAGAATGGGATTTCGGTGGTCCATTATAATACTGCGGTAAAACAAATCCGTCCGGTAAGGGATAATCAGCTGCTTTGCGATGCGGTAAGCGTATATGGCGGAAGGTTGTATGTGGGGACTTCGAATGGCTTGTACAGTGTGGGAGTGGAAACCGGGAGCCGGGATATGAGTTTGACCAGAGGTGAGTTTACGGAAGTAGGAAATACGAAGGGAAGGGTTTGGAGCCTGGCGGAGATGGATGGACGATTGTTTGTGGGGAATCAGGATGGGGCTTCGGTGTTGCAGGGGAATAAGGCGATGCCGATATTGACGAGACATGGGGCGTGGAACTTTGTACAGACTGTCGATGGGGGCATCGTAGCGGGAACATATACGGGTTTGCAGGCGATCACGCCCGATAAGGGAGGGTTTAAAGATGGGGGGAGGGTAAGCAATTTGTATGAGTCGCTGCATAAGGTGTCGGCTGATAGTCATGGGGTCGTCTGGGCGTCACATCCGTATAGGGGTGTTTTTAAGAATCCGATACGGGAGGGGAAGACTTATAAGCATTATGGTGTCAATGAGGGCCTGCCGTCCAATCTGAATAATTCTGTTTATCGTGTCCGGGGTGAGGTGGTGGCGGCGACGGCGAAGGGGGTGTATGCATATGATAGTGGTGTGGACCGATGGGTTCCGTCGAAATTGTTTACACCGATTTTTCATGATACGAGCGTAGAATGTCTGGCCGGTGATCGTGAGGGGAATGTTTGGTTTGTGAGTAATCAGCGCGTGGGGGTTATCGATTTCTCTAAATCTTCGGTTACTTATTTCCCGGAGCTGACGGATGTGGTGGTGAAGGGATTTCCTTTTATTTATCCATATGACAGGGAGAATATTTTCGTCGGGGGGAATAATGGATTGTTTCATCTGAATTATAGCCGTTATATACAGGAGAGCAGCCCGTTGACGGTGTTGATCAGCACGGTGAAGGCGATTGCGGAGAGGGATAGCCTGGTGTATGGAGGGTATGGCCCGGGCGGTGATGTGAAGCTGGCGAACCATTGGAACTCTTTTCATTTCGAGTATTCTTCGCCGACTTACTCGCAGCAGGCCGGGGTGGAGTTCAGCTATAAGCTGGAGGGGTTTGATAGAGAGGAGTCGGAGTGGACGTTAAAGACGGAGAAGGATTATACAAATCTGCCGCATGGGCGGTACCAGTTTTTGGTTCGGGCCAGGGACAATCTCGGCAATGTTTCGGCGCCGGTGGGATTTTCCTTTGTCGTCCGGCCTGCGTGGTATCAGACGTTTTGGGCGTATTTGCTGTATTTGTTGTTGGGCGTGGGGGTGGTGTATGCGGTGCGGAAGGTGTGGCGGCGGAGGCTGGCGCTGCAGCAGAAGAAGCACGAGGAAGAGCAGGCGCGGCTGAGCTATTTGCATAGTCTCGAGCTGGACCGGAAGGAGAAGGGGTTGATTGCTTTGCAGAATGCGAAGCTGGAGGGAGAGCTGCAGTTTAAGAACAAGGAGCTGGCGACGGTGACGATGCATCTGGTGGAGAGAGGGGGGATTTTGTCGAGTATCAAGGAGGAGCTACAGACGGTGATCAAACAGTTGAATATTCCGAATTTGTCTTATTCCTTTAAGAGCGTGTTCAAGATGATTAGTGATACGGAGAAGGCGGATGAGGATTGGAATAAGTTTGCGCTGTATTTTGACCAGGTGCATAATAATTTCCTGTCGACGTTGAAGACAAGGTTCCCGCAGTTGAGCCCGACGGATTTGAAGTTGTGTGCGTATTTGCGGTTGAATCTGGCTTCGAAGGAGATTGCGCAGATTTTAAATATTTCGTTGAAGGGGGTTGAGGTGAGCAGGTATCGGTTGCGGAAGAAGTTGAATTTGTCGCCGGAGGTTAATTTGTATGATTTTTTGATTGAGGTGACAGGGGCGGCGTTATAGGATATCGTCCTTTTTCGGCTTGGTCTTAGTATATAGTTCACGTACTTCATCAATTGAATTGAGTGACTTAGCAGAAGTAGGAGGTTTGATCTGCATAGAATCAATAAAATTCTTTACCCATTGGGGAGAATCGGATTGTTGAAAGACAATGGTTCCTTTTTCTGCTTCCAAACAGGTAAATGGAGTATTTGTATTGTCGATAAAGAGTATTTTATCGGGCATATGAAAGTAATGGCGCATCAATTTTAATCCACTTTCATAACGAGCGAAGACTTCGTTCGGAGGCACATGGTGTTCACCTCTCTTTACCCGTTCTTGTATTCGCTTGGTGGTAATCAGGAGGTTATTGACGCCTATATAATACAGTTCGATCCGGTAGCCTTTCTTTTGCATTTCCTCCAGCCATTGAAAGGTTTTTGTTTCATGAAGATTGTTTTCAAATGCAAAAGATTGTTCTTCCGCAATATACTTCTTCATTTGCTCGCTACCATATTGACGCGCCAATTCTGCGAGCATTAGTGAGGCCTGCTCTGCTTTTAGTTCTTTTGCAATAAAATCAGCATTGATATAGGGAATTGAAGGACCCAGCAATTCTTCCCTGATTGTTGATTTTCCTACTCCATTGGTACCACCTACTACATAGATGGTTTTAAGCATGGTACTCCCGAGTTTCGATCAGTTGACCATTTATTTCTTCGATGATCATTTTCCTACCATCTGCATATTCCGCAATGAGGTAATCATTCTCCCCGTAGTAAACAGGCGAGCCTGCTGCCCATGCCCGGTCCCGGATTTTTTTGTCCAGGCGGCTGCTTACTTCAGCCAGTTCCCGCGGGCTCAACTGTTCGAAGGGCTTTTTTGCATGTCCATATTGTACTAAAGAATCGATGTTCATAGTCCAATTTTATTGGTACAAATATACGAAAAATTGTGGGTAATGACGAAGGATTGAGGGTGTTTCAGCGCGGGGTTTGAGGAGAAGAAGCCGAAGGGTATGAGGGAGAAGCCGAGGTGGTGGACGGGCATGACGGGCCATTCTTCGGGGCGGACGATGTGGGTGATGCCGGCGACGTACCAGAGGACGAGGTCGGTGTTGGATATGGGGCGATTGGCGGAGGTCCATTGGGGGAGGCCGTCGTAGGTTTTGGTGGTGGCGGGGGAAGTGGTGGCGGGATAAGGGTAGACGAGGGTGCCGTCTTCTTTGAAACGCCAGATAAAGCCGTAGTCGTAGTTTTCGATGGTCGTGAAGTATTTTATGACGAGATTGGTCGCGCGGCGGGAGACGGAGTTGATAGATATGCCGTGTTTTTTCAGGAGGGCGATCCAGTTGGGGTCGGAGCGAACGATGGCGTCTGAGAGGGAGTCGTCGGCTTCGAGGCCCATGCCGGTGACGTTTGGAATATTTTTTATGGAGATGATTGTTGATGTTTTTAGGTCGACGATGGCTTCGTTCATGCCGGGTTTGGCGTAGTCGCAGAAGCTTAGGAAGGCTTCGCGGCGAAAGGGGTCGCCGGGCGAGGGGAAGTGAGGTTATTTATAGATGCGCCCCATATAGGGGTCATCGAAAATAACTTTTTTTAGCTGTCCGGGATCGATAGTTCCCTGGCGGGCATATACGACTTTCCCACCGGGTTCCAGGAGCAGGCTATAGGGGAGCGCGCCCTGCCATTGAGGGTCAATGGCTTCGATGAGTTTGTATTTGTCGTCGCCGGTGAAGATATAGTTCGGGGAGGATGATTGCTTCTTTGTTAAGAATTCGAGGGCTTGTTTTCGCGCGGAAGGTTGGTCCATGCTGATGCTGACGAGCTGGAAGCCGCGGTCACGGTACATGCGGTTGAGGGTGACGAGTTCGGAGAATTCCTGGACGCAGGGAACGCACCATGTCGCCCAGAGATTGATCAGGCGGAGCTTCTTTGTATTGTTTATTAGCAGCTGCGCGATGCCGGGATAGCTGATGGTGTCGAGCCTGACGGGTTCTTTGGCCCAGTTGGTCGCTGCTGTTTCTGTCCAATTACTTTTTTCCTTCCATTTTATCGAGCAGCCGAAGACTTTTGTCGTCGCTACAGCGACAGAGCTGTTGGTGAGCAGGGCGTCGATGGCGTTGCGGGTGTCGTCGGACCGCGGTGTTTTTTTTGGGTCTTCGGTGTCGTCGAAGCGGCCGTTGTAGCGGAGCTTGCGGTCCTTATCGAAGACATAGATATGCGGCGTGGAGACGGGGCCGAATTGTTTGGAGACGGCTTCGGTCTCGCCGTCGTAGAGATAGGGGAAATTATAACCGGCGTCTCTGGCGCGGATTTTCATTTCGTCGAAGGAGTCGCCGAGGTCACTGTACCCGAGCTCGTCCAGTCTCAATGCGGAGGGGTAGTTCGGGTTGATGGCCACCACGCTGACGCCTTTTGCGGCGTAGTCCTTTGTGAGCCGGATCATGCGGTTTTCGTAGGCCTGGGAGGTGGGGCAGTGATTGCAGATGAACATGACGACGAGGACGTTTGCGTCTTTGAAGTCAGCCAGTGTATAGCTCCTGCCGTCGATGCCGGGGAGGTTGAAGTCGGGGGCGGGGGCGCCGATGGAGAGCGTGGGATGATCGTCGGAGTGAGCCTCGTCGGTCAGGTAGGCGGGTTGAGCCGCGGCGATGGCCAGGAGGTACCAGGCTGTGTGAGGCAACCATTGCTCAGCCCAACGCCAGTCGTAGTCTTTACCGGTCGATGCATAAGACAGGTTGAAGTCGATATCGTGTTCGTTGTCGAGACCCGAGGTGATGCCGTTGACGATGCCGCCGGGGGCGTTGGTGTATTCGAAGGTCCCGAAGAAGCCGTAGGCGGGGTTGTGGAGGCCGGTGCCCTGGAGCATGCTGGCGTCGAAGGGGTTGCAGCCGAGGATCCAGTTGAGCTGGTCGATGGCGAAGGTTTGGAGGGAGTCGGCGAAGGGGCGGTCGTTTACGAAGAGGGGTGCGGCGAGGCGGGCGGCGGCGGCCATGGAGCCGAGGCGGGCGTCCTCACCCTGCCACCAGGGGGATGCTTCGCTGCCGTGGGGGAAGAAGAAGGCGCTCCGGCGCTGGCCTATCGTATCCTGGACTAACTGGCGGCTATAGCCGAAGGGGTTGGGAACTTCGTGGGTGATTTTTAGTTCGTATTCGAGTGAACGGCGGATGGCTGACTTGATATTTTGTTTGATGGTGGGGGAAGCGTAGGGGTAGTAGTAGACGAGGCTTACGACGGGCAGGCCGGCGTCGGAGGGATGGAAGAAGGGACGGTCGGCGTCGTCGGCGCGCCAATAGCTTTTGGTCAGGCGGTTTAAAAGATTGTTGGCGCGGCTTTCGGCAGCTTGTTGGTAGACGGGTTTTCGGGTGGCCTTTAGTAGCTCAGTCGCGGCGGCGAGCGCACAGTAGTCGTCGAGGATATTTTCTTTCCCGTCGTTGGTCATGGCGGCATTTTCCTTTTCGAGGAAGGCGAAGGCTTCTTCGGCGGCTCTCAGGTAATCGGCGCTGCTGTACTGGCCGGAGATGCCTGCGGTGCAGGCCATGGCGAGGGCGGCGATGGACATGCCGGCGCCGGAGCGGTAGCTGGACTGGTAGCTGCGCCAGTCGTTGCTGGTGCGGTCACCGCCGAAGGAGGCGTCTTTGGATTGCTTGATGCGGTAGGATTGCTGTTCGGGGCTGAGGACGCGGTCTTTGGGGAGCTTGGCCGGGCCGGGGGCGCCGACGGAGCGGTAGAAGGAGCCGTTTTTTGCGTGTACACGATAGAGATAGTCCGCTCCGTAGATCGATTCGTCGGTTATGCGGCGCATGAATTGTCTATAGTCGGTGCCGGTACGGGCCGCGAGGAGCTCGTTCGTCTTTAGCAGGCTGTATTCGACGAGGGGGATTTGTTGGGGGTTGAAGAAGGAAGAGAAGGATAGATGTGAGAGGTGTTTGCCGTAGTCGCCGGTGGCGTCGTACCAGCCGCCGCTCAGATTGATGGTGTCATGGGTGATGGGGTGGACGAGATGCGCGTCGGCCTGGTCGATGAGGCCGGCGGAGCGTTGGCCTTTGAAATAATATATGATGTCGGAGAGGGTCGACTTTTCGAGGATGTTTCTCCCGATGGTAAATGGGTGGGACGTGGTCGTACCTACGCGGAGGTAGTAGACGCCGGAGGTCATGCAGGTGCTGAAGTCCATGGTCCAGTAGAGCCAGTGTTTCCATTTGTCGACGGGGCCGGTGTAGACGGGCTTGCCGGTCAGAACGACTTTTCCGGTGCTGTCGTTGACGAGCTGGAAGGTCGTCAGGGGCAGTTTGGATTCGGCTTGAAGGACGGCACGCTTAGCCCGGGTGGTTTCGTAGCCGACCTGGTTGGTGAGGATTTTTATAGTTTGGCCGGAAGCGAATACAGGTAATAGTAAGATCGCGGCAAAGATGAGGCGCATAGACTTATTTTATTGGATCTCCACTACTTCATAGAAGGATTGGTGACCTGTGATGTATATCGTTTTGTTGTCCTTACCAAATGTAATGCTTGTAGGTCGTTCGGGGGTTCTGATGAAGCCGGTTTGTTTGCCCTGGGGATCGTACCGGTAGATGTCGCCGTCGGCGATATAAACATTACCAAAGGCGTCGACTGCGTTGGTGAATTCGCCTCGTTCGGCAAAGTAGGTCAGGTTAGAAAGATAGCCCTCGGGGCTGACGTCGCAGCGGACCGTTCGTTTGTCGTATTCATCGGTAACGTATAGGGGCTTGCGGGGATAGGCTGCTGCCAGGGCAGAGCTGCGGGCGAGGTCGTAGACGATGGGGATGATGGTTCTGTTGTCGGGCGCGCCCCAACAAAATGCTGGTTTAGCTATCGCTATGCTGTTGAAGTCGTGGAAGTCACGCCAGCGATGGGATGGGTAGAGGATTTTTTCGGGATTGGGGATGCTGCCCATCGGGATTTTTTTGAGTAGTTGGATGGACTCGTCGGGGTTCTCGGGGTCGATGCTATAGGCCAGGGATGAGAAGCCGGAGTTGCCCCAGCCGCTGAAGGAGGTGCCGCCGGCGTCGGGGGGATTGGTGAAGGTCTCTTGTTTGCCATCGACGAGCCAGCCGGGCTTGGGCGTGTATTTGAAGACGACGAGGAGGTTATCCTTTGTGTCGCAGGCAAGAGAGAGCGGCTCCCAGGGATAGTCGGCGACGAGGGTGGTGGTTTGGGCGGCGGGGGAATAGCGGTAGATGCGGCGCATGCGGGATTCGCAGAAGTAGATGTTGCCGCGGGAATCGGTGGTGGCGCTTTGTGCGAATTCGAAGCCGGTGGCGAGGCGGAGGGAGAAGCTTGCGGTTGTGAGGGTTGCGCGGCCTGTGATGTGCCCGGTCGTTGAGCCGGGGTGGTTGATCATCAGGCGGGCGAACTCCCAGGGGCGGACTTCGGTGTTTGTGTTTATATCATAGAGGGGGCTGGTGGTGGTGTACTTGATCTGGCTGTAGTTGTGGACGTTGAGGAATTCCAGATGGTTGTTGGCCCCCCACAGGCGAATAGAGTAAGGATAAGGTTTAATGACGCGTATCACGCGGAACATATATAAGTTGGCGAAGGTCAGGTCGTGGCAGTCCTCGATTTCCATGGGCTGGCATTCGGTGGACTCGCGGGACTCTTCTTCGAGCTGCATGGCGTAGATCTTCCAGTTGGCGACTTTGTTGAGACGCACTTCGTTGCGAACGTGGTGTTCGATGGACATGGCGTAGATGCGGCCGGGGGTCGTTGTGTTGGAGATGTAGGTGCCGGCGGCGCCGTAGGTGCTGGCGGACCAGATGTCTTTGAAGGTGCCGCCGCCGTTTTCGGTGATCCAGAGGGACCAGTATTGGGTGTCCCAGTCTTTTTCAGATTGGTTGTTGCGGTTTGGGGGATTGGGGGCGGTTGCCAGGTTTTGGGAGGGTTGGGCGCCCGGGCGGAACATGGTGCCGTGGCCGCCGATAAATTTGACATCGTTAAGGTAGGAAGCGGCGCCGGCCATCCATTTGCAGGCGACGGCCCGCGGGTTGCTGGCGCCGGTAGAGAGGCCGATGCCGGTGACGATGTTGGCGCCGCCGCGGGAGGTTTCGAGTAAGGGGACCGGACTGCCGAAGCCGCCGAAGGCCTGGGTGTTTTCGGGTACCTGGAATTGCGTTGCTATCGGGTTGAGCCCGATAAGTACGGTGTTGGGTTTGAGTTTTAGGGTGTTGGTGATGCGGTACCAGCCCTGGGGGACGTAGATGGTCGGGTACTTTTCGATGGCGTCCTGGATGATTTTGGTGTCGTCGGTTTCGCCGTCGCCTTTTGCGCCGAGGGATTTTAGGTTAGTCCAGGTGGACATCGCGGGGAAGGCGGGGATGTCGGAGGCCAGGGTGGTTGGGAAGGTGGGGAGGGGTTGGAGGTCTATCGTTGTCGAGTAGGCAGGGGCGGCGGACCAGTCGTTTATCTGGAGGCCGGCGGTGAAGGTCTTTACGGTGTAAAGGATATTGGGGGTTCGACGGATGCCGCGACCGTCGTCAGAGGTTTGGCGGAAGCCGATGGTTTGTCTTTGGGTGGTCTTGTCGAGGATGAGGACGGGGGTGTTGCGGCAGGCTATGTTCCGCAGGTTGATCTGGACGAGGGAGGCGGCCTCGTTGCTGATGCGGATGGCGGGGCCGGTGATGGCGTCGAAGGTGCAGTCTTCCATGAAGAGTTTTTCATGGTAGTTGGAGTCGATGTCGATGACGGCGGGGACGTTGCGGGCGCGGAGGCGGACGATGGTGAGGCCGGCTTCGCGGGTGCGGATGGCGGCTTTGCGCTGGCCTTCGAACCAGGTGTCGACCATCATGTACTGCCATCCGGGGGAAGGTTTCGTCGTGTAGATGCCGTAGTCGCCGCCGAAGAAGCGGACGTCTTCCATTTCGTTGCCGACGTCGAAGAGGCCGGCTTTGCCTTTGCCGATGTAGATGTCGACGTGTGAGATGAAGCTGTGCTGGGCGAAGTGGGTGCGGAGAGCTACGGCGGCGGGGT
>JADMIO011507074.1_pt1 | contig 29356 bp, 36 predicted proteins | sample 8958161 | NCBI WGS metagenome assembly JADMIO01 (sample SAMN16585339, study PRJNA669376) | soil metagenome | isolation source: Crop rotation soil | place: USA: Cullars Rotation, Alabama | collected 2011 | reverse complement strand
AAGCCAAGGCGGCAGCCGCTCACTACCGCCGTCAATCCAAAACGCAACTGTAGTATTAGTTGCAGGAGCCGGCTCACTTGAGTACGATTTCGTACAGCCCTACACTGGAGTTCCTAGGGAGTGCTCTCCGTCTCTCTAGGGTCTTCAGGCAGCGACTGCCCCGTTTGCTGTCATTGCGGCACGCGGGGCCTTTCTTTGTCAGCCCGCCTGTCCCGTGTGGTCCAGCGCTGCTTCCAGCTTGGTCAGCTCGGCCCGAAGGCTCTCCTCCAGTTCCGAGGCAGCCTCCGCCGCCTGCTGAACCTCTGGCCCGAGATCTCTCTCCCCGGCAGCCGCCCTGCGGAGGAGAGCGCCGCAGTGTAGGAGGGCAATGATCGTCTCATGGATCGTCTGCGCCAGATCCTGAGGCATGAACTTGCCAGTGTCGGGCATAGCATCTCCCTTCTCGCAAACCACACGCGCGACAGAACCCTAGCTGCTCAGGCGAACGCCGGCCGGGTTTCAGATCGCTGACACTCGTCTTGCGGCACCTGACGAAGCCCTTTCATCGGGACGAGCTGGTGGCGCGCATTCATGCCATCGTGCGCCGCTCCATGGGCCACGCCCAGTCGGCCGTGCGCTGTGCTGACCTGGTCGTGACCCCGCCCGGCCGCTTGATAGCAGGCGTTGCAGGCCGCCTTCAGTGAACCGTAAGCTGCCATGAAGGCTTCGGCATGTCGCTTGGCCTTGCTGAAGCCCGACAGCCCCGTCGTGCTTGTGAGCGCACGAACCGACATGAACCAATCTTAATCTCCCGGCCAGGACGCCGTCATGGCCCATCCCGATATTGGGTCCCACGCCGCTCGTGCGCAGCGGCAACACGTTTTGACCCAAGGAGGAGACCCATGTTGGACAGGACCCCTGTCGCCCGCTCACCCCGCCGCAAGGGCGCACTCGCTTCCGTTGCGGCCATCGCCCTCGTGGCCACTGGCGCCCTCGGGGCCACGCTCTACGAGGCGCGCCTGCCCGCGCTCGCCCAAGGCCTCGCCCAAGCCACGACCCCGACCGCGGCTCAGGCCACGGCCCAGCCAATGCCCTCCTTCGCCGATGTGGTCGACAGGGTGAAACCGGCCGTGGTCGCCGTTCGCGTGAAGCTCGAAAACGTTGCTGCAGACGAGGACGGCTTCCAGAGCTTTGGAGGCGACAACCTCGACCAGCTTCCCCCGCAGATGCGCGAGTTCTTCAAGCGCTTCGGGGACAACGGAATGCCGCAGCGCCGGGGCGTTCGGCAAGGGCTTGGTTCTGGGTTCTTCATCTCCGCTGACGGCTATGTGGTCACCAACAACCATGTCGTCGATCATGCCAAGACCGTGCAGGTGACCACCGATGACGGCCGGACGCTCGACGCCAAGGTGGTCGGCACGGACCCGAAGACCGATGTCGCTCTGTTGAAGGTCCAGGAGGGTGGCAGCTTCCCGCACGTCTCACTGGCCAAGGCCGCCCCGCGGGTGGGTGACTGGGTGGTGGCGATCGGCAACCCCTTCGGCCTTGGCGGGACCGTGACGGCCGGCATCGTGTCGGCGCGCGGCCGCGACATCGGGGCGAGCCCGTATGACGACTTCCTGCAGATCGATGCGCCCATCAACAAGGGCAACTCGGGCGGGCCGACCTTCAACCTCCAGGGCGAGGTCGTGGGCGTGAACACGGCCATCTTCTCGCCCTCGGGCGGCAGCGTGGGTCTTGCCTTTGCGATCCCGTCCGAGACGGTGCAGTCGGTGGTTGACCAGCTTGAGAAGGGCGGCACGGTCACGCGCGGCTATTTGGGCGTGCAGATCCAGCCGCTCTCGAAGGACCTCGCGGACAGCCTCAAGCTCTCGACCGAGAAGGGGGCGCTGGTGGCCAGCGCGCAGGAGGGCGCCCCGGCCGCCAAGGCCGGCCTCAAGGCTGGCGACGTGATCACGGCGGTGAACGGCGAGCCGGTCGCAAGCGCGCGCGAGTTGTCGCGCAAGATCGCCGGCCTGAAGCCTGGGACGAAGGTCGAGTTGAGCTACGTGCGGGATGGCAAGCCGCAGACGGCCTCGGTCGAACTCGCCAGCCTGCCGAACGAAACGACGGCGCAGAACGAGACGCTGGAGAACAGCGGCCCACAGCTTGGCCTCCGGCTAGCTCCGTCCGATGAGGGTGTCGAGGTTGTGGCCGTGAGCCCGTCCAGCCCGGCCGCCGACAAGGGCCTCAAGGCTGGCGACGTGATCCTGCAGGTTGGCGGCCAAGCGGTGTCGAAGCCTGCCGATGTGAAGGCCGGGCTTGATGCCGCGAAGAAGGAGGGCAAGAAGGCCGTTCTGCTGCTCGTCAAGAGCCGCGAGGGCACCCGCTTCGTCGCAATCGCAACGCCTCAGGCGGGCTAAGCTCAGACAACGTTGCGGGCGGTGGCGCGGTCTCAGGGCCAGCTCCGGCGAGGCGCCCACAATCCCACCGTAGCGCCTCATAGGCGGCAGGCTGTCGAGAACAGCCTGCCGCTGTTCACCCGCGGTCAGGTGCTTTTTGAGAATGCAACGACGTTCAAGAGTTCGTCGGGGGCGCTTCGAGAGCGCGCCTGCGCACGTTGCTCAAGCCGAAGTGCGATGCACTCATGGCTCCCCACGATCCATTTCAGGCACAGGCGCAGGCCGCTCAGGTATGTTGCCGCCTGTCATCAGTCCGTCTTACGCCTGATCAGGATGGACGTGCTCGTGAACCCCTGGCCCATCTCGCTGGCCAGATAGTTGACCCGATCGCGTTCGGCCCTGAGAGCCGCCGTCCGCTTGCACAGGCGCGAGCCCTTGAGGGCCGAGCCGTTTCTGGACACGCCGGTTTTCCCGACTTTCTTCCGCCTGCCTGCCATCACGTGGTCCGCCGCTCCTGAAGGAGAGCCGCGAGCGTGACCCCGCGCTGGTTGGCCTCGTCGATGTCGGCCTGCCGCTGGAGCGCGGCATTCGGGTCATAGAGCGCCACCAGCTTGGGCGCGTTCGCTTTCGCGATGCGGCCCCGCTTGCGAGGCTTCTTGAACCCGTCCAGCAGGATGTTGCTGTCCCCGTTGAAGACCACCGCTCGCAGCGTGTCTTCAGCCTCCCAGCGGGCCAGAACGAACTGGCCCACGAAATAGTGCTTGCCCGGCGGGGAGCCGATATGACCCATCCAGGCCCGAGAGCCGTCCTCGATCATCTGGACCGCGCCCTCATAGGCCATCTGGTAGAGCCCGAACTGGTCGGCGGTCATCTCACCCGCCTCGCGCTTGCCCGTGGCCCAACTGAGGACCCTGGACGGCTCCAGGAGTTGGACCACGCGCCACCACTGGGGTTGCTGGAAGTCGATGGTGCCCTCGGTCCAGGCGAAGAGCTTGAGGGCGAATTGGGATTGCCCCTGTTTGGGCGGGCTGGCGGAGTTGTCGAAGAACTGCGCCTGAAGGACCCGGATGCCGTCGACCGGGAACAGACGTGGAAGGAGCGGCGCTTTATGCGCCTTTGTTTGAAGTGCCATTCACTAAAGCCATTTTGTTCAAATCAGATGACTTGTTCACCTGATATGAGCAAAATATCAGGCCGGATTCTGCGCCGACAATATTTTTCTGATTAGTTTATCTAATAGATGTAATCTAATATTAGCTAATGAGAAACTTCGTTCCACGGGCTGCGCCCTTGAACGAATACGGACGGCCAAGGCCGCCCCGCAAAGACTTCGGCTTACTTCGTTCTCCTCTGCCTTCAAGACCGAAAAGTACTGAAGCAAATAAGAACCGCCCCCGCCCCGCCCGGATTGGATGCCGCCCCCGGACCCGGACCGATCCCGCCTCCGCTCGACCCCACCCCCGCGTTGACGCGGGCATGGGGGAACGGAACTCTCGGATTGCTCGCAGCGGTCCTCCTCACGGGGGCCCCCGGCAGTAACGGACGACGTTCATACTCTAATCCCGGCGAAAGCCATTCTGCACGGCGCACCCGTCAATCTTGCCCACCCCGCTGTATTGATTTCGTCGTCGCCGGGGCTACCGTGCTCCTCTGCTCCATGTCTCGCCTGTGGCTCTGTCCCATGGGGATCGCACGTCCCCGGCTTCCAGGCATCCACGCGTCGCGCCCCCGCTCCGAATTGGGTTGCTCGATTCGTCGTCGCCCAGCAGCGCCGCGATCAGGGGCTCTCCCGATTGGGTGCAGGCAAGCAGCGGCAAGCGCCGCCTCTCTGACGCAGGGCGCTCATGTTCCCAGGAGCCGTTCGGGCACTCTGGTAAAAGTCCATGTGGTGCCCAGGTGCGAGGTTGAACCTCTTGCACACTTAGCCTCTCACCCGGCCTTGAACGGACATCCTCCGTCGCCTTCAAGGCGGGGTGCAGCTTAGCGGCTGCAGCCCTGTGCGGTGACCGGCCACACCGCTTCCACTCTGCTGCCTCGGTGAACCGTGTAGACGCTGTACAGGTTCACCGTCGTGTCGCAATGGCTCGGCAACAGGCGGACGACGTCGCCAAGGCGCAAATCAACCGGCCCGCCACCCACCCGAACCAGCCTGCCGTGTTCGTCCCCGGCAAACTCGAACACGAGGTCATCCCGGCCAAAGCCTCCGGAGGCCCAGCGTCGCAGCTGGCCCGCACGTTCCTCGTTATCCAGCGCATGCTGGCGGAAGGCCGTGTACGATCGCAAGAGTCGGGCGGTGATGCGGACCGATGGCTCCAACGTGTGCGCTTGGTATTGGGAGCGCAAGCGCACCCTTCCGCGGCGCCAGGGCCGGAGCGGCTTGCCAGTGGCCTTCGGAACGTTAGCGGATACGGTACATGCGGTAATCGAGCGATTCTGAAGGGCGTGCTTTTGTTCCCCGACCCCGATCTCAAGCGACTGCCCGAACGGCTCTGCTTGCCGCGCTCGTCCTGCTCGGAGCCTAGACGGTGCGGCAATTTCTGCCGGCCCTGGCTGGGGCGGCAATTTTCGGCATCGCTCTCTGGCTGTTATGCGGTGGACCGGCCGTACCTCGACGGCAACCGCATCCTCCGCCTCCATGATTTGATCTTGGCGCATCTGCCTGGACGAACGCTGGTTGAGGCGCTCACGACCGGCGTCGAGCAGCTCGCCACCGAGTTCGGCTGTCTGGGGATTTCCGTCGATCTCCCGGCGACCCCATTGGACGGCGCACAGCACGGGAGCACACAAGCTGCGTTGCAGTCCGCGGATTTTCGCATCTCTGCCGTGACGATGCGGCGGGATCATACGGTTGCATGTGCACTATAGGGTCTGAATGACACGCGACGCCTCAGTTCCGGCTCGCCAGGCTCATCGCAAGCGAGAGAGCGCCCACCAACATGAGGCTGAGGGCCCACGTCGCATCCAGATTGAACCAACTCCGCGACACAAACTTGAGACCCACGTAGCGGTAGACCAGCCACGCCAAACATCCGCCGGCTGCGATCATCGCGACAGCGTGGACAACCGAGACCAGGACGGCCATTCCGAGATTGGCGTTGATGAGGGCGCCTGCCGCTTCGTGGCCTCTGTCGCGGTCGGCGGCCCGGCAGAGGCCAAGATAGATCGGCACGAGCATCAATCCTGCGCCGTGAGCGATCGCCACGGCGAACGACCAGAGTCCCAGTTGCGTCGGTCGGATCCGCGCCAGCCCCCGCGGATGGCGCCGGTTGACGAACCGGACCATGCCGAACCCGATGACCAGGAGGCTGGCGCCGATCTGGATCGGTCGCTGCCACTGGACGAGAGCGACCAGCAAAGAGAAGGGAAGGAGCACCCCGAGCATCGCCAGCAGATGGCCGACCGTTAAGGGCCAAAGTGCTGCCACGAGGGCGCGCGAACTCCTTTCCATCAGCCCGGCCGAAACAGCGAGCGGCCATCCCATCCCCGGGTTCACGCCGTGATAGAGGCCACTCACGACGACCGCCAGCCAGAGCAGGGCAGGTGTCCGGTCCACCCAAGTTCAAGTCGACGGATAGCAGAACGAATCCGTCGAGCAGTCGCCGCCTTCGAGCCGGATCTGATGCGCCCGGTATCCGTCGGGGAAGCTCACCCAGTAGTCCTCGGCCAACTCGAGGCCGCCGCTCGGGCTCGCATGGGCCATGACCTCAGCGCCCGGCACTCCGTCAGGATAGAATTGGTTGTCCCACGTCGAGTAGAGTGAGTTGGTCCAGTAGACCCGCTTGCCATCGCGGCTGATCTCGACCATCTGCGGGCCGCCTGCGTACGGGTTGCCGTTCGGATGCGGTGTGCGCCGCGCGATACCACCGACGTGGACCGAGCCCGCGAGCTGCGGCTTCCTCGGGTCGGTGACATCGTATTGACGCATCTCGCCGGTCCCCCAGCAGGCAACATACAGAAATCTATCATCCATGGAGAGGTCGATGTCGGTCACCAGCGGCGGCACTGCGCCGAACCCCTGCAGGAGGGGCGGCAGCTGGTCCTTGGGCGCCGGCTCGGGCGCGATCGTTGCCGTCTTCTCGACGTGGAACTGGCCGCCTTCGCGCCACCAGGTCCAGATCGAGCCTTCGAGGTTCGTGGTGTCGACCACCACGCCCAAGAAGCCGTACTCACGAACCGGATCATGCGCGGGCCGCACCTCCAGCGCCATCTGGTGGTTGGCGCCGAGATCGATCGTCTGGACGTTGCGCCGGGCCCGCAGGTCCCAGAAGTGGATTTGATGGCCATACTTGTTCGCGAGCAGGTCCTCCGCGACGATCCCGCTCTCGAACTGTGGCGGTAGCCCCCACTCGCTGGTCACCATGTAATCGCGGGGCAGGTTCCACCAGAAGTCATAGTGCAATTTCTGGGGTCCACGGTCGATCTCCCAGCGACCGAGGATCTCGAACGTCTGGCAGTCCATGATGAAGACGCCGGGCGGCCCGTCGGTGCCGTCCTTGCCGCCGCCGCCAAGCGTACTGACGTAGATGCCTTCCGGCCCGCAGTGAACCGTGTGGGGCCGCGAGTAGCCGGTTTTGTTGAACAGCTCCTCCGGCTCGATGATCTTGTGGATCTTCGCCTGAGTAGGATCGGGCTTCGTATCCACCACGTAGATGCGCGAGGAGCGGATGCCTGGGATGATCAGATAACGCCGCTCGAGAAACGCGTGACCGGTGAGCGGCGACAAGGACGACGAGCAGGCATTCCAGCCGAAATGGTGGAACTCGTCCCCCTTGTAGGGCATCGTCACCGTGTGGACGACCTGACTGTAGGTCGGCGAGCCAGGCTTCACGTCGATTACCGCGAGCGCGTCGGGCCTCGAGAAATCCGGGCTCAGCAGCACAGTATAGGCGAAGTTCTCAGGCGGGGCCTCCATCGCAAGCTTTGGCGATGCGTGGAAGGTCGGATCGGGCCTCATCGTCATCGGAATGCCTCTCCGTTGTTATCGGGGCCCAGCGCCCCTGTAGGTTGGGCTCATGTGCCTCTAGGTCTTGCCTCTAGGTCTAGGGGTGATCTGAACCGACATATTCTGGCCGCGCCGGGGCGGGCCATCGGACGCCGGTGGTGACGCACGCACAATACCACGCGGCCGCGCGCCGCTCATTCGTGAGCGGGGCGTTGCACTTCCCATCTATGGGGGCCTGAAGAGGCGCGGGAGCACTTGCGAGACCTCGAAGAGCGTTCGTCTTAAGCCCTCAAGAGGTGAGACGCCGTTGGCGAAGTACTCAGGGGAGCTCATTCGTGGGTCCGCTGGAGCGGACCGCGTGAGTTCGCCGTCAGCCGGGGAGGGGAGGGCGGTCCGGGACATTTGGGCTATTCAGAGAAATCCACCGCCGTCCAAAGGCACGGTCGCCTGGGGCACTCTGGCGAGCGGGGGCTGGGCCAGGGGTGCGATCAGATGGCGGCATCCCACGCCAGCCGCCATGGTGTACCCTCTCAGCCGGCCCAGTCCACGAAACCCCGGTCCGGTTAGCCGGAACAGCCCAACGCTGACTGGACTTGAGGGGCCGCTTGGATCGGAGCGCAAGCGCTTTGCTTTGGAGGACGCCGATGACCGCTCCTCTGTTCATGTTTGCGACCGGGATCGAGAACAGCTATCCGACCATCGATGGCGGCCGCGTGCGCATCGACGAGATGGATAAGTGCGGCCACTACACGCACTGGCGCACCGACTTCGATCTGCTCGAAGACCTGAACATCCACACCCTGCGCTACGGCCCGCCCATCCATACGACCTGGCTCGAGCAGGGGCGCTACGATTGGGAGTTCTCCGACCTCACCTTCGGCGAGCTGCGCCGGCGCAACATCATCCCGATCGTGGACCTGTGCCACTTCGGCGTGCCCGACTGGATCGGGGACTTCCAGAACCCCGACTTCCCCGAGCTCTTCGCCGGGTATGCCCGCGCCTTCGCGGAGCGCTTTCCGTGGGTGCAGCTCTACACGCCCGTCAACGAGATGTTCATCTGCGCGGCCTTCTCGGCCGCCTTCGGCTGGTGGAACGAGCAGCTCACCGGTGACAAGTCCTTCGTCACGGCTCTCAAGCACATCGTCAAAGCCAACGTGCTCGCGATGTCGGCCATCCTGGAGGTGCGGGCTGACGCGATCTTCATCCAGAGCGAGTCCTCGGAGTATTTCCACGCCGAGAGCCCGGCCGCGATCAAGCCCGCTGAGTTCTACAATGCGCGTCGCTTCCTGTCGCTCGACCTCAACTATGGCCGGCGGGTCGACTCCGACATGTTCCTGTATCTGATGGACAGCGGCATGAGCCGGGAGGAGTACACCTTCTTCATGGAGCAGAACCTGAAGCGGCACTGCATCATGGGCAACGACTACTACGTCACGAACGAGCACATGGTGGGCCCGGAGGGCCAGACGTGGGCGTCCGGCGAGATCTTTGGCTATGCCGAGATCACGCGCCAATACCACGCCCGGTATCGCCTGCCCGTGATGCACACCGAGACCAACCTGAAGGAAGGGCCGGCCGGCGACGAAGCGGTGAAGTGGCTGTGGAAGGAGTGGGCCAATGTCGTCCGGGTGCGCAACAACGGCGTGCCGATTGTGGGCTTCACCTGGTACTCGCTCACCGATCAGGTGGACTGGGACACGGCGCTTCGTGAGAACACGGGCACGGTGAACCCGCTGGGCCTCTATGATCTCGATCGCAACATCCGGGCGGTTGGTCGCGCCTACAAGAAGCTGGTTGAGGACTGGTGCGAGGTCCTGCCTGCCCAGAGCGTGTGCCTGCGTGTGCCTGTGGTGCGGCCGCAGGACTTTCATGAGCCCATGGCTGAGCGCCTGAGAGAGGCCGCCCGGAAGATCTGTGGAACAACGCCGACCGAGCCGTCCGTCGGGACCTAAGGTCCGGTAGCTCATGACCTATGCTGATCGCCCGCGTCTCACCCGGGATCAAGACTGCGCGATTTCAGGAGGCCGCACCAAAGTGCGGCCTCCTGAGCTGAGGGCGCGACCGAACATCTCAGCGGGGAAAGAAGGTCCCTGCTGGGTCGCCTCACATCACCAGACAAGGTTAGAGCCGGTCGAGGCGACCGCCGTCTACCCGGAGCGCGGTGCCGGTCACGAAGGCGGCATCGCCCGAGGCCAAGAAGGCAATCGCTGCCGCAATGTCCTCGGGCTTGCCCACCACACTCGGGTCGATCTTCTCGGCCCCTGACTTCACGTTCGGATTGTCCCACAGCATGGGCGTGTCGATTGCGCCTGGGAGAACGACGTTGACGCGGATGCCCTTGGCCTTGCCCTCGATCGAGGCTGACCGGGTCAGCGAGACCACGGCGGCTTTCGCGGCCGCATAAGGCGCAACCAGCGGCTCGGTCATGACCGCATGAATGCTGGCCACATTCACAATCGCGCCGCCCGGCTTCATGGCCAGGAACGCTTGCTTGGTGAAGTGCACCGCCCCGAAGAGATCGACATTGAGGACCTTCTGCCAGTCCTCTGGGGTGAGGTCCTCAAGGGACTTGAAGGTCATCAGGCCAGCGTTGTTCACCACGATGTCGAGCCGGCCAAAGCGGTCCATCGCGGCTTTTACGGTGGTTGCAACCTGCGCCTCTGAGGACACGTCGCACGCCATTCCCAGCGCATCTGGTGCGCCAGCCTGGCGCACTTCAGCCGCGCTGTGTTCAGCCGCATCGCCCCTCAGGTCGGCGATGATGACGCGCGCGCCCTCGGACCCGAGGCGCTTGGCAGTGGCAAGCCCGATCCCGCCCGCCGCGCCCGTGACGATGGCGACCTTGTCGCGAAAGCGCATCATCTGATCCTCCCATAAACGTGAGCCAGAGAAGAGATTACCCGCGTGGGTTCGAAGGTAGAATAATCCAACGTGAACCTCGGACCGGATCGGCCCGTCAATGCGGGCGGATCGTCCCGGCCGTGATAGGTATGCAGGCGATGATTTGGCGTCTCATGGCCGCGCTAGTCGCCTTGTGCGCTGCTGGCATCCTGCAATCGCGCCCGGCTGCTCACACAGGTCCTCGTACGAGCGATGGCTGACCAAGACGGATCTGGTCCAACCCTTGTCCACCTAACGGCGGAACAGGCCCGCGACACGGTCGCTGGAGCAGCGCAGCAGTACTTCGAGAGCTGCCGTGGTCCAGTCGAGCGCGCTCCATGTGCTGACGTCGAGACCCGACAGCACAGGATTAACTTACGATCTTTGCTGGCGTGCTTTGAACAACCAGCGTAACGTTCGGCTCCTTCGCACCCTCTTCCTGAGGGCCTCGGTCCCTGAACTCGGGAAGAGATGGTCCCGCATCCGCCAGGGATCAGGAGCACCTCCCATGCGAAGCCTTACGCTGGTTTCCCTGCTTCTGTTCGCAAGCACATCCGCCTTCGCGCAGAGCGATCCCGCTTACCGCCAGTCCGGCACACATGCCGGCGGCCCAGCTGACGCCCTGATTAGCTCCACGGGCGGGCCGGTTGCCCCGCGCAAAGCATCCGGCGTTGATCGCAACTACGCCCGCTCTGGAACCCGCGCTGGCGGGCCCGCGGGCGCTGCGATCAGCTCGACGGGCGGGCCGCTGCCGCCGCGCGCACGAGCGGCTCGCACGGACCGGGCTTACACCCGCTCCGGCCAGCAGGCCGGCGGGCCAGCGGGCCTTGTGAACCGATAACCCCGCCCACGGTGTAGCTGGCTCTCCATCAGGGCAGGTAGCCGCCCGATAACGCTGCCGGCCGGTCATAACAGGAATAGGACACGTCGGGATTCGCGTTGAAGTCGCGATGAAGCGCATCGCGACTTCTTGCGGCCGAGCGGCGGCCAGAGCATCCTGATGCGCCATGTCGATCCCTGCGCGCCTGATCCGGATGCCGTGCGCCGCCTGTGCGGTGCGCGCCTGCGCGGGGGCGCTCGCTCTGATGCTCGCGGGTCCGCTTGAAGCGGGGTGTCAGGACCGGCCGCGTCCTGGCGTCGATTGGTCCGGGTGTTCGCGCCAGCTTCTGATGCTCGGAGGCGATGATCTCACGGGCGGGCGCCTCAGTCGGGCTGCTCTGAGTTCAACCGATTTTCGCAAAGCCAAGCTGTCCCATGCGCGACTCGACGAGACGGAGTTGAGCCATGCGCGGTTCGAAGGCGCGGACCTTGCGCGGGCCGACCTCACGAAGGCGGCAGGCTGGAAGGCAAACTTCACCCGAGCCAACTTGGAAGGTGCGGACTTCTCAGGAGCGGACTTAAGCCGAGCCGTGTTCGCCGAGGCCAACCTCGTCAGGGCGGTCTTCAGGAAGTCCGAAATGAGTCGGGTGGATTTCAGCCGCGTCGATCTATCTGGGGCCGACCTGTCCAAGGCCGTGCTGACCCGAGCCGCTTTTGTTGGCGCGAACCTTTCGGACGCTCGGTTCCAATACGCCGACCTGGCGCGGGCAAACCTTGAGGGCGTGGATTTATCCGGGGCGGATTTCACCGGCGCCTACCTGTTCCTGACGCAGGTGAAGGGCGCGAACCTGAGTCGGACATTCGGTCTCACGCAGGCCCAGCTCTCGCTGGCGTGCGGCACGACGGAGACCAAGCTCCCAGCCGGGATGGTGCAGCCGGACACTTGGCCCTGTGCTCCGGAGGCCGAGTAGGAGGCGCAGGCGAGGCCGCGTCGGCGGGTGCTCAACGCTGTCGGTGCACGACGGCCGCCTTCACGGGATTGTCCTTGCCGTCCAGCATGTCGACCACGGTTGCGGCTTCGTCGCCCGTCCAGAGCTTGGCGCGGCGCGCCAGGGCCGCCCTGATGGCCGGATGCGCCCGGAATGCGTCGGGAGCCTCTAGGATGGCCGTGTGGAGTTCCCGAGTGCGCCCGTTTCCGGGCTGGCTTTCCGGGTTGCTTGTTGTCGGCCCGTGTGATCGGCTTCAGCCTGGCGGAATCTGAGGCCTAGGAGCGATGCGGCAACGCCCAACAGAGCCGCTCTGATACAGGGCGGGACGGGTGGACGCCGGGAATGGTCCCAGCCCGACCTTTGGGCTGCCACACCGCCTGGCTCATTCAGCTCCATGCGCTATGACATGTGGCCAGACCGGGTCGGGTGGACCCTGGTCGACCCAGCGGTGCGATTCCGACGGTGACGTTCGCATGTCCCTCGTCGCGCCGAAACGGCGTCCGTTGCGTGTCTGGGCCACCTGCGGCGGCTCCTGTCGATTCCAGAATCTCTCGTTGAGATGGCGAGCTGCTCCGTGGGTCGAGGTCTGAGGCGAGGTCCCCATCTGCGATGCCATGGACCCGTAGCTCTTGAAGCCCGCCGCTCGGCGGTGACGGGGCGCAGCGCTGAAGGCGCAAGCACGCGTCAGGAGCCGAAAGCGGCACGCGGATCGCCCTCGAGCGCGCCAGCGCGAGTGGGGCGAGCGGCGTCATCTCTGAACTCCGTGCAGGCTCCGGCCTGATCCCGCCCGCCTGCAACGCCACGCCAATTGCTCAAGGGAGATGACGAGGGGTGCTGTCGCACCCCGTCGTGGCGAGGCGGCTCGCTGCGCCCCCATGAAGGGGGCACGCCGACCCACCCGCCGAGTTGTTCGATTCGTTCCACTCAAGGAAATATATCGCCCTATTAGCCAGGTTAGCGATAAACAAAAACTCCGTCCGCAGTTGTTATATATAGACACGCAGCGGACGCAATTACTTTCATAGCCAAAATTCTGTTCATAAAGCACCAACAACATGCATTGCCAAATCTATACAGGTCTACCGGGTCGAAAAAAGCCAGACCATGTTTCTTCGGGCCCTCAAAGGAGGATCGCACGTCCCGACATCATCGTCACCATGCCCAACGTTTGATGTTGCGCTCAGGCCAGCCAATCTGACCGGCACGGTCGTGCTGATCACAGGTGCTACCAATGCGCTCGGGCGTGTTGGCGGCTCAAGGCAGATGGACGTGACCGAAGGTCAGGAAGACCAGCCTACCTCAGCGCTCGTTTGATCTGGTCCAACCCCTCTGACGTGAGCGGATCAACTCTGAGGATCTTGTGCCCGCCGGGCGAGTGCCGCTTCGAGAAGCGCAGGCGCACGTAACCACCGCTTTCGAGCGGGAGAAAGTACAAGCCGTTTGTCTCGCCTCGGAGAAAGCAGCAGGCCCCGACATAGAAGCTCTCGCCATAGGGCCTGACCGCCCTGCGAAGGGCAGGATGCAGAACAAGCGTGATGCGCTTGGCCTCACAGACCTCTTCGATACTGGCGAGATCTAACACCGCTCCCCCCACTGACCCGGGCGCTCCCTGAAGCGGGTGCTCTCAAGGGCCAACGCCTGCAGATCAAGCAAAGTTCAGGCCAAGCCTGGCGGCAGGGCAGGGGCGGTCGCGGGCCTCTGCCCCATCTTGACGCCAAACGCGCGTGAGCGTAGTGCGACAGCCGTTAGCACTCGCGCAGTCAGAGTGCCAATACGCACTCTAGGAGCACAGGCGACCTGCGTGGTCGCACAACCCAGAGGAGGAGCTTATGAAGTTTCGTCCCTTGCACGACCGTGTCGTGGTTCGCCGCATCGACGCGGAGGAGAAGACCAAAGGCGGCATCATCATCCCGGATACCGCCAAAGAGAAGCCGCAAGAAGGCGAAGTCATCGCCGTCGGTCCGGGCGCTCGCGATGAGAACGGCAAGGTGAACCCGCTCGACGTGCAGATTGGCGATCGCATCCTGTTCGGGAAGTGGAGCGGCACCGAGGTGCGCATCGACGGTGAGGACCTCCTGATCATGAAGGAGAGTGACATCATGGGCGTCATCGAGCAGAGCGCGGCCCAGAAGAAGGCCGCCTGATCCAAAATTCAAACCCAGTGCTGAACAGAGGAGGAAGCACTTATGGCTGCCAAGGAAGTCAAGTTCGCCGCCAACGCGCGCGAGAAGATGCTGCGTGGCGTCGACATTCTGGCCGAAGCCGTCAAGGTCACGCTCGGGCCCAAGGGCCGCAACGTCGTGCTCGAGAAGAGCTTCGGCGCGCCCCGGGTGACCAAGGACGGTGTCACGGTCGCCAAAGAGATCGAGCTCGCGGACAAGTTCGAGAACATGGGCGCTCAGATGGTGCGCGAGGTCGCGAGCAAGACCAGCACGATTGCGGGCGACGGCACCACGACCGCAACGGTTCTGGCCCAGGCCATCGTGAAGGAAGGCGCCAAGGCTGTGGCCGCGGGCATGAACCCGATGGACCTCAAGCGCGGTGTCGACTTGGCCGTGGCCGAGGTCGTGAAGGACCTGCAAGCCCGCGCCAAGAAGGTGTCCACCAACGACGAGATCGCGCAGGTCGGCACCATCTCGGCCAATGGTGATACCGAGATCGGTCAGATGCTCGCCCAGGCCATGCAGAAGGTCGGCAACGAGGGCGTCATCACGGTCGAGGAGGCCAAGACAGCCGACACCGAACTCGACGTGGTCGAGGGCATGCAGTTCGACCGCGGCTACCTCTCGCCCTACTTCATCACCAACGCCGAGAAGATGGTCGCCGAACTGGACGACCCCTACATCCTGATCCACGAGAAGAAGCTCTCCTCGCTCCAGGCGCTCCTGCCCATCCTCGAAGCCGTGGTTCAGACCGGCAAGCCGCTTCTGATCGTGGCCGAGGACATCGAGGGCGAGGCGCTCGCCACGCTTGTGGTCAACAAGCTGCGCGGCGGCCTCAAGGTCGCGGCCGTGAAGGCGCCGGGCTTCGGCGACCGCCGCAAGGCCATGCTGGAGGACATCGCGATCCTGACTGCCGGCACCGCCGTCTCGGAAGATCTCGGCATCAAGCTCGAGAACGTGAAGCTGGAGATGCTCGGCCGCGCCAAGCGGGTGCGGGTTGAGAAGGAGAACACGACCATCGTTGATGGGGCGGGCTCGAAGGCGGACATCGAGGGCCGGGTTCAGCAGATCAAGGCGCAGATCGAGGAGACCACCTCGGACTACGACCGCGAGAAGCTGCAGGAGCGTCTGGCGAAGCTCGCCGGCGGCGTGGCGGTGATCCGGGTCGGGGGCTCGACGGAGGTCGAGGTGAAGGAGAAGAAGGACCGGGTGGATGATGCCATGCACGCCACCCGGGCTGCGGTGGAGGAGGGCATCGTTCCGGGCGGCGGCGTGGCGCTCCTGCGCGCCAAGGCTGCGGTCCAGAAGCTCAAGAGCGACAACGCGGAGGTTCAGGCCGGGATCAACATCGTCCTGAAGGCGCTGGAGGCCCCGATCCGGCAGATTGCCGAGAACGCGGGCGTCGAGGGCTCGATCGTGGTGGGCAAGATCACCGACAATGGCTCCGAGACCTACGGCTTTGACGCCCAGAGCGAAGAGTACGTCGACATGATCAAAGCGGGCATCATCGATCCCGCCAAGGTCGTGCGGGCGGCGCTGCAGGACGCGGCGTCTGTGGCGGGTCTGTTGATCACCACGGAGGCCATGGTGGCCGAGGCGCCCAAGAAGGAGACCGCACCCGCGATGCCGGGCGGCGGTATGGGTGGCATGGGCGGCATGGGCGGGGGCATGGACTTCTAGGTCCAGCACACCTTCTCACCGCAGTCGCTCAGCAGAGAGGCCCCGGAGCAATCCGGGGCCTTTTTCTGTCTGGGTCGAGCCAGAGCTCCTGGCTTGGAGCGCTCGTATGCCGGCTGTTGTCGCCCGCTCGAGCAGGCCAAACACGACCAGTCCAGGGGAGGCTCTGAGGCCCTCAGTCTGTCACGCCGCTGAAGACCCTCCGCGGGCCTAGCCCCTCCTGGGGTGCCGGTAGAGTTCTGTTTCGAGCCGCTGCCGCTCCGGACGAGCCGCCGCGCGCAGTTCGAGATCCAGAGTCGGGCTGACGTCTCGCTTGGCGCTCGTCCACTCACGAAACGAGCGCCAAGCCACGGTGATGGGCTGGATGAGCCTGCGCATGCCGGTTCCTCCACCGGGTTCGGACCGAGCGCCTTCCAAGACCACGAACTTGAGAGCGCTATTCCCGTCGTGACGGCGTCATGATGCGACGGCGTTGCACCTGCCATACGGTCTCACACGTCTCGCACACAGGAAGCGTAAGCTCGGGTGTCGTTCCGAAGGAGCACGGCCCACATTGGAGGCTCGCGCGGTTACGCGACCTGACGGTCAGGGCCGCGGTCCCGCGTGGCCTGCAGGGCCTTGACGTCCTCGGTTGTGAGGCCCTTGCCCCCGATGCCCCAGGCACCGCTGGCGAACTCCTGCACCCGCACCCAGGTGACGCCCCGCATGGCCTCGCCCTCGATCGCGACCATGGTGTCCGTGACCTTCTCGATCATCTGTCGCTTCTGATCCGCCGAGAAGACGCCCTCAATGAGCTGGATATCGACGAGTGGCATGTTCGTTCTCCTGTGCCTTGGACTGTCCTGTCGCAAGGAATTCGAAGCAGGCCGCACAGTCGTACCCGGTCCCGTTCCGGGAAGCTTGCAGACCACGTGGAGAGTTTCGGGAGATTTGCTGGAGACGTGCTATGGTGCTCTGTCGTGCGTGTGCTCCATGGGGAGCAGGCGATGATCTACGTCTCCGACGCGTTCGAACTCGACCCCGCCCGGGTCGAGCTGCGACGGAACGGCGTTCCCGTTCACGTCGAGCCACAGGTGTTCGCACTCCTGGTGCTCCTGGTGGAGAACCGGGAGCGCATGGTTTCCAAAGACGAGATCATCGAGAAGGTCTGGGACGGACTGATCGTCTCCGACGTCGCGGTCTCGAGCCGCATCAAGTCCGCCCGTCAGGCACTCGGCGATGACGGCACCGCCCAGCGCGCCACCCGCACTCCGGGCACTTCCACCCCTGCCCGCCCGCAGACGAGACTTCTGATGCGCCTCGTCGCGACCTCAACGACTCAACAGACCAGCATGTCGGCACAGCCCCTGTATCCGCCTGCGAGTGGAACGATGCGCGTTAGCTCAGCGGCTGCAGAGCTATGCGGGCATTTGGGTGACGCGGGGGTCAGGCGGCGCGGGTTGACGGGCGCTTGATGACCTCGGTCCCGTCCTGGAAGGTGGCACCTGCGACGACCCTCGGCAACAGGGTCTCGCCTTTCAGCCTCCGCCAGGTCTTGGCGGCAGCCATGACCAGCTTGAACACCATCAGCCGGGCGGTGGTCGGCGAGAGTGCTCCCTTGGTCCGCACCGTCCGGTGCCGGACCGTGGCGAAGACGCTCTCGATCGGGTTCGAGGTCCGAAGGTGATCCCAGTGCTCAGCCGGGAAGTCGTAAAAGGTGAGCAGCGCTTCGCGGTCCTTCGTCAAGCACTCGGCCGCTTTGGCGTATTTCGCCCCGTATTTCTCCCCAAAGACGTCGATCGCCGCCTCGGCTGCCGCGCGGGTCGGCGCGCCATGGATCTCGCGCAGGTCCGCCTTCATGGCCTGCTGCACGGACTTTGGCACCTTGTTGAGCAGGTTGGCAGTCTTGTGAAGCCAGCAGCGCTGATGGCGGGTGGTGGGCCAAACCTCGTCGATGGCCTTCCAGAAGCCGAGTGCGCCGTCGCCGACCGCGATCTCGGGCGCGAGGGCGAGGCCGCGCCGCTTCACATCGACCAGCAACTCACGCCAGCTCTGGGCGCTCTCGCGCACGCCAACTTGGAAGCCGACCAACTCCTTCTTGCCTTCGGGTGTCGCACCGATGAGGACGAGCATGCACTCGGCGTGCTCCTCCATCCGGGCTTGCAGATAGACGCCATCAGCCCAGACATAAACGTAGCGGCGCGCCAAGAGGTCGCGCCCCTGCCAGCGCTCATACTCGGCCTGCCATTCCGCCGTGAGGCGGCCGATGACGGAAGGCGAGAGGTTCGGGGCGTCGCGGCCGAGCAGGGCGGCCAGCGCCTCCTGGAAGTCGCCCGTCGAGACCCCGCGCAGGTAGAGAACCGGAAGGAGCGCGTCGAGGCTGCGGGTCCGGCGCGCCCAGCGCGGCAGGATGGCCGAGGTGAAGCGGACCCGGTCCGCCTCGCCTGTCGCGCCGCGATCCCGGACCTTCACGCGCGCGACCGCGACCGGGCCGATCCCGGTCTGCACCATCCGCTCCGGCCCATGGCCGTGCCGGACGAGACGATCCCGCCCGTCCGGCAGCTTCAGGTCGCGCATGGACGTGAGAAACGCCTCGGCCTCCAGCTCCACGGCCTGGGCGAGTAGCCGCCGGGCGCCGGCGCGCAGCACCTCGGTCAGGGGATCGTCGATCGCGTCAGGCTGACGAAGCCGGACAACGTTGGTAGACGTGCTCATGGGCGTATCGCTCCTTCGGGAGGTTCTGGCAGGCTGGACACCCGCCTCGATACGCCGCCTTCAACCCTCCGTCGTCACCCACTTTCCGCCATAGCTCGCGGCTGCATGACATGCTCCCGAAAGCCAGGGCGTTCGGTCAGCCAGTCGTACCAGCGCCGAACATGAGGCCGATCGGCTCGCTGGAGATCCAGGGCCAGCCACCGGTGCGCCGACGCACCCACCGGGATGTCGCCCATCGTAAACGCCTCCCCGCCAACGAACCGGCGCTGAGCGAAGTGCGCATCCAAGATTGCCAAGGCTTGCTCGGCCTCTGCTTAGGCCGCTTCCAACGCAGCCGGATCTCGCTGCTCGGGTGCCGTTCGCACTAGCGTCCAGAACACGGTCCGGACGGGCCGGTCCAGGGTGGTCAGCTGCCAGTCCATCCAGCGCTCGGCCTTGAGCGGGCCGCGAGATCACTCGAGCATAGCGAGCCGAGACCGTGCTTCATTGAGAGGTAGCGCACGATTGTGTTCGACTCCCACAGGACGTAGCCATCGTCCTCACGAGTCGGGATCCGACCGTTGGGGTTGAGAGCGCGATAAGTGGGTGTCGCAACAACGCCGAAGGCCATGCCGGCGTCGATGCGCTCGAATGGCAGGTCCAGCTCGGCGCAGCACCACAGGACCTTCTGGACCTTGATCGAGTTCGTGCGACCCCAGATCCTGAGCATGCGTCACCTCCCGCGATATAACCTGATTGTAGCTCCCCTCTCCACCAGCCAATCGCGACAAGTGCCTGTGTTGCTGAGGTTTTCTCCTGCAGGCTGCTTTTTGGCCCCAACAACGGCTCCAACACGCGTCCCGAATTCTGAGGGCTAACCACGGGCATCCGCGAACGTCCGCTGGACCACGCTTTGTAGGGCCATAGCAGTAGTCCGCCCAGCCCCGCGTCTGCCGACACTCCTCCGGACGCGTGCTCCAGGTCAAGCACCGGGCCGCCCCATCCGCCTCGGCGGCAACTTCTCCCCTTTGCTCAGGATGTGCTTTGCCCCATCGAGGCCCTTCGTATGGGGGCCGGCCCAGATCAGGTAATAGAGGTGCCCGCCTTGCGTGTTGCGGATGAGCCGCGCCGGCGACACGTGCCCGAAGGCTTCGCACAGGCGCCCGCGATACCACTCCAGAAGCCGGACGCCCGAGTCTGCCACTTTCAATGTCGTGGAGCCGAATAGGCCCACGTTTTCCTCGTAGGCGTGCGTCCGCCAGTCGGGCGAGCCAAAGAACTCGTCGAGCGTGGCCTGCCAGTTGGCCGGGATGTCGCCGGATCGCATGAGGAAGCGCTGGATAGCCATGCCTAGCGGGAAATTCACGAAGACCTCGATAGCCTTCGTCCGGGCCACGGCCTCGATGGCAGCCCACGGGATGTGCATGCCGAACGGATCCACGAAAACGACGGACCGGTAGCTCCGCCAGTCGAGGCCGCTGTCGAGGATCGCCCTGATCTCGTCGGCAGCATCCCCCTCCCTGATGGAGATCCGGCGTGACGTCCCGTATTCGTCCTGGAGTGCCCGAAGCTCGGCGACCCGGACCGGGTTACGCTCGATGAAAACGTATCGGGAAAACGGATTCTCGATGTCGAGCGCCACCCGGGGCGAGCCCTTCAGGTACTCGACCGTCTCGGCGTCGGATTGCGGCTCGGTCTCGTCGAAAAGACTGCCGCCCATGGCCAGGTCGGGCTTGCCTTTGGTGCGGACCTTCGAGAGGCCAGGGCCCGCGAAAGCATCCACGTAAATGGTGCCCCGGCACCAGTGGCCCTGGTTCTTGAGGACCTTCGTGTAGAAATTCAGGTATTGCCCTAGGGCGTCCAGCTTCTCCCGGGCCCAAGGCCCGACGTCATCCCTGGAGCGTTTGCTCATGTGACGGCCATCTCAAGTTGCCGATGTGCCGGCCCAGGAAACTCCGACCACTCGCGTCCGTCCAGCGTCCGGCCCCCGGATTTCGGGCGGATTCCACCCCATTGCTTGAAGAAGAACGCGACGTCGGCGGCCAGGCACTGATCGCGGATCGCCCGGACCCAGGCCGGGTCCATCGGGCGCGCCCGGGGGCCGCTCTCCCCGCCCACGATCACCCAATCGATACCGGTGAGGTCGAGCGCGCCGATTGGCCCAATAAGCGGTTCGATGGACAGGAACCGGGTGCCCGCGGGCGCGTCCCGGAGGTGGCGGACCCGGGAGAGCTTCGTCCCGTCCTCGACGGAGACACCACACCAGATGTGGCCAGGCCCACGGCCCCGCCCGTAACGGTGCCGCAGGTAGTCGCGCATCAGGGATGACCGCTTCGTGAGAACCTGGAACGTGTGCCAGTCCGCCCGCTCCATCGTGTCGAAGATGCCGTCGACGAATGTCCAGGGGACCTCCTTGTGAAATAGGTCGCTCATGGAGTTCACGAAGATCATTTTCGGGGCGCGCCATGCGAGCGGCTGTGTGAGCCGGCCCGGGCGAAGCGTCAGGTCGAACCCGGTCTCGAACGGGTGGCCCGGGACGCCGCGGAAGCGCTCGGAAAAACGCTCCGCATAGCAGTTATCGCAGCCGGCGCTGATCTTCGTGCACCCGGTCACCGGGTTCCACGTCGCGTCCGTCCACTCGATGGTGCTCGTCTCGGCCATCCTGATTTTCCGGAACCTAAGGAGGACAGTGCCGTATTGGTTTATGGTACGCAAAGGCGGGCGGCGTTTCCGTGTCCTTGAGGTCACGCCCTGGGGCCGCCGCAGGCGAATCCTTTCGGATTCGCACCACCAAGGTGCGACTTGGCGCCCCTCAGCATTGAAGCGCATCAACTCGCGCGCTCGCACCCGTGACGCCCCCGAGAGTGGCCTCGTAGAACACCACCACCTCGCGCCGTTCGACGTCGCAGGTGACGTGGCCGAGACGAAACCGCAAGGTCCCGATCCGGTCCAGCGCCTGGCGCCAGTAATCGCCGATGACCTGCCGTCCCTCCAGCACGGTCGTGCCGGCGATCTCGGCGGCCTTGGGCTTACGAACCGCGCCTCCTCGGCGAAGGGGCACAGCACCGCGTTCACGTCGCGCCGGTTCCAGGCCGCAATCCAGTGCGCTACATGTTCCCAGTACGCTACATGTTCGAGCATCTGCTCTCGGGTCATCTTGGCCTTCCTCTCAGGCGCGGGCGATCGGCGTGGGACACCACCTTGGCCTTAGCATCGCTGGGTCAAGTCAGGCCCGAGGCGAAGGCCCGGCGTGATTGGTCGAGAGGACGGGCTGGGTTGCGGCTCCGAAACCACGCTCGCCGAGGCCCTTTCCACGCCCGCTCCACCGCTGCCTCACACGCTGCAGCCGCAAGGTCCCTTCGTGGCCGGCCCGTCCTGACCGGCTCGATACCACCGCTCCGAACTCCGAACGGTGATGCGCAAGCACGGAGGCTCACATGCGCAAGCTCTATCTCGCGGCCCTACTGACTGTCATGGCGGGGACGCTCGCATCCTTCACCTCGTCTCCTCAGGGCTCGATGCGGCTCGACAGCGGATCGATGTCCTCGATCTCACCTGCGCAGCTGGCGCTGAACTCCCCCCCTTCTGGATGTCGCCGATCTGCCAAGCACTTTCTAACGACCAGCGCCGGTATGCACGCGGAGAGCGCCATGCAGATTAGAGGATTACTCACGAGCCATCCGGCGTCCGTCGGCGAGACCTACGGCGAGCACATGCGGATGGCCTTGAGCTTCGCGGGTCCCCTGGCCAAGGCGGCGGGCGCGGCCCTAGTTCATGCCTTTCTGCCGTTTCTGTTCACGACGACCGCGAGCCTGACGGTCAAACGGCTCTATGACCGCATGACCCGCCGCTGCGCCGCCTGCCCCAAGGCGGCGTTGCACCGGCCCGATCTGGTCGCCGCACGACGGCCCGGCTTGTCTGTGGCGGCGGTCGGCCGTGGCGGCATCGACTACGTGATCTAGGCAAAGGACGTTTCTGAAGCGCAGGTCGAAACGGGCTTTGGTGCCTATCGGACGATCCTGTTCCCTTTCGGGAGGTTATGCCCCGCCCATTGAACGCGTGAGGGCCGTTCTCAGTCGAGTCTCGCCACCTCGATCGCGGACCGACCCTGACCTCCCTGCAGCGGGTTGGCTCCAGCGTGCGGCGAAAGTGCAGCGGTATAAGGCAACATGTTCCCTGGGCATGACGCTGCATCCGGTATCATCCTTTTGGATCGAGGAACGCCCGCGTCTCCGCCAGGAAGCGCTCCCAGGCGGGCTCGCCCTCAAGCAGGATGTGGTTGCGGCTCTCCAGGGGCACGAAGCGGGCGTCCGGGATCTCCGCGGCCAGGATGCGTCCCTCCGCAAAGGGCACCACACCGTCGTGGCGGCCGTGCAGAACCAGCGTGGGGACGCGGACCTGCGGCAGCAGCGAGCGGACGTCCAGCCGCCCGAAGACCTCGTGCAGGCGGAAGGCGTTCTCGGGCGAGGCCGCGGCGCGTTGGAGGTCGTTGAACCAGCGCATCTGCTCCGGCGTGGCGTCCGGAACGAACAGCGTCGTGAACGCCTGCCGGAAGGCCGGATTGTCCTCGCCCCAGCCGTGCCGGATCAACGCCCCGAGCCCCTGCCGGCGGGCGATCTCCTCGGGCGAGCCGCGCATGGCCCAGCCGCGCACGTAGCCGCCGTAAAGCACGAGGCGGCTGACCCGCTCCGGATACCGGGCCGCGTAGGCGACCGCGAAGGCGCAGCCCTGCGAGATGCCCAGCATCGGGAACCGCTCCAGTCCGGACGCTTCGACCACCGCGTCGAGGTCGCGCAGGCAGGCCTCGAACGACAGGTCCGCGGCATCCCAGTCGGAGAGGCCGTTGCCACGCTCGTCGTAGCGGATCAGGCGTCGGTCGGACGACAGCGCCCGGATCCAGTGCCGCCATACCGGGCTCTCCCAATCGTGCTCCAGATGCGTCATCCAGTTCGCCAGCTTGAGCAGCGGCGGCCCCTCTCCGACGGCCGCATAGGCGATGCGAACGCCGTCCTGCGAGACGCAGAAGCGGATGTCCTGATGCGGGACCGGGCCGGCCGGCTTAGGAGGCTCGGGCCGACACGCGGGCGCATCGGCCGTTCGGGCCGCGTCCCGGTCGGGCGGCTCCCCTCGACCATAACCGGTTCACTCACACTCGTCGCCGTCCACGTCCAGGTCGAAATACTCCATCTCGTCCGTGGTCACGTTGAAGACGGAACCCATGCGCCAGTCCTCCTCGGACCACGACACCGGCTGGGTGTCCTTGTGGTTGGCGATCATCATCGCCTCCTCGCGCGTCGGGGCCTTGACCCGAAAGGTGTAGCGCCGCACGCAGGTCATCTCGACTTCATACTCGTCCATCACAGCCAACGCATTTTGAGGAAAAAAGCTTCGTTCAAGGCGTCGTCCAGGCGCACCTCACGCATCCACCTGTGACCTTTGAACGGCCTCAGTTCGATTCTGTTGTCCGCGCACCATTCCACGAACTCGCCCGGTGGCAGTTTATAGGCTTTTTCGACGTGGCCGCTCGCCTCATCATAGGTATACAGTTCGTCCCAGCCAAGGCCACTCTGCACGTCTGGCAACAACAATAGATGCATCACTCATCCCTCACTGTATAGTTTTAAGAACAGCTTGCTTCACCTCTTGCCATCCAATCGCCCGTGCTGGACCCGTCGCTGGCCCGATCTCTTCAGGAACAGCGTCTTCATCGAAGGCCTGCCGAACCGCAGCAGCATCGCTCCAGTCCACGGTCTCGGGCTCAAGGTAAACCTTTGCAATGAGCACGATCGCCTCTTCTGCGGAGTCTGCCACCGCGAAGTGATCATAGATGACCCCATTAGGGCTCTCAGCAGCGATATAGAACAGCTTCACGGATAGCCTCATGTCAGTTAGTCGGCCCCAGCCTCCGTCTCGCCACAGGTCTGCTGCGTGACGGCGCGGGCAGGTCGCGCTCTAATGGACCACTTGGGCCTTGGTCGCCCAGGATTGTGTTTTCGTTGCTTTGCGGCGCGGTAACCATCCCGTGTCGCGGAAGAGGCGCCGGCGCTGGCCAGCGATGCTCGTCTCGTGCAAGCGCCGCCCCAAGTGCACACTCAGGATGTGAGCCGCCTCCAAGTCAGACTTGCCCGCATCCAGAACCTGCTTGAGACGCTTAATGTCGTCACCGGTCCAAGGCTTGCGCGACGCGGGCCGGCGCTGCTCTTCCGTCAGGGCATCGAGCTTCACCGCGAGAGCGGCGGGTATGGTGTCGACGGTCTCCCAGGCGTTCAGTTCCTTGATCGAGATCCCGGCCGCGGTGGCGAAAGCAGACTTCCACCGGTCCCGTCCGTAGATCGCGGTTGCCCGCTGTCGAAAGACCGAAAATCGCATGTAGGCATCGCCCGTATCAGACGCAGCCGTTCCTTCCCTCAAGGCCGCGTTCTCAGCCTGGAGGCGCTCGTACTTGGCGTGCAGCGCGGCGTACGCCTCCTTGATGGCATCGCGCTCAGCCTTGGCTCGGCGCAGATCATTGGTGGTGTCGGCGTGGGCCGACCGACGCTCTTCGCAATGGCGGGCGAGGTGCAGGACTTGCTGCTGGAGCTCACGCACCCGCGCCTGCAGCTTTTTGGTTTCGCCCCCAAACGACAAATCGTCAAACGTTAAGTTTGCAGCAGCGAGCCACTTGGCAAAGCCCATCGCAAAGCTCTTCGCCTCTTCGGCATGCGCTGCGTGGTTGCACGCCTTCGCGAGCAAAGCTCGCGCCACATCAGGTTTAAATTGATGGCTCATTTGATATTCCCGTTTTTGCGGCTGGAGCGGCGGACCTAATTTACGAAGGGCGCCAAGCAACTTGCTGCGAAATTGAGTGAGACCCTCTCGCCTCGGCTGGTTAGAATCTGTACGCGAAATATTTACTTCCCCGCCCATGCTGATGACCGTCGCAGCATTGTCATAGGTCAATCATTATCTTCGGCATCGAGGCTCATTTCTTCACCGCTACGGCTTGGGCTTCAACGTCCCGGTCTCTGTCCATAGGCCCCTTCGAATCCAACCTGTTGATTTTCCAGCAACTTTATTTGCGTACGGTTTCTTACCGCGACGGCGTCGCCCGTGATGTAGCGCAGCTTCTCGGCCCCGGCCTCGACCAAGACCGCGATCTCCCCGTCCGCAAGATGCTGCGCGAGCTCCTCGACGAGATCGAAGTCCTCACACTTCTCGCCGCGCACGCGCGGCCACCCTCCAAAGCAATGCCCAGCTATGGCAACGACTCCGTCATCTTCATGATGAATCTCAAGTTCGTCAATGTTCTTCGCCGAGTTCAAAAACTGTTCTCGATCTTTAACTCGGAAGTAGTTCGAGCTGGAAGATCTCCACCAGTCTGCCATGTTAATTTTCCTCTAATTACCAGATCGCGGATTGCCGCTTTCGTGATCTATGCTGTCCACGGCTCTCAGAAGTGCGCGCTGGGACCGCCGGCATCGTCACCGAGCCAGCTGACGTCAACCATCTTATTCGTGTTTCGGACTCCGCAGCCCGTGGCTGCGGAGAACGCCTTCACAACTGAATGTGGATGATTGCTGAGCGCACAGGGGCTGTCTTTCAGAGTCTTCGCCGGTCAGTGCTTTGTCGCCGATCACAGGGGCAAGCGTCCCCATGGCTCATCCGGCAAGGTGCGCTCCCAAATCCGTTTCTAAGTAATCAAGAGTGACCGTAACGGGTTGGCCAAGTTGCTGACTGAGGGTTTGTGCAAGAGTATCGATGAGCATCTGGTCGACCATTCCATGAATCTTGTAGGTATTGTCCCTTTGCCGCGTCGGCAGAAAAGTGCCGACGTTGACAAGAGTCGCGTTGTATTGCTGCATGACGCTCGCCACAACTGCGTCCTGGTGGGTGATGTTCCCACTTTCAAATAGTACGTACACTTCTACCATCTGTGACATCCGTCTGTAGGGCGGCTACTTTGGCCGTGAAGATGTGACTGTCGCGTGAGGTCGCCCTCACGCATTTCTCGACGCGGAGGTTAGGACATCACCAGAGTTGGTGTGATCCGCAGGACGCTCGTCACTGTGCGCAGCCGCAGAGCCAGAAGGGCGCCGATCAGCAGTACGTGGGCGAGCCGCTAAGTGCGGTGGACGAGAATTTAGAGGCGATGCTGGATACTTTGTATCCTTGGGTTGAAGCCTATGACGTCCCACATCACGCCCAACGCTTCTGAAAAGCTTCGGCGTCTTGGGCTCTCTTATACCAAGTCGCAGTCTGGTTGACTCATGGGCGGATTCCCTGGCGGGCATAGGTATGATTCACGGTGGCGATCACCTGTTTGGAGGTCGCCATGGCTGTTGCCGTCCCGCTCCGCTCTGACTTTGAGGCCGCCCAACTCCGCGCCTTAGCGAAGCGCTCGCGGGATCCCGATCAGACCCGGCGCCTTCTGGCTCTGGCGGCGATCTATGATGGGGCCTCCCGGACCGAAGCGGCTCAGATTGGCTGTGTGACGCTGCAGATCGTGCGCGATTGGGTGCTGCGCTTCAACGCGCGGGGACCGGAGGGCCTCCGGACCGGCCGGGCACCAGGGGCTCCGCCGCGGCTCACCGATCAGCACCGACAGGCTCTGCAGGCCATCGTCGATCAGGGTCCCATTCCGGCCATCCACGGCGTGGTGCGCTGGCGCTTGATCGATCTGATCCAGTGGCTCTGGGAGGAGTTCCGCCTCTCCCTCTCCAAGCAGACGCTGAGCCGCGAGCTGCGCGCCCTGAACTATCGCAAGCTCTCGGCCCGCCCGCGCCATCACGCCAAGAGCGAGGCGGCGGTGGCCGCTTTTAAAAAGACTTCCCCGCCCGCTTGGAGGAGATCCGGCAGGCGGTGGGCGGCAAGCTCCTAGAGATCTGGTTTGCGGACGAGGCCCGGGTTGGACAGAAGAACAAGATCACGCGGCGCTGGGCCAAACGCGGCACCCGTCCCGCAGCCCCCAAGGACCAGCGGACCGCCTCGGCCTATATCTTCGGCGCAATCTGTCCCGCTGACGGCAAAGGAGCCGGCTTGGTTCTACCCCGCTGCACCACCGCGGGCATGACCTTGCACCTGAAGGAGATTTCGCAGGCGGTTGCACCCGGGGCGCATGCCCTCGTCCTGGTGGATCAGGCGGGTTGGCATCAGTCCAAGCGACTTGTGGTCCCCGACAACATCACCCTCGTTCTGATCCCTTCGAAGGCGCCCGAGTTGAACCCGGTCGAGAACATCTGGCAGTACATGCGCGAGAACTGGATCTCCAACCGGATCTTCGCCGCCTACAGCGACATCCTCGACCACTGCTGCGAGGCGTGGAACAAGCTCACCGATCGGCCCTGGCTCATCATGTCCATCGGCCTGCGCAACTGGGCTCACCGGTTCTGATCACTGGGACTTGGTATTAAAGCCGATGTAGGCTTGGTTGTATGGGATCGGCCGGACCGCCGCGAACCGGCGTCGGCATTGTGCGTTCAACCATTTCCGGACCTCGGGCTGAAGGCTCAGGCTTTCGTTGTCCATCATGTGTTCGGGCTTGAGCGGCAGCAGATGGCGATAGCCGTCGAACTTCATGGAAGCGAGCATCAACTCGCCATAGTCTTCGACGCAATAGCGGAGCCACGCGAGGAGGAACAGTTCCTCCGTGATCGTGATGTACTGGGTCCAGTTGCGCCAAAAGAAGTCTATGCCCTTGTCGAGGACGGCCGCATAGAGATTGGACGCCACCAACTCGGCTTTGATCGTCTCCAGTTCGGCGTCGAGCTTCTGCTTCTTGGCCTCGCTGATGTCGGCCGGGTAGCGGCTGGGCATCGGATCAAGACCAAGACGGCGGGGTTCGATCAGGTTTTTGTACTGCCGTTCAATCGTCGCGTCGCGCTCCCATCGTTGCGACTGCTCTTCCGTAGTGTGGTCAAACGCATACTCCTCGGAAAGCTCATACTCATAGGTCATTGCTTGAAATCTCCTGTTAGCAAACGGAGCTTTTGCGTCTCCGTTCAGCCGTGCGGCCAGGGGTATCCCGGCCAACACGGCCCTTGGGATGATGGCTGGTCAGCCCCGATCCCTATAGCGTTTCTATTGCAGCGTCTGAGGTATGTCAATGACCAGCAGCTGATAAAGTTCAGTTAAATTCAGTCGGGCCTGGTAGGCGTTATCCCCCCACGCGAGGGACTCGCAGCAGATCTCTTCAGGGAAACATATTCCTATTCAATCTTGGACGTTCGCACGGCGCTGGGCATCGCCTTCATTGTGTGGTGTGAGTGACCTGCGTGTTGCGAAGCCTCGAACAGGTCTGGGGCCAACGCCCCATGCTCTGCACCGCCCACAACCTGCTCAAGCTCGCCCAAGCGGCAAGCCGGTGAGCCGTGGCCGGCCCACCGCCGTCCGCCTATCCGCACAAATCGTTACTCAGACAGATGGGGTGATGGGGGTCTCGGCCTGAGGGTGGCTGCTCCATTCAGGATGATGGAACGTGGTCCGTGTTGCGCGGCCACAAGCATCGCGAAGGAGCAGCCATGAGCCACTATGCCGGACTGGATGTCTCGCTGGAGGAGACCGCGATCTGCGTGGTCGACGGCACGGGGCGGATCGTGACGGAGATGCGGGTGCCGAGCGAGCCCGAGGCGTTGATCACAGCCTTGAGGGAGGCCGGCCTGGTCTTCGAGCGCCTTGGCTTGGAGGCGTGCTCGCTGACGGCTTGGCTTCACGATGAGCTTCGCAGCGCAGGCCTTCCGGCGGTCTGCATCGAGACGCGCCAGGCGAACGCCGCCATGAAGACGATGCCGAACAAGACCGACCGCAACGACGCACGGGCGCTGCTTTCCAGCACATTGGGATCCTAAGCTTAGAATTCCACGTGGACAAGTTGTCGCG
>JADMIO011011139.1_pt1 | contig 29364 bp, 11 predicted proteins | sample 8958161 | NCBI WGS metagenome assembly JADMIO01 (sample SAMN16585339, study PRJNA669376) | soil metagenome | isolation source: Crop rotation soil | place: USA: Cullars Rotation, Alabama | collected 2011 | reverse complement strand
AGCTATAGAGGAAAGATTTTTTTAAAAATATCAACTGAAAAATTAAAGCTTTAATTAAAACTAAAATATCTATTATTTTCAAGAGCTTTAAATATTAATTTTCCTCAAATAGATAAATTATTAAGTGTTGAAAAATACTATTATTTACTCGAAAATTCCGAAAATTATTTAGTTTGAAGCTTCGATAAACACTTATTCTTAATGCATTTATTTTTCCTCAAAACATTTTATTTTTGAAGTTGTTCACCTGTATAGTTTATGAATGTCACTTTACTTCTACAACCCCTATAGAAAAGCAGTTTACGAATCAAAACTCACCAATTACCCATATCTCATGATTTTCCATTTTGAAATCCATTTGAAAAATTTTACTTTAATATTATGATTTAAGCCCTCTTTAAATATTATTGAATAACGCAATTAAATTTGAAAATTTATTATCCTTATTTACAATAGCTATTTTCATTTAAATTTCAAGACTTGTCAACCTTCTAAAAATTTACATATATTTTCTCGTTCTATTGACTTATTAGAGCTACAGTATTGAGTATTATTTATGAGGCATAAAAGTCATACAAATTCATTTAATGTATTGATTGATACATTATCTAGAGCTTTCAGGGCTTGTCTGTACATTTATATCAATTTGTTCAGCAGAATCTACATTACATTTATCGCTAAGATTTACTGAAAACTAGTCTAAAATTCATAAAACTTCATTTTTTTCTCTTTTTTCTATTGGTAATGAATTTTTTTCAAAAAAAAAAACAAACTTTATTACTAATAGAACCTATTAACAAAATTATCAAGAGGTTCCCTCCTCTATTTTGAGCCCCAGTCTATGCAATACCCTCCAGACCATAGGTCACATAGTATGTATCAAGCCCACTAAAATCTCAACATATGTTTGAAATCAGTTCTAAACGTCTTATATATATTGTAATATTGCAAAAACTATAAGTAATAATTTCCACTTTTTGTACACTTATTTCAGGGAAAAACCTGTCTTTTCACTTCTCGCCTTCTTTATAATATACTGCGCTATAAGATTTCAGTGCTTTAACGTGAACTTCACACATTTGGTTTTGGCTACTTGCGTGTTAAATTTCTCGATTTTTGTTGAAATTTAGCGGCAGAAAATTTTGCTAAATCGAGATAGAAAATCATGCATGTTGACACTCTAGCGCAAAATTTAGTACTATAGTCGCGTTATAAGGTCATGATCTTTAATCTATTTTAGAGATTTCAGTGCTTAGTCGTACTCGAAAAAACCTTACGAGGAAGTTAGATTTTAATTTACTGGCTTTTACAAATTAGCGCTTAATGACCATAATTATTACATCTTATGGCAAATTTCCTTTAATAAGCACATTAAATAATATTAACTATAAAAGCCCACTTTTAAGCACCTTTAAAGGGGCTCTCATCTTCTAACAATCCATGGAAATCTCTCCCCAAAGCCAAATCAACCCAACCAGTTCCCAGACCGCATCACATGAAGCTCTTCTTTCAACCCCAACCAGAAGTAAAACCCATGTAAAAACCTTACGTCATAGCCAATGGAGATGGATAGCTTTATTTTTTGGTTGTTTTATCGCCTCTGGATCATATTATTGTTATGATATCCCTCAGATCCTCCAAACCGCTCTTATGAATGGAACAAGTATCAATGCTGTTCAATTCGATCTTCTATATAGTGTTTACTCGTTTCCAAACATTATATTACCATTGTTTGGAGGCATCATAATTGATCGTCTAGGAATAAAAGTCTCAGTAGCCTTGACCTCATTTTTCGTTACTGTTGGTCAGATAATCTGCACGTTGGGGGTCGCGAAATCCAATTTTGATCTCATGATCGCAGGAAGAGCTTTATTTGGGTTTGGCTCAGAAACTCTCAATGTTATACAAAATGTAATCCTCGCAAAATGGTTCATCGGCAAAGAATTAGCTTTTGCCCTTGGAGTCAGCTCATATATCAATTTAATGGGAGTATCAGTGAATTCTATCTTATCACCACGAATACTTACATGGACAAATTCTTTATACTTCCCTTTTCTTATTGGAGCCTTCACTTGTGCGCTTTCTTGGATAAGTGCGATTTTTCTGACATGTCTGGATGAGAAGGCTGATAAGCAGGAAAAATTATCGGGCCATGCTATTCAGGATAAAGAAAAATTCTCATTTAGAAGCCTGAGAAGTCTAAAGAGAATCTATTTCCTTTTATTGGCTAATGTCTTCTTTATGTATGGAGCATATGCGGGACTAGATAATAATGTTAGTGATATCGCTGTTGAGAGATTTGGATTCACGGAAACTAGCATTGGGACTTATATGTTTATAGCAGATATTATTTTGGAAACAAGCGTGGCCTTTTTTGGCTTTTACACAGACAAAAAAGGGAAAAGGCTTCTATTTCTGATGTGGAGTTCGCTTGGATATTGCTTTATAAGCTTAGCCCTCGCTTTTCTTAAAGGATCAACAGGAAAACCAGATTATATTTTCGTTGGGATATACGCCAGTTATGACGTTTTCTATAGTTTATATCAAGCAGCATTCTGGCCATGTATTCCCCTTGTCGTAAAAGAGGAAATGCTGGGAACGGCCTATGGATTGGCTTTCGCTTTGTATAATGTAAATCTCACAATCCTTCCAGTAATCATTGGAGCAATGCATGACAGTACTGAAAATATTAAGTTTGGATACTTTTGGACCGAAATTTTACTTGCGGTTGTGACTTTCTTGGGAATAATAATTACCGCGATCCTGTTTAGAGAAGATAAGAAAACTGGAGGAGTATTGGAAGCACCAATATCAGAAGAAGAAGATAGTCATAAATAATTGAATATATAATTCGCCGTGATGTCTATTTTCTTATAATAAACTTATGACTATAATTTTTTATTCATTTTCCCAACAATATCTAAATGTGGTCGTATTGTCTAAAATTCTGTAATAAATATCTCCAATATCTAATTCTTTGAAATTGTAAGGATTAACTCCCGTTAGTAGTGTAAAATAATAGCAATTAAAATGTGTCTGTTTCATGTTCCATGATTTAATTAAAAACGAAAATTACACGGCTAACTCGAAAATTTTTTATTTGATTTAATTTTTTTACATAATGAGCATACTTTTTTCTATATCAAGGTCATTAAATTAAATTCAAGTTTAATTCGACCAAATTCTTTGCAGATTGAAGATTGTAAATTTCATCTTGGATACTATATACACCCCTGAATTATGAAAAATTTAACGGGTTTTCTAGCTGTAATTCAAAGAATCTGCTATAAATTTGTTGCTGTCTCATATTATTATATTACAGCTTTTCGCACATTTCCTTTAATAAGTACATTAAATAAAAATATATTTATAAATACCCTCGTTTAAGCACTTTTAAAGAGGCTCTCATCTTTCAAAAGCCATGGATATTCTTCCACAAACCCAAATTAACCCAACCAGTTCCCAGACCACCTCACAGGAAGCTCTTCTTTCAAGTCTAACCAAAAGTAAAACTCGAGCAAAAACCTTACGCCATAGCCAATGGAGATGGGTGGCTTTATTTTTTGGTTGCTTTATCGCATCGGGATCATTTTATTGTTATTATATCCCTCAGATCCTCCAAACCGCTCTTATGAATGGAACAAGTATCAATGCTGTTCAATTCGATCTTCTATATAGTGTTTACTCGTTTCCAAACATTATATTACCATTGTTTGGAGGCATCATAATTGATCGTCTAGGAATAAAAGTCTCAGTAGCCTTGACCTCATTTTTCGTTACTGTTGGTCAGATAATCTGCACGTTGGGGGTCGCGAAATCCAATTTTGATCTCATGATCGCAGGAAGAGCTTTATTTGGGTTTGGCTCAGAAACTCTCAATGTTATACAAAATGTAATCCTCGCAAAATGGTTCATCGGCAAAGAATTAGCTTTTGCCCTTGGAGTCAGCTCATATATCAATTTAATGGGAATATCAGTTAATTCTATTTTATCACCACGAATACTTACCTGGACAAATTCCTTATACTTCCCTTTTCTTATTGGAGCTTTCGCTTGTGCGCTTTCTTGGATAAGTGCGATTTTTCTGACATGTTTAGATGAGAAGGCTGACAAGCAGGAAAAATTATCGGGTCATGCTATTCAGGATAAAGAAAAATTCTCATTTAGAAGCCTGAGGAACCTAAAGAGAATATATTTCCTTTTATTGGCTAATGTCTTCTTTATGTATGGAGCATATGCGGGATTAGACAATAATATTAGTGATATCGCTGTTAAGAGATTTGGGTTCACGGAGACTAGTATTGGGACTTATATGTTTTTTGCGGATATTGTTTTGGAAACAAGCGTGGTCTTTTTCGGCTTTTACACAGATAAAAAAGGGAAAAGGCTTCTATCTCTGATGGTGAGTTCGCTTGGATATTGCTTTATAAATTTAGCCCTCGCTTTTCTTAAAGGATCAACAGGAAGACCGGATTATATTTTCGTTGGGATATACGCCAGTTATGATGTTTTCTATAGTTTATATCAAGCAGCATTCTGGCCATGTATTCCCCTTGTTGTAAAAGAGGAAATGCTGGGAACAGCGTATGGATTAGCTTTCGCTTTGTATAATGTAAATCTAACCATCCTTCCGGTAATCATTGGAGCAATACATGACAGTACTGAAACTATTAAATTTGGATACTTTTGGACCGAAATTTTAGTTGCGATTGTGACTTTCTTGGGAATAATAATTAATGCGATTCTATTTAGAGAAGATAAGAAATCTGGAGGAGTACTGGAAGCACCAATATCAGAAGAAGAAGATAGTCATAAATAGCTGAATATATAATGCCCCGTGATATCTATATTTTTATAAAAAATTATGTATATAATTTTTTGTTTTGTTCATTTTCCCAGCAATATCTAAATGTGGTTGTATTGTCTAAAATTCTGTAATAAATATCTCTAATATCTACTTCTTTGAAATTGTAAAAATTACATCCTGGTAGTAGTGTAAAATACTAGCAATTAAAAAGGAATCCGTTTCCTGCTCCTTGATTTCAGTATTAACAAAGATTACAAAGCTAACTCGAAAAAAATTATTTGGATTTGTTTCTTTTACATAATGAACTTAATTTTTTCTATATCAAGATCGTTAACTTAAATTTGAATTCGACCAAATTCCTTGCAGATTTTTTCTAATAAATTCCTCATCTTTGCATGACAACATACTCCTATCATAAATTTTGATAAAGATCTTTAACATGATATAGTGGATTCTTTCTATATCATTGATATAATTTAATACATTCATTTTGAAAAACTTTACGTATTTAAATTATTAAATAATGGTACAGTCAAAGGTATCGAATTTAAAAAGGGCTCTCTAAAGGGAATCCCAATTGAACTGCTTTTCCAAGATCCCTTTAAAGAGTTAAAGCTTTCCGGTGAAGAAATCAAACGAAAACAAGGGAAACCTAAGAAACCAAAATTATTAGTACTAAAGCGTTAGATATAAATTTTCATATAATTTTCAGTTGAGTAACAACAAAATTTTTTTTTGAAAAGCTTGGCTTTAAATGTCATTGCTTTGGATTTCCCCAAAAATAATGTTCTTAACAGATTGTTATTGTTTGTTGATCCTGTAATTTATAATATTTCATAACGAAATTTTGTTATAGGATTTTATTTTCGAGTTCAGAAATTTAACGTTTTAAAAATGAAATGTAATGGGTGCATTATTTTCCGTAATTGTAAGCCAGATCTCATTGTACATTGATAGCTCTAACCCTTTCATTCTATGCAATTTTTAAAGCTTAGGAACTTCATTCTAAATACTGAATATCGGTTCTGTTATATAAGTACTTTATACGCCTTTACAAAACTGAAACAAATTGCTATGTATTTAACGGTATATATAATTTCTTCATAGGTTTAGAAAAAATTCTTAATCAATCTAGAAGTTAAACAAGAATAAGTCGAATTTCGGTTAAAAAATAAAAAGCTAAATTTGATTGTAAAACTAGCAAAATCTATACTCAATCTCTAAGTGGTAAACTCGTCATAACTTTAAATAGTCTCAAGTGTACTATTTCTTAGTGATTCTCTCTTAAAATCAAAGTGTTTCTAGCTTTTAAGCATTATTTTTTTTTGAAAATGAATTTTCAGTTTTTCCTAAAAGATTTAAGGTCTAAAGATGAAGTGTTAAAACGTAAATCAGCTTTTCGTAATTTGATATCACACATAAATGGGATATAACTTGAAATTACAACTTTTTCATTGAGAAACCAGCTTATGAAAGGGTCCTAACCTTAATAGTTGAGATTCTCCTCACTCCTTTTTAAAAAATTTCTCAGATGTAAATCAAGAGGTTTCTAATTTTCCTGGCCTTATCTGAGCTTTATGGACCTATTTGGGAGTAAGTAAAAAAGAAATGAAGCTTTTGAGCCCATCATAGTAGCTTTGTTAGGGGAAAATTCGAGATAAATAATACATTTTTATTTGAGGTATATTCTAAAACTTGCTATTTTCCTTCCTAGTATTAGATTAAAAACAAACTTAAAGGAAGATTCCCTTGACAAACAAATCGGATTTAGTCTGAAGGAAAGGCAATAAACTATTAGCAGCAGTCATTTTAAAGTCCGATGGAAAAAGTTGCTTTAACAATTCAGAGATATCTAAAAAAAATTTCTTCGTAATTGTTTAGAGAAACCTAAACTTCCTATACACTTATAACTCTTAATTAAGAAAATAGAGATTAATAATCTGTCTTGACTAAGTGACTCTAGCTGAAAATTATTGAGAAGAAGCAAAATTTTGACGTTAGGACTAAATAAAATTTTACAGTTACTGTATTCAAAAATTGCATTTCTTAAGTTCAGCTAAATTTCCAATGCATTAATAAATCTCAAGGAAAAAAATATCGAATTAGGAATTGTGGGAAACCTTTCTATAAGTTTCGTGCAACGATTTCGAGCAAGTCGATTCTTTTTGATAAATGGAAAAATTACGTGGCCTTTTCCTTCGGAAATCCACTGCTCAAAGTAAGCTAAATTTCATTTGACAAACCGATCATTAAAATAAATTTTCAGACAAAACAGTTAATTTTACATCATATTAATGCACCACAGCTTTCGGCTCCTCTTATTCTTTCTTCTCTGGCTCTCCGCCTCCTGTGAGTACCGAACCTGTAAGCCTCTTTGTTCTGGTCGATTTCTTATTTCTAATTAGACAACCAGATCCATGATATGTCAGATATTTTTGATCCCGTACAACAAGGGGTCCACGCTACTCAATGGACACTTAACCCCTTACTGCCTGGACACTCTACAGTTAGTTCTTGGATCACTTATTGTGGCTGTTACTACATTGGAGGACCTGGAGTACTTGCGAACAATGGAATATTCACAAGAATCTATGACAATTTGCCTGTTCACAATACCGTCTTTATTTGGATGGCTATAACCCTTGTTGATTCCCAAATCAATGACAAAGTTCACATTGCTGTTTCCTCAACCCAGCCAGGCACTCCAATCGTCAATTTATCTCCCGTGCTGACAGTTCCTTCTTCTACCGCCGTTTGGCCTTCTAATTGGTGTGGTAATCCGAGCTTAAGAGATGATAATCTCTGGATGGTAATACAAGTAAAGCATTCCGCAAGCGACATGAAGCTCGAAGTTATCTCCGACACAGGTGTCGGTGCAACTCTTGCATTGAATAACGTTAACTCTTTATATTCAACCCAAACAATTGACCAAAACTGGGCTTGGATAATCAACATAGAAAGTCCTATCACTCCCTACACCTCTGTGCCCCCAACGTCTAGAACAGCGACAACAATTGGCTGTCACCCTGTCTGTCAAAACGGCTGCTTTGGGCCCGCTGCAACTGATTGTTTCTGGTGCTTAGGTGGCTACCAGTATAATGGAAACGAATGCACTTCATGCCCTATTGGCACTTACCCTCCCAGTTGTACTCCATGTCCAGCAGGCTGTACGGCTTGTTCTAGCCCCACTGTGTGCACTGTGTGTAGTCCTACAGGCTACTATTACAGCAATCTTGCTTGCCCTCCATGTGACCCTACTTGTCTCACTTGCTCTGGTAGCGCACCTGATCAATGCCTTTCATGTCCACCGGGAAGCATTTTGTTCCCAAATAACACATGTCTCAGTAGTTGTCAGCCTCCATACTCTCAAGTTACTGTGAATTCTCAGCTTGTTTGCCAGTTCCCATGTTCTGGTAAATTTCCTTATGCATTAGAGGATGGTTCATGCACTAGTCAATGCCCTCCTTCTTACTCCCTAAAAATTGAAGGTTCTGGACAAATCTGTATATTTGAAGAAGCAAGAGACTCTTCAGTTGATTCAGCCTTTCGGAAAGCCGTTATTGAAATGATAAGCATGGGTTTGATGGCTAGCATGGTTGTTCTTGACCCGAAAAGCTTTATTCCGCTGTCATCGGCAATATTAATAAAAATGCTGGAATATATCAAATATGTTGATGTCTCGCATTCGGCACCACTTGAGATTTTTCTATTGACATCAAAGCGAAGTCTGCTGGACCTATTTATTGATACTGATGCCCCTTCATACCTGAAAGACAGGCTTGTGGGCAGGCCCTTACCCTTTGTATTGAGTAGATATGGATTGATTTCAAGCTTCCTTGTGAATTTCTACGAAGATTTAATCGTTTTCGCAATTCTAACGGGAGTATTGATTTTCTGTATCAGTTTGAAGACATTAGCCCTAAAACACCAAACCGCAAATTTCATTTTGACCAAAGCGAAGGTCTGGATCCAAAATATTCTACTAACCTACCTATACCATAATTGTGGAGACATTATACTTTTTTCAGGACTGGAGTATTGGTCATCTTGGACTGCATCTATATGGTCTTTCTTGAGTTTGCTATTGGCCCTAACTCTTGGAATTATTTTCTTTACCGCCTTTGCCTTAAATATTTTGCTTGTGAGAAAACGTAGGGGAATCCTCCAGAAACAGAATACTCAGGAGCTTCAGACATTTAACAAAGAGTATGAGGGCTGTAAAGTCTTATTTGAAGATTTTAAAGAACACTCGATATTTCAGTATAGCTTTCTAATTTTCTTTGTCTTGAGGGATATGCTGCTAAGCCTATTTCTGGTCTCTCTATTCAGGTATCCTTTTGTTCAAGCAATAATAATCATACTGATGAATATTTTGATGCTAATGTATCTATTTATCTACAGACCCCTGAAGGATACGATACAATTGGTCGAGCAAATACTCTGTGAGATGCTTCTATTGATCGTGAATATGGGTATATTGACCCTGGCCGTTCATGACCATGTTCATTCTCAGGATCAGCATTTGGTAGAAGTCATCGGTACGATGATAATTTACTTGAATATTGCATTTATGCTGACCATTCTCGTCTTTTTGGTTATTCAAATCGCTTGGAAGTACCATACTGCCAAGAAAAATGCCGCAAAAATCCAAATACCTTCACAATCTACTCCTGCTGTCACTTATTCTCCAATGGTAGCTGAACCATTATCAGACAGGGATACTAGTTCCCTTAGTCCCGAAAAAATACCCTTTAATCAGAGAAGACCCAAGGCTTCCCAATTCAGTTTAAATTCAGCTGATGACAAGCTTAGTGCCAGTTCTCTAGCAAATGGGATTCCCGGCACCATAGTTTCCAACGTTGTTCCTTATTCAAAAGTAGCAGCTGAACCACAGTCCGACAGTGATGTTCCTGTTACGGAAAAAATGGACCTAAGGATTAAAAGGCCAAAAATTTCCCAGTTTAGTGTTGCCACTAATGATAAAATTAGCCTAAATTCTCTATCAAATTTCATTTCCAGCCCGTCAAAAAATGCTAGTGCGAAGCTCGATAAATCCAAAATTTATCCTTTCAATGATACTACCGAAGACAAAATTACCCTAAATTCTCAATCTAATGTTTCTACGCCAGTGAAAAATAGTAATATTCAAGATAGGCCACTAATTTCTCCTTGTAGTGATAGTGGTGAAAATTTGAGTTGGACCTCTCAACCCAATATTATAGTACCAATGAGGCGAAAAAAGCTACATGAGATTATTACCAAGAGCTCAATGCGCTCTCATTCGCAAAGTAGTCAAGATTCAAAGGATAAGAACCTCGATTAATGCACTTATTTTCTATTTCAATGTAGCCCTTGTCCTATCTACATGAAAGAAAATTCTTCCTTTGGTTTTCTTGCATTGTATATGATTTTAATAAGGTCTTATAAATATCGTATAATTCAAAATTTTCAAAGAAAAACTCAAGAGTTTTTCTCATAATCTTTACCTTCAAAAATTTTTTACTAGGCTATTTTACTTTGGAAATTCAATAGAATAGTTTTGAAAGGGAAGCTTTATAATTGTTCCTTACATATTATACGAAGATACATGTATCTTTACAAAGTTGAAACAAATTGCCATGTATATAACGGCATATATAGTTTCTTCATAGATTTAGAAAATTCTTAATAAATCTAGAAGTCAAAAAAGAATAAGTCGAATTTCGGTTAAAAATAAAATGCTAAACTTTATTGTAAAACTAGCAAAATCTACGCACAATCTCTAAGTCGTAAACTCTTCATAACTTTAAATAGTCTCAAGTGAACTATTTCTGAGTTATTCTCTCTTAAAATCAAAGTATTTCAAGCTTTTAAGCATTATTTTTTGGTAGAGTAAATTTTCAGTTTTGCCTAAAAGATTAGAGATCGAAAGATAAAGCTTTAAAGCCTAAATCAGAATTCACCCGACACTATCTGAGCATTATGGACCTAGTTGAAAGTAAGTAATTAAATAAAAAAGCTGAGGAGCCCATCATAGTATCTTTTTGAGGGGGCAAATTCGAGATAAATCATACATTTTTATTTGAAATATATTATAAATTACTTACTATTTTCCTTCCTAGTATAGATTAAAAACAAGCTTTAAAGGAAGATTCCCCGATAAATAAATCAGATTTAGTCTGAAGGAAAAACAATAAACTATTAGCAAAAGTCATTTTAAAGCCTAATGAAAAAATATACTTTCGCAATTCAGAGATATCCAGAATTTTGTTTTTCTTCGTAATTGTTTAGAGAAACCTAAACTTCATATCTGCTTTTATAACTCTTAATGAAGAAAATAGAGATTATTAATCTGTCCCCTAGCTGAAAACTTATTGAGAAGAAGCAAAATTTTGACGTTAGGACTAAATAAAATTTTACAGTTACTCTATTCGAAAATTGAATTTCTTAAGTTCAGCTAAATTTCCAATGCATTAATAAACCTCAAGGAAAAAAATATCGAATTAGGAATTGTGGGAAACCTTTCTATAAGTTTTGTGCAATGATTTCGAGCAAGTCAATTCTTTCTATAAATGGAAAAATTACCTGGCCTTTTCCTTACTGCTCAAAGCAAGCTAAATTTCATTTGACAAACCGATCATTAACAGAAATTTTCAAAAAAAAACAGTTAATTTTAAATCAATGCATCATAGCTTTAGGCTCCTCTTATTCTTTCTTCTCTGGCTCTCCGCCTCCTGTGAGTACCGAACCTGTAAGCCTCTTTGTTCTGGTCGATTTCTTATTTCTAATTAGACAACCAGATACATGATATGTCAGATATTTTTGATCCCGTATTGCAAGGAAGCCACGCTTCTCAATGGACACTTAATCCCACGCTTCCTGGGCACTCTACAGTTAGCTCTTGGATCTCTTTTTGTTCAAATAACTACATTGGAGGACCTGGAGTACTTGCGAACAATGGAGTTTTCACAAGAATCTATGACAATTTGCCTGTTCATAATACTGTCTATATTTGGATGGCTGTACTCCTTGTTGATTCTCAACTCAATGACAAAGTTCACGTTGCTGTTTCCTCAACCCAACCAGGCAGTCCAACAGTCAATTTTTCTCCCTTGCTGACAGTTTCTTCTGCTCCCTCCGCTTGGCCTTCTAATTATTGCGGTAACCCTGGTTTAAAAGAAAATGCAATCTGGGTGGTAATGCAAGTAAAGCATTCTGCAAGCACTTTGAAGCTCGAAGTTATCTCCGACACAGGTGTCGGTGCAACTCTTGGATTGAATAACGTTAACTCTTTATATTCAACCCAAACAATTGACGTAAACTGGGCGTGGATAATAAGCATGCAAGGCCCTATCACTCCTTACACTTCTGTGCCCGCAACAACCAGAACAGCGACAACAATTGGCTGTCACGCTGCCTGTACAAATGGATGCTTTGGACCCGCAGCAACTGGTTGTTTCTGGTGCACTGCTGGCTACCAGTATAATGGAAATCAATGCACTACATGCCTTATTGGGACTTACCCTCCCAGTTGTACTCCATGCCCCGCAGGCTGTGCAGCTTGTTCCAGCCCCTCTGTGTGCACTGGCTGTAGTCCTACAGGCTACTATTACAGCAATCTTGCTTGCCATCCATGCGACCCTAGTTGTCTCACTTGCTCTGGTAGCTCACCTGATCAATGCCTTTCGTGTCCACCGGGAAGCATCTTGTTCCCAAATAACACATGCCTCAGTAGTTGCCAGCCTCCATACTCTCAAGTTACTGTGAATTCTCAGCCTGTTTGCCAGTTCCCATGTTCTGGTAAATCTCCTTATGCATTCGAAGATGGTACATGTACTAGCCAATGCCCTCCTTCTTACTCCCTAAAAATCGAAGGCTCGGGACAAATTTGTGTATTTGAAGAAGCGAGAGCTTCCTCAGTTGATGAAGCCTCTCGAAATGCCGTTATTGGAATGATAAGCATGGGCTTGATGATTAGTATGGCTATTCTTGACCCGAAAAGCTTTATTCCGCTGTCATCAGCAATATTAATAAAAATGCTGGAATATATCAAGTACATTGATGTCTCGCACTCGGCGCCACTTGAGATTTTTCTATTAACATCAAAGCGAAGTCTGCTGGAACTATTTTTTGATACTGATGCCCCCTTATACCTGAAGGACAGGCTGGTGGGCAGACCTTTACCCTTTGTATTGAGCAGATATGGACTAACTTCAAGCTTTCTTGTGAATTTCTACGAAGATTTAATCGTTTTCGCAATTCTAATGGGAATATTGATTTTCTGCATCAGTTTGACGTCATTGGCCCTGAAAAACCAAAAAGCAAATTTCATTATTACCAAAACCAAGGTCGGGATTCGAAATATTCTACTAACCTACCTATACCATAATTGTGGAGACATTATACTTTTTTCAGGACTGGAGTATTGGTCATCTTTGACTGAATCTGTATGGTCTTTCTTTAGTTTGCTTTTGGCCTTCGCTCTCGGAATTATTTTATTTGCCGTCCTTGCCTTAAATATTTTGCTTGTGAGGAAACGCTGGGCAATCCTCAAGAAACAAAATACTCAGGAGCTTCAGACACTTAACAAAAAGTATGAGGGTTTTAAAGTCTTATTTGAAGATTTTAAAGAACACTCGATATTTCAGTATAGCTTCCTAATCTTCTTTGTGTTGAGAGATATGCTGCTAAGCTTATTTCTGGTCTCTCTATTCAGGTATCCTCTTGCTCAAGCAGTACTAATCACACTGATGAATATTTTGATGCTCGTGTATCTATTTATCTACAGACCTTTGAAAGATAAAATCCACGAGATCGAGCAAATATTCTGTGAGATGCTTCTATTGGTGGTGAATATGGGTATATTGACCCTCGCCGCTCATGACCATGCTCATTCTCGAGATCAGTATATGGTAGAAGTCATTGGCAGGATGATAATCATCATGAATATTGTATTTATGCTGAGTATTCTCGTCTTTTTGATTATTCAAATCGCTTGGAAGTACCATACTGGCAAGAAAAATGCCGCAAAAACTCAAGTACCTTCACAATCTACTCCTGCTGTCCCTTATTCCCCAATGGTAGCTGAGCCAATAACAGACAGGGATACTAGCACCCTTAGGCCTGAGAAAATACCCTTTAAGCATAGACCGAAGTCTTCGCAATTCAGTTTAAATTCAACTTATGACAAGATTGGCGTCAGTTCTCTAACAAACATGGTTTCTGGCACCAGAGTTTTCAACGATGTTCCTCATTCAAAAGTAGCAGCTGAACTGCAGTCCGACAGTAATGTCCCTGTTTCAGAAAGAATGGACCTAAAGATGAAAAGACCAAAGAGTTCCCAGTCTAGTGTCGCCACTAATGATAAAATTAGCCTAATTTCTCCATCAAATTTCATTTCTAGCCCGTCGAAGAAAGCTAGTGCGAAGCTCGATAAGTCCAAAATTTATCCTTTCAATGATACCACCGAAGACAAAATTATCCTAAATTCTCCATCTAATGTTTCCACGCCAGTGAAAAGCAGTAATATGCAGGATACGCCACTAATTTCTCCTTGTAGTTATAATGGTGAAAATCAGAGCTGGATCTCTCCAAACAATAATGTAGTACCAACGAGTCAAAAAAAGCTACTTGACCCTATTACCAGGAGCTCAATACGCTCTCCTTCACAAAATGGTGTTGATTCAAAGGATAAGAACCTCGATTAACGCATATTTTCTACTTCAATGTAATCTTTGTCCCTACCTATATAAAAAAAATTCTTCTTTTGATTTTCTTGTGTTGTATATAATTTAAATAAGGTCTTATAAATACTGTATAATTCAAAATTTTCGAAGAAAAAACTCCGGAGTTTTTCTCATTATCTGCACCTTCAACAAATTTTTTAAATAGGCTAGTTTATTTTAGAAATCCAATAAAATAATTTTGTAAGGAAATTTTATAATTCCTTCTGAAATACTATCGTGAGTGTTATATTACTGTAATAAAAAGAATATAAATTTAGTATGGTATTTAATAATGAGTGGCGACTCAGCTTTGTAACTCGGCTATAATTATGTAAAGTTTAGCTTGTCTTTTATGGTCTATGATATCGTCCAAAAATTTTAGGAAAAATGAGGTTTATAAGTCCCTTTGAGGGGAAAAGTTATATTTCTTAGAAATTATTACTAAGTATTATTATATAATAAGCTTAAGTCTTATTTCTTTGCAATATGTAATTAAGGTGCAAATCGAAACTCAATCCAACTAGGTATATCAAAATCGTATATTATAAATCATCTAATCTGACTGGAGATTCTTTTTCTAAGTTCGTCTTCCTTCTCAGCAGCTAGTGCAAACGTATCCCTGGCAAGATGAGTATTTGTCAAATACACACTCGTACTCAAATCCAAATTACTTTGCTGACGTATTTGAGCTCTTTGATTCCCAATTAAGTTGTGACGTCCATACTCCGCATATTCCTCAGGCTCCACATATTTTATTGCATTCTCAATATCCTTAATCATATCCTTAATGAATTCCTCTTCCTTTAAGAATGAATTCTCCACTCCCTCTTTGAAGTCTTGCAGTATCTTCTTTGCAACCTCATATCCGCCTTCATCTGACATTTTTCGAGCTTCATCCATGAGTAAAGCTCCCTTTACTCTGAAGTAGTTCTTCATGACCTCTCTATCATCTTCCTCAGTATCTCTGAACTCTTCTGACTCATTCAATAGGGTAATAATAAGATCAGCCTTCTTAATAAGCTGGCTATCGTCTGGTAAATTAATCAGAGCCTCAACACTTGCAACCTTTACTTGCGTTTTGCCAGATTCAAGCTTTTTGCTTATCGTTGGGATCTTCAGTTCCAAGACGTAATCTTTCTGTTTTCCATGCATCAGGTTCGTTGTTTTCGTGATATATGATTGACCTTTTTGAACCCACATTGCTGCGTCTCCATACGCTTTAACAAGTTTAACTCCTTGTAAGAATTCAGACTGTTCTGGCCTAACTGTAATTTGAACGCTTTTGGCTACTGAGCTTTGGAGTGCACCCAAGGATTCAACAAAAGCCTCATCGATATTGTCAAGCTTTTTGATAAAATAAAAGCTTCCGTCGGTGATATCAGCGATATCAGTCATCAGCTGTGGATCATGATCTCTCCCGAAACCAAAAGTATGGATAACGACGTTGTCTTGTAATCCAGAATTAGCCAAAGTGTATTTGACTCGATGTTGTGCCCCGAAGTCCAATCCGTCTGAGAGAAGGAAAATACTTGTTACTATGTTCACTTCTTTTCTTTGTTTGAGGATTTCCAGAGCCCTCTGTACTCCTAGATTGATATTTGTGCCGCCTCTGTCTTGAACAGTACTGATGGACGAGAGGATCTTTTTCTTATTGACATCAGTTGTATTGATTAAAGGAACGATTGTCGAAACTTGGTCATCGAAAATAACGATCGACAATCGATCAAATTCATTCAGAAAATGAAGCAGATACTTAAACGTGTTTTTTACAAGCTCAATCTTCTCTCCATGCATGCTTCCACTATGGTCAAGGACGCATACTAGATCCAATGGAGCTCGATGTGATAACATTAAGTCCTTAACAGCTAAGGACGCTAGCAAAGGGAAGGTCTGTTCAGTGAGCGAGCTTGACTGAATAATATTTCTTTTCAGTTTTATTGAAAGATCAGTGATTTTATCAACATCTTCAATAAGTTTATCGTTGTGAGGAATGAGCTTAGCAACCACTTCAATTGGTTTGCTAACAGTACCCTCAAAGCTTTCAACATAAGCGGCTGTACTTGCCAGATCTTCTTCTGTGTGGAACAAGTTAGAATAGGCAGCCGAGGTCATGCCAATAAGAACAACAACGAATAAAATAACGATAGCTCCTTTCCAAATACTTCCAGAGAGACTACGAGCCTTCCCTGGTTTTGAGTTAGAGAGTAGCGACTGAGTTGTTGAGGAATTTTCTTCCATTTGGGCCTGAGCTCCTGCTTCTTGAGGAGATTTGGCCTGTGGTTGATCAGAAGATGAATTGTTGGTTAATATCACCATTAATTACAGATGGTTTGTTGTAGAAAGGTTGTTTAATGTGAACAATATCTACTTAAAGAGTAGGAAAGGCGTTTTTGTTTGAATTCTGATTGTTTAGTAAAAAAAGGCTCTTCTTTGATTTATAGGGAGTGTTTAAATTAAAAATAGTAGCTGAATATCAAACTATACTTATGGTAGTTTAAGCCTATTTTGAATGCTATAATACAATAAAATCAGAGCTAAAACCCAAATTTGAACTTTAGTCCGGGGATGATGCTATAATACTGGGCTTAAAGTTTTTAAGATTTTAGAAAACTATGTCGCCAAGGTTCTTAAGAAAAAATTCTACTGAGTAAAGAAAAAAGAAAAAAAATAATTTCAGGGTAAAATAGAATTAGATGTTGGCTCGAAAAACCAAGAATTTTTCTACAATAAAGCGGAATAAGAAACTTTCGAATTACTTTTATCGAAAGTAATTTGGCTCTTTATAATTCAAGCGAATCGACCTTAAGGCAGGATCTTAGTATTACTATTAAAATAGTAAAAACCTAGCATCTAAAAAATGATTTTATCAATTCAGAAAAATTATGTAAAGCTCGATCTGTGCTTTCTTCATTATGATAAAGTGAAAAAAATTGAGAAAAGTTATTTTGTTCTAATAACCTTCGGAAGATTAAAGTGATATATTTCCTAGAAATTATTATTTAGTATTATGATATAATACGCTTAAACCTTATTTCCTTGCAATATATAATTAAAGTTCTAATCAAAATTTATAGCAAAATCTTATATTATTAATCATCTAAGCTGATTGGGGATTCGTTTTCTAAGTTCTTCATCCTTCTTCGCAGCTAGTACAAAATTATTCTTGGCAAGATGAGTATTTGTCAAATGCACACTCGTACTCAAATCCAAATTACTTTGCTGGCGTATTTGAGCTCTCTGATTCCCAATTAAATTATGGCGTCCATACTTCTCATATTCCTCAGGTTCCACATATTTTATTGCATTCTCAAGATCTTTAATCATATCCTTAATGAATCTCTCTTCCTTTAAGAATGAATTCTCCACTCCCTCTTTGAAGTCTTGTAGTATCTTCTTTGCAACCTCATATCCGCCTTCATCTGACATTTGCCGAGCTTCATCCATGAGTAAAGCTCCCTTTACTCGAAAATAATTCTTCATGACCTCTCTATCATCTTCCTCATTATATCTGAACTCTTCTTCCTCATTCAATAGGGTAATAATAAGGTCAGCCTTCTTAATAAGCTGGCTATTGTCGGGTAAATTAATCAGAGCCTCAACACTTGCAACCTTTACTTGCGTTTTGCCATATTCGAGTTTTTTGCTTATCGTTGGGATCTTGAGTTCCAAGACGTAGTCTTTCTGTCTTCCATGCATCAGATAGGTTGTTTTAGTGATATATGATTGACCATTTTGAGCCCACATTGTTGCATCTCCATACGCTTTGACAAGCTTAACTCCTTGTAATACCTCAGATTGTTCCGGTCTGACTGTGATTTGAACGCTTTTGGCTACTGAGCTTTGGAGTGCACCCAAGGATTCAACAAACGCCTCATCGATATTATCAAGCTTTTTGATAAAATAAAAGCTCCCGTCGGTGATATCAGCGATATCGGTCATCAGCTGTGGATCATGATCTCTCCCAAATCCAAAAGTATGGATCACGATGCTGTCTTGTAATCCAGAATTAGCCAAAGTATCTTTGATTCGGTATTGTGCTCCGTGTCTGTTGTCTAATCCGTCCGAGAGAAGGAAAATACTTGTTACTACATTCATTTCTTTTCTTTCCTTGAGGATTTCCAGAGCCCTTTGCACGCCTAGATTGATATTTGTCCCACCTCTATCGTGAACGGTACTGATGGCTGAGAGGATCCTTTTCTTATTGGCATCGTTCGTATTGATTAAGGGAACAATTGTCGAAACCTGATCATCAAAAATAACAATTGACAATCGATCAAATTCATTGAGAAAGTGGAGCAGATATTTAAATGTGTTCTTTACAAGCTCCATCTTCTCTCCTTGCATGCTTCCACTATGGTCAAGTACACATACTAGGTCCAAAGGAGCTCGATGCGATAACATTAAGTCCTTAACGGCTAAGGATGCTAGCAAAGGGAAGGTCTGTTCAGTGAGTGAGCTTGACTGAATAATATTTCTTTTCAGTCTTATTGAAAGGTCAGTGATCTTATCAACATCATCGATAAATAGTTTATCGTTGTGAGGTATAAGTTTGGCAATCATTTCATTTGGTTTGCTAACGGTATCCTGAAAGTTTTCAACATAAGCGGTTGTAGTTTCCAGATCTTCATCTGTGTGGAAGAAGTTCGAATAGGCAGCCGAGGTCATACCAATAAGAACAACAATGAATAAAATGATAATAGCTCCTTTCCAAAGACTAGGAGCCTTCCCTGGTTTTGAGCTAGATAGTAGAGACTCGGTCGTTGAGGAATTTTCTTCCATTTGGGCCTGAGCTCCTGCTTCTTGAGAAGATTTGGCCTGTGGTTGATCAGAAGATGAGCTGCTGGTTTTTGTCATCATGAATGATAGATAATTTATCGAATAATGGTTGTTTTTATGTGAGAAATATCTACTTAAAGGGTGGGAAAGGCGTCTGTGTTTAATTTCTGATTGTTTAGTAATATAAGACTCTTCTTTGATTTATAGGGAGTGTTCAAATTAAAAATAGTAGCTGAATATCAAACTATACTTATGGTAGTTTAAACCTATTTTGAATTTTCTATAATACAATAAAATAAGAGCTAAAATCTAAATTTGAACTTTAGTCCGGGGATGGTGCCGTAATACTGAGCTTTAAGATTTTAGAAAACTAAGTCGCTAAGGTTCTTAAGAAAAAATTCAAGTGAGGAAAGAACAGAAGGAAAAAATTTATTTTTAAGGTAAAATAGAAGAAGACCTTTGCTCGAAAAGCTAGAAATTTTTCTCTCTGAAAATAGAACAAGGGATAAGACACAATCGAATTACTTTTCTTGACAGTTGACTGGTTCTCTGTAATGTTGTGCGAATCGACCTTAAGGCAGGATCTTAGTATGATTGATTAAAATAGATCAAAGGGCTCAAAATCTAATAGAAAATGCTTTTATTAATTCAAAAAAATTATGTAAAGCTCAATTTGCTCTTTCTGCTTTATAATGAAGTTAGAAAATATTGGGAAAAGTTATTTTATTCTAATAACCTTCGGGAGGGTAAATTATATATTTCCTAGAAATTTTTTACTAAGTATTATTATATAATATTATCAGCTTAGACCTTCTTTTCATGAAATATTGTAAGTATTAGAGAAAATCATAACAAAATCTTATATAATATTATCAATCATCTAATCTGATATAAGTTCAATTGCCCATTTCTTCTCTCTTCTGAGCAGCCAAATGAAAAGCATTGCGAGCCATAGCTGTATTCGTCAAAAGGGCACTAGTATCCAAATCTAAATTACTCTGCTGTCGAATTTGAGCTCTCTGATTCCCAATTAAGTTGTGCCGCCCATACTCTTGATAGACCTTAGGCTCCAAATACCGTATTGCTTTCTCAAGATCTTTAATCATGCGCTGAATAAAGTCCTCTTCCTTCAGGAACGAATTCTCCACCCCCTCTTTGAAGTCTTGTAGCATCTTCTTTGCGCTTTCATGTCTTCCTCTGTCTGACATTTTTCGAGCTTCATCCATGAGTAAAGCTCCCTTTACCCTGAAATAGTTCTTCATGACCTCTCTGTCATCTTCCTCATTATCTCTGAACTCTTCTTCCTCATTCAATAGGGTAATAAAAAGGTCAGCTTTCTTAACAATCTGGCTATCGTTTGGTAAATTGATCACAGCTTCAACACTTGCAACCTTTACTTGTGCTTGACCAGATTCAAGTTTTTTTGTTATTGTTGGGATCTTCAGCTCCAAGACGTAGTCTTTCTGCCTTCCATGTATTAGGTTCGTTGTTGTAGTGATATATGATTGATAATGTTGAATCCACATTGTAGCATCTCCATATGCTTTGACAAGCTCAACTCCTTGTAAGAATTCAGATTGTTCTGGTCTAACTGTAATTTGAACGCTTTTGGCTACTGAGCTTTGAAGTGCTCCCAAGGATTCAACAAAAGCCTCATCAATATTGTCGAGTTGCTTGATAAAATAGAAGCTACCATCGGTGATATCAGCGATATCGGTCATCAACTGTGGATCATGGTCTTTCCCGAACCCAAAAGTATGGATAATGACATCGTCTCGTAATCCTGAATGAGATAAAGCAGATTTAATTCTATCTTGTGCTCCGTGTCTGTTGTCTAATCCGTCCGAGAGAAGGAAAATACTTGTTACTACATTCATTTCTTTTCTTTCCTTGAGGATTTCCAGAGCCCTTTGCACGCCTAGATTGATATTTGTCCCACCTCTATCGTGAACGGTACTGATGGCTGAGAGGATCCTTTTCTTATTGGCATCGTTCGTATTGATTAAGGGAACAATTGTCGAAACCTGATCATCAAAAATAACAATTGACAATCGATCAAATTCATTGAGAAAGTGGAGCAGATATTTAAATGTGTTCTTTACAAGCTCCATCTTCTCTCCTTGCATGCTTCCACTATGATCAAGTACACATACTAGGTCTAAAGGAGCTCGATACGATAACATCAAGTCCTTTACAGCTAATGACGCTAGTATAGGGAAGGTCTGTTCAGTGAGCGAGCTTGATTGGACAATTTTTCTTTTCATTCGGATTGAAAGATCGGTGATCTTATCAACATCCTCAATGACTGGAAAAGCAAGCATAGTTTTCAGGTCAAATTGTGTGCTGAAAAACTCGGAATAGGCAGCTGAGGTCAGGACAACAATGAAAAAAATAGTAATAGCTCCTTTCCAAGGAAGGCAGGAAAGTTTGCTAGCCTTCATTGATTTTGGCCTATTTAGCAGGGGTTGATCAGAAGATGAGTTGGTTAATGTGACCATAAATGGAAGGTTATTCGTGCGTTTGAGTTCTTATTATTAAGTAAAATAAGATGTTTGGTGTTAAATAGGGTGTGTTAAGATTATAGTTTTAGCTTGAGAATGCCTAGCTAACTGTAATTAAACCTATTTTCAAATTTCTGATACAGTACAGTATAATAAATCGAAGCGCCAAAAAACGTATCAAAATGAGTTTGATTAGTCTAGACTGAATAGACAATCCTCTACTATTTTTATCTTATATTCAAAGATATCTATATATCTAGGCTTCTTTTTAAGCTTGAGAAAAAACTATTGCAAGCAAAATTTCAAAATAACATTAGAAAAGGGGATACAACGCCCTTAATACCGTAAGTCTTATAAGCTCATAAAATATTGTAATTATGCCATTAATTAGCTAACAAGAAGGGCTTTTTTCGATTATATCATATTTTTTCTTCCAACGCTCTTAATTCTTGAGTTTTCCCGAAGGAAAAGTTTTTTATTTTGTCTAGATTTTTGAATTTAAATTGTTTAGGCCTAGGGCTAAATAGCTAGATTTATATTTGGCTTTGCATGCTTTTCGCTTTCTCAAGCATTTTTTCTTGCTTTTAAGTTTGGAAGCACTAAAATGATTCAAATGGCTTATTCAAAGAGATTTCTGAAGACAAAAAAACTGCAATAATATTTCGATCGAATAGTCAAAGAATCTAAACAGAAAGCTTATTCCTAAATTTTGATGAGATTATGTACATGTATACTTATGGTAGTTTAAACTTATTTTGAATCTTATAATACATTAAGAATAGAGCTAAAGTCTAAATTTGAACTTTAGTCCGGAGATGGTGCGATAATGCTGAGCTTAAAGATTGTAAGAATTTAGAAAACTATGTCGCCAAGGTTCTTAAAAAAGAATTCTGCTGAGTAACGAATAGAAGAAGGCAGGGTCTTAGCCTTCTTGAATAAAATAGATCAAAGCGCAAAAAAACCTAATAAAGATAACTTAATTAATTCAAAAAATTATGGAAAGCTCGATTTGCTCTTTATGCTTTATTCAAAGTTAGAAAATATTGGGAAAAGCTATTTTGTTCTAATAACCTTCGAGAGGGTAATTATATTTCCTAGAAATTATTACTAAATATTATTATATAGTACTATCAGCTTAGACTTTTTTTTTTCATGAAATAAGTATTAGTGAAAATTATAACAAAATCTTATATTATATTATCAATCATCTAATCTGATATAAGTTCAATTGTCTCTTTCTTCTCTCTTCATAGCAGCCAAATCATAAGCATCGCGGCTCAGAGCCATATTCGTCAAAAGGACACTGGTAGCTAAATCCAAATTACTCTGCTGGCGTATTTGAGCTCTCTGATTCCCAATTAAGTTGTGACGTCCATACTCTCGATACACACGAGGCTCTAAATACCGTATTGCTTTCTCAAGGTCTTTAATCATGCGCTGAATAAATTCCTCTTCCTTCAGGAACGAATTCTCTACTCCCTCTTTGAAGTCTTGTAGCATCTTCTTTGCACCTTCATGTTCCCCTTTGTCTGACATTTTTCGAGCTTCATCCATGAGTAAAGCTCCCTTTACTCTGAAATAGTTCTTCATGACCTCTCTGTCATCTTCCTCATTATCTCTGTCATCTTCCTCATTCACTAGGGTAATAAAAAGGTCAGCTTTCTTAACAATCTGGGTATCGTTTAGTAAATTGATCACAGCCTCAACGCTTGCAACCTTGACTTGTGCTTGACCAGATTCAAGCTTTTTGCTTATTGTTGGGATCTTCAGCTCCAGGACATAGTCTTTCTGTCTTCCATGCATTAGGTTTGTTGTTTTAGTGACATATGATTGGCCATTTTGAATCCACATTGTAGCATCTCCATATGCTTTGACAAGCTCAACTCCTTGTAAGAATTCAGACTGTTCCGGTCGAACTGTAATCTCAACACTTTTAGCTATTGAGCTTTGAAGTGCTCCCAAGGATTCAACAAAAGCTTCATCAATATTGTCGAGCTGCTTGATAAAATAGAAACTACCATCAGTGATATCAGCGATATCGGTCATCAGCTGTGGATCATGGTCTTTCCCGAACCCAAAAGTATGGATAATGACGTCGTCTTGTAATCCTGACTTAGATAAAACATATTTAGCTCTTTCTTGTGCTCCTGGGAAATTGTCTAATCCGTCAGAGAGAAGAAAAATACTTGTTACTACATTCGCATTTTCTCTTTCCTTGAGGATTTCCAGAGCTTTGTGCAAGCCTAGATTGATATTTGTCCCACCTCCTTCGTAAACGGTACTGATGGCTGAGAGGATCTTTCCCTTACTGGCATCGGTAGTATTAATTAAGGGAACAATTGTCGAAACGTCATCATTAAAAATAACAATTGACAATCGATCATTATCATTGAGAAAGCGGAGCAGATATTTAAATGTGTTCTTTACAAGCTCCATCTTCTCTCCACGCATGCTACCACTGTGGTCAAGAACACATACTAGGTCTAAAGGAGCTTGATACGATAACAGCAAGTCCTTTACAGCTAATGATGCTAGTATAGGTAATGTCTGCTCAGTAAGCGAGCTTGATTGGACAATTTTTCTTTTTATTCGGATTGAAAGATCACTGATTTTGTCAACCTCCTCAATGATTGGAAAAGCAAGCATAGTTTCCAGAGCTTTTTCTCTGTTGAAAAAGTTGGAGTAAGCAGCTGAGGTCAGGACAACAATGAAAAAAATAGTAATAGCTCCTTTCCAAGGAAGGCAGGAAAGTTTGCTAGCCTTCGCCGATTTTGGCCTATTTAAGAGAGGCTGATCAGAAGGTGAGTTAGTTAATGTACCCATAAATGGAAGGTTATTCGTGAGTTTGAATTCTTATTATTATGTAAAATAAGATGTTTGGTGTTAAATAGGGTGTGTTTAAGATTAGAGTTTTAGCTGAGAATGCCTAGCTAACTGTATTTCTGATACAGTACAGAACAATAAATCGAAGCGCGAAAAAGCGTATCAAAATGAGTTTGATTAATCTAGACTGAATAGACAATCCTCTACTATTTTTATCTTATATTCAGATATCTCTATGCATCCACGCTATTTTATTGCAACAAATTCTTTCGGACAATCATGTAACTGACACCTTGTATAACTTGAATCATCGATCCTTAGTTTTACAATTTGCAAAAAAGTATTGCAACCAAGGTTTCAAAATAACATTTGAAAAAAAAGTTCAATACTCTTCATAAGTTATATGAGCTCATAAATTTCTGTTCGTATGTTCCTAACTGACTATTCAAAAACGGTTGAACGATATTTTTTTTTCCAATGCTCACAACTCTCTAGCTTTCCTGAAGGAAAAGTTTTTAATTTTTGTCTAGATTTTTGAATTTGAATTGTTTAGACTTGGGGCTAAATAGCTAGATTTATATTTGGCTTTACATAGTGTACAGTAAACAGCGTCCTCATGTGCTTTTTTCTTGCTTGAAAGTTTGTATACACTAGAATAAACTACTTCAAAAGGTTTTTTATCATTCAAAGAAATATTAGAGAAAAAAGCTATTAATACTAAAGGCAAAAAAGGAAGCAATACTATTTCGATCTAAAAATGAAAGTACCTAAATAGAAAAAATATTATTACATTAAGGTAATAATAGTATTCTATAAGTGCCTATCGACCCTTTCTGGGTCTTAATGCTTGAAAATGATAGACTCATAAGCCACAAAATTCGCTTAGTGGATTAATCTTTTTCGAAGAAAAGCAGCTTGTTAAAAAAAAATGTAGTTTTTAAAAATGAAGAATTTTGCTATTTCTTTCCAAGTCAGAATAGATCGCTTGAATGTGTTTAGGGTAATCTAACTCAAGCCTAACGAGGCAAATTAATCACAACTCTAGAGTTTGAATTCAATACTATAGATAGGATTGCTTTTTATTAAGGTAAAGCAGACAAGATTATTTAATTTGGCGCTTTTCATTATTATTAAGAAACTATTAAAATTTATAGAAGTTTAAACTTCGCTTTTTCCTTCTAAAGACTCTTTTATGTCAAACTTCAAGGTTAGCAAAGAAGACTTATCAGATCCCTTGACAAAAAAACCTTACAACCTCGTCGATAACGTTCCTTACGTACTTTTTTGTTGCAGAACGACCTGCTCAATCCAAACAATTGAAAATCTAAAGCAAGAAGGAGGCAATTGTCCTAAATGCTTCGCACCGTTATCGAATGGACAACTAAAAAATGAGGTTCTCTGTAAGTACCTCGAAAGCGTTACACGTCAGCCATCTAATATAGGAAAGCTCTTTCTTTTTGCTGTTTACCTGCTTATCGGCTCATGCTTCACTAAACTGTACGAAGATTATCAGGATGGACTACGAGAACAAAGCCGGATCAATTATGATATTTCTTTATTCCAAGAACATGCCCAATCAATCGCTGATTTGTGGGACTCTAAAGCTGAGGAGGCAAGAAAACTCGCTATGGAGGAAGAGATAGTAAAAAGCCTTGTCGAGCTGAAAAAACCTTTAGCAAGAAATTGGGATTTAGACAAAATGAATTCTCAAGAAGTACGCAATGAATTGATTAAAATTCATAAGGATTTCACAGATAAAGTAAAGGATTTAGTCGATGCAATGATAGATGACGCAGCTGAAAATCAAGATCTCTATAAAATGCAAAATATACCGATATATGAAATCAAGAAGCAGAGAAAAGCAAATAAAGTAGCTGAGATCTTGAGAAAAGCCGGAGCAACAGAGGAAAAAACAGAAACATTAGAGGAGCTTCGTTTATATCCAGCTACTAAAGAGGAATTTAAGATGCTAACAGAAGAGAAATTCCCAATGTTGAAGAGTTTAGATCTTAGTTGTGAAAACATGATTTGGCCATGCATGAAAGCATTAACCGAAAACAGCTTCCCAAATCTTGAAGAGCTCTCTCTAAGTTGGACCATAAATATGAATGATATAGATGATCCTGTGATCATCATAGCCAAGCATTCCGATACGAATTTTAAAGGCTTGAAGAAATTAAACTTTTGGCACGACCTCATATCCAACAAAGGTGCAATTGCGCTTGCTAATAGTCATTTCTCAAGCCTTGAAGAGCTTTCTATCATGTACAACAGCATTGACGACGAAGGTGCTAAAGCTCTCGCGAATGGTAATCTTAAAAGCTTAAGAAAATTGAACCTTTCTGGCTCTCAGATTAGGAGTGCTGGCACAGCAGCTCTTCTTAAAGGCAACTTCCATGGCCTTGAAGAGCTTGGGCTTTCTTGGAGCAAGGTAGGACTTGGAAAAGTGTCTCAGCTTGCTGGTGGTAATCTATTGAACTTGAAGAAATTAGAGCTTCATGCTTGTAAAATTACTGAAGAAGCTGCAGTAGCTCTTTCTCGAGCCAATCTCCCTAATCTCGAGGATCTTGACATTTCTTATAATAATCTCGGAGATAAGGGAGTTGCTGCGTTTACTAACAAAAAATTTCCCAAGTTGAGAACTCTAGACGTTTCCAGTGGACCTGTTACAGCTAGAGGTTTGATAGCTATGGCTAAAGGAGACAATTCTAATATCGAAGAACTTGACCTCGGTGGAGGTCATGTGGACGATAAAGGAGCTATGGGTCTCGCTCATGGAAATTTTATTAATTTGAAGAGACTAGATCTTTCCAGCTCTAAAATTTCCAATGGAGGAGCTGCGGCTATTTTTAAAGGTAACTTTCCCAATCTTGAAGAGCTTGATCTTGCTTTGAGTGAAATTGGGGATCTGAATGGTATTGATTTTGCTCAGAGCAAACTTATTAATTTGAAAAACTTAAAGCTTAGTAGTGCTAAAATTTCAAGCAAAGGTGTAGCTAATCTCGCTTCGATGGATTTGCCCAACTTAGAAGAGCTTGTTCTTTCTCACTGTGGTCTTCAGGATGATGCAGCAATTAGTCTTGCTAATGGAAAATTCCCAAGTTTGAAGAAACTAGACCTTTTCGCAAACAAAATTGGCTCCACTGGTATCGCTACGCTTCTTGCAGGAAATTTCCCTAATCTTGAGGAACTCGATCTTTCTTACAATAAAGTCGGAAATGTGGACCCTAATATCTTTGCACAAGCTAATCTTCCAAACTTGAAGAAGCTCTATTTTCCTGATGTCCTAATGACAACCAATAGTGTGGTATCTCTTACTAAGGGCAATCTGAAGAGCCTTGAAGTACTGGATCTGACATACAATTTGATTGGAGATACTGCTTTGGCTGCGATCGCCAATGGGAGTCTAGTTAATTTGCAGAAGCTGTATCTTACTCAAAAAAGACAGAGATTCCTTTCTGGAGGATTGTCTTTTTCTGATATAGAAAAATTTGAAAAAGCAAAGAAACAAGAAATTGAAGATCTGAAGTTGGAAGGGGATTCCAAGATAACTAATAAAGGTGTAATTGCACTTGCTGTTGGAGACTTACCAAAACTTGAAGAACTTGTTATTGAACATTTTGAGCTAGATGATGTCGCAATTGTTGCTCTTGCAAATGGAAAATTGAAAAGTTTGAAGAGTCTGCATATGAATTTGAACAATGTTACAGATAAGGAAACGATAGCTCTTCTGAAAAGAAAGGGAGTTGAGATTATAGAAAAAGAGGCTGGATTAGGATTCCTTGATTACTAATGTTTAAACCTATTTAATATATAAATTAATAACGCTTTGTGATATTTTTGATAGAATAATTAGAGTTTTATAGAAACAATATTCATAAAATTTTGAAAAACTAAAATAACTCAAAATGATCTCCGAGTATTTTTGGGTCTTTGCAAATAATTTTATGGAGTCTGAATTCATTATGCCTCCAGGCAGTAGAATAAAAATCACCCTTTACATAGGAAAGCTTCATATATATCTCTCAGATTTGATTTATAAAATAAATTAATTAAGTGGAAAAATAAGCGTGAACATATCCTAAAAGCTCATTTCTACTGCAAATTGAAATATTATTCTAAACTCTCACACTGTATATCGAGATCGTCTTCTTTCAAATTGAGCTCACTATCCTTTGGAACATCAATGAGTTCATGATTCTCGAGGCGATCAAAATCCTAAAAATTGATATCTCTACTTTGTACAAAGATTAAGAAAATCAAACAAGCAAGTAGAGCTAAGAGATTTGATCTCTTCCCTTATGTAAAATAAGATGTTCGTTGTTAAATAGGGTGTGTTAAGATGAGAGTTTTAGCTTGAGAATGCCTAAATAAGTGTAATTAAACCTATTTTCAAATTTATCCTACAGTAGAGTACAATAAATCGAAGCGCGAAAAAGCGTATCAAAATGAGTTTGATTAATCTAGACTGAACAGATAATCTTCTACTATTTTTACCTTATATTCAGATATCCCTATGCATCCATGCTATTTTACTGCAACCGATTCTTTCAGACAATCGGGAATTGACACCTTGTATAACTTGATTCATAGATTCTTAGTTTTACAATTTGGAAATAAGTATTGCAAACAAAATCTCAAAATAAAATTTGAAAAAGTTCAATACTCTTCATAAGTTATATGAGCTCATAAATTTCTGTTCATATGTTCCTAACTGACTATTAAAAAATGATTCGACGAAATTTTTCCTTCC
>JADMIO011437901.1_pt1 | contig 29365 bp, 24 predicted proteins | sample 8958161 | NCBI WGS metagenome assembly JADMIO01 (sample SAMN16585339, study PRJNA669376) | soil metagenome | isolation source: Crop rotation soil | place: USA: Cullars Rotation, Alabama | collected 2011 | reverse complement strand
GACAACTTGTCCACGTGGAATTCTAAGCTTAGGATCCCAATGTGCTGGAAAGTCGGCAACTGAACGTTCGCGAATCAATTTGTAAAGAACGAAAGGACAGCTTCAATGAGTACCTCACGCATCGGTCGTTTCATCGTGGCCCTGGCGGCCGTGATTTTCTTCCTGGTTGGATTATCGTTTTGGATTGCTCCAGAACAAATCGCGCACGGCCTCGGCCTCGAGTCGTTGCGGACGACCGGCACGGCCGCGCTGCGCGCCGACTTCGGCGGTCTGTTCCTCAGTCTCGGGGCCCTCTGTGCTGCCGCGGCGTGGACGATGCGCCGTTCCTGGTTCATCGCGGCGGCGGCGGTTCTTGCCGCTGTTGCGCTCGGGCGCGTCGTCGGCCTGGCAAGTGACGGGGCAACTCCCGACGGTACCGCGCAACTCGGGATCGAACTCACGATTCTGGCGGCGCTCGGCGCCGGGCTGCGGACATCTGCGCCGGCGGCGGTTTCGTCCGGCCACTTCCGCAGATCCGCCGCGCTGGGCGCGGTCATTGTCCTCGGCGCCGCGACTGCCTCTCTTGCGCTGCTGAATCCGACAGTCGAACAAACCATGTACGACCGTGGGGCCGAGCGCATGAGCGGCAAACAAAACACCGCGCCACTCGTGGATGACGCGCTGCGCGTCGGCATTTGCGGGTCGTCGGCGCCGCTGCCGAGCGCGCAGCGGGCGAAAGCCTGTGTCGCCGTCTTCGCCGGCGGCAAGTTCTACATTGTCGACAGCGGCCCTGAATCGACCGAGAACCTGGTTTTGTGGGGGGTGCCGCTCTCATCAATCGGCGGCGTGCTGCTGACGCACTTTCATTCCGATCACATTGGCGACCTTGGAGAGCTGAATCTGCAAACCTGGGCCGGCGGCCGGCAGCAGCCGCTCGCCGTCTACGGTGGGCCCGGCATCGAACGAATCGTGGAAGGCTTCAATGAGGCGTATCGCCTCGACCAAGGCTATCGCACGACACACCACAGTGAGCGGGTCATGCCGTCGGCCACCTGGCCGATGATCGCGCATCGCGTCGAACTGGATGGAGAGCCGACCCCGGCAAAGAATCGCTCGGCGGTCGTGCTCGACAATGGATCCCTGCGCATCACCGCGCTGGAAGTGGATCATTCGCCGATCACGCCCGCGTACGGGTATCGGTTCGACTACAAGGGACGATCGGTCGTCGTGACCGGCGACCTGAAATACCACCGCCCGCTCGCCAACGGCGCGGCCAATGCTGACCTGCTGGTGTCTGAAGCCATTGCTCCAACAATGACTCGCGCGCTGGGTAATGGCGCCCGCGCCGCAGGGAGGGACAACACGGCGGCGATCATGCACGACATCGAGGACTATCACATCACACCCGAACAGGCCTCCGAGATTGCGAACAAGGCGGGCGTGAAGCTGCTCGTCTTCTACCATCTGCTGCCGGCTCCGGATGGTTTTCTTGCGCGGCGGTTGTTTGCTCAAGGCATCAACGAGGCACGACAAGGCGACTGGACGATCGCCGACGACGGAAGCCTTTACACGATGCCGATCGGTTCGAAAGAGATTCGCGTTGGCGAAGTCGGCCGCTGACGACCGATGCGCACACGGAGGGCGCTCGCGAGCCGGAGGATCGATGTTAGCATCCGCTCGTGCAAACCCTCCGCCCGCTCCTTCTTGCGCTCGCCGGGGTCGTTGTCGTATCGGCGGCAACGCGGACGGTCAACACGCAGGACGCACGAGCGCTGCCGTCCCGTCCAATGCGGTACGGTGTGTTCACGGTCACGTTTTCCAGCGACGGCGTGTTCTTGCTCGAAGGTCAAGGCTGGCCGACCTTCAAGGGAGTTTGGAAAGCGGAACAGGATCAACTGACCGTTACCACTCCCGCCGTCAAGGATTGCAAGAGCACCGGTCGTTACCGTTTCCGCCTCGACGAAACTCATCTCCTGCTCGCTCTGATCGCTGACGAATGCGAGCCGCGGCGGATGATTCTTCACGACAGCACGTGGATACCTGATGGCGAAAGGCGGGTCATCGCGGAAAGAAAAATCATTCGCACCGGCGGCGACAGCCGAATCAATCTGCCGCCGGCGGCGCCGAGTGAGGGGAGCTGGCCGTCTTTCCGCGGTCCAAACGCGTCTGGCGTCAGCGACGGACAGCGTCTCCCGGACCGATGGAATGGCACGACGGGCGAGAACATTCTCTGGCGTACGCCAATTCCCGGCCTTGCGCACTCGAGCCCGATCGTCTGGCGCGATCGCGTGTTCGTGACGACAGCGATCAGCAGCCGGCGAAATGCGACGTTCAAACGCGGACTCTACGGCGACGGTGACGCCTCTGATGATCGTTCGCCGCACAAGTGGGTTGTTTACGCGCTGGACAAACACACGGGGAAGATTGTCTGGCAGCGGATTGCATCCGAAGGGGAGCCTGGAAACAAGCGGCACATCAAATCGACGTACGCCAGCGCGACGCCGGCAACCGACGGGCGCGTCGTGGTGGCGTGGTTCGGTTCGCAAGGGGTTTACGCCTACGACCTGAACGGTGCGCTCTTGTGGAAAGTTGATCTGGGCCGGGTCGACATGGGGGCGTACGACATCCCGTCGTACGAATGGGGGCCGGCCAGCTCGCCAATCATCTGGAACGGTCTGGTGTTGCTGCAGTGTGACACGCAGGCCGACTCGTTCGTGCTCGCGCTCGACGCCGGGACAGGAAAGATTGCGTGGAAGGCCGATCGCGACGAGCTGCCGTCATGGGGAACGCCGACCGTGATCACCAGCGGCGAACGGCCCGAACTGGTGACCAACGCAGCGAATTTCATCCGCGGCTACGACGCACGCACCGGAGAGGAGTTGTGGCGGCTCGGCGGCAGCTCGAAAATTACGGCACCGACGCCGATTTTCGCCGACGGCCTGATCATTGTCGCGAGCGGGCGCCGTCCCGAACGGCCGATCTTCGCGGTTCGTCCCGGCGCTCGCGGGAATCTCACCCTTGACCAGGAGCACACCAGCAGCAGCGCGGTAGCATGGAGCAAGAACGCCCGCGGTCCCTACATGCCGACACCGATCGCGTACGGCGGGATTCTCTATTCGTTGAACAATGATGGAATCTTCGATGCCTACGAGACCCAGACGGGCAAGGAAATCTATCGTCAGCGGCTGGATCCCGTTGGCAGCGGATTCAGTGCGTCGCCCGTGGCAGCGGACGGCAAACTGTATCTGTCGAACGAAGATGGCGAGATGATGGTCGTCGCGGCCGGCCGGCAGTTTCAATTGATTGCCACCAACACCGTGGGCGAGCCGCTCATGGCCACGCCAGCGTTGTCCGACGGAATCATGTACGTCCGGTCGTCGTCGGCGCTGTTTGCCATTGGATCGCGGAGGCATTGAGAGCCGTGTCTCGCCGCCTGGTCGCGTTGTCGCTGGTGATCGCCGCGGGATGCGGCTCGAGTCCGACCGCACCCTCGCCGGCGGCAACGATCACAATTGGCGCGGCCGGTATTTCGCCGAAGGAAGTTCGGATCAAGGCGTGGAATTTCGTCATGTTCACCAACAACGACTCGCGTACGCACGCGATCCTGTCCGATCCTGTTGACCTTCATACGCAATGTCCGCCGCTCAACCGCGTCGGCGTCCTGCTGGCCGGTGAGAGCCGCGAAACCGCGACGCTGAATTTGCCGGGCACGTGCGGCTTCCACGATCACAACAATCCATCAGATCCTGCGTTCCAGGGACGGATCATCGTTGAATAGCGAAGCCGCGAGCCTCACATACCGTGTCGCGGCGGCCGGATGGTTGCAAACACCGCGAATCCAGGAGCGACGCGACCTCCATATCGGGATGACAATTCGGGTGGGACGATACTGAAGGAGACGCTCCCGCCAATTCCCGGAGTGATGCCCCGCCGGGCATTGAACTGACGTGCGTAACCGGCCTGAAGTTTCGCGAGCGTGAAGATCGCGGCGCCGTACTCGTGCGCATGGAGATCCTCCGCAGGTTTGTCTACGATTTCCGCGCGGCCGAACCAGGTGTCGCGATCGCGAAATGTTGCGGTCGATTCGGCAAGGAAGGCATGCGTCGTGGTGTCGAAAACGCCGATCGGCGTCACGATCGGCTGTGCATTCACGCCCCACGCCAGCGTCGTCGCCCAGATGCCGTTGTGTTGCAGCGGACGGTGATAGATCGCTGAAGCGGTCGCGCGGTCGACGTCGCTCGGCGGTTGCGGCGCAAATTCCGGATGCGCCTGACGCAAATGTCCGGCGGAAATCTGGACAGCCAACCGGTCGCTCGGAAGAAACGTCACCCGCCCCGAGAATGAGTCAAGCGCGGCGAGATCGAGATCGCTTCGATTCTCGTCCGGCTCCCGGCCGTTGAACACGGATGTCTCCAGTTTCCACCGTCGATTGTACGCGCCCGCCGTCACCAACCCGAACGTGATGTGCGTCGCGTCCATCCAGTGATGAGAGATTGGCGCGATTGGATTCAGGATCGCCGAGATCCGATGCGGAAATGCCGGCGGTCCGAGCGCCGGTTCGCCGGCGAGCCCGCCATAGACCTGCCAGCGCCAGGATCCGCCGAGCGATCGATCGTAGTCTCCCGCGAGCTCCATGAAGAGATCGTGGGGGTGTTGTCGATCGTGAATGGTGTCCTTTTCGCAGATTTCACCGGTGGCGAGGAAGCTGATGTAGCCACAGCCCGGCAACGTCCAGGGTTCGAGGCTGAGCATCGCGCGCAGACCGACGCGTGCGCGGCCGGCCCTCCGCCGCGCCATCAACATGCCCCAGTTCGTGCTCACAAACTGGTGCGTGCTGAACCCGCCGGTTCGGTGGACCTCGCCTGGTTCATACAGGAACTCAGCGAACGCGACACCGTTCAACATGACGTTCCAACCGCCCCACGAGCGCTCCGCTCCAAACATCGGCGTGTTGACTGGCAGCCACGAGGTGCCGGACGCGTCGCGCATCGGGAAGAGGTCGACCTGCGAAACGTCGCCGCCGTGATGTTGATGGCCTTGCATCACGGGCGCCGGTTCGTTCTCTTGCGCTGCGATCTTCTGCGGCGCGATGAGCACGATCGTCAGGACTACAAACGCAACAATTGATGAGCAGCGGCGGGACATCCGGCAGTGCTTCCATCGTACATCGCTTCCCGTCATTCGTCGCGCATGACGGTAAGCGGATCGGTGGCGAGCGCGATCCGCGCCGGGAGGACACTTGCCGCGAGCACTACAGCGAGGAGAGCGGCTGGCGCCGCAAGCCAGATCCACGCGGGCGCAGAACTCGCAACTGGTGTGACGATTGAGAGCCATCGCGCGATCAGGCGCGAGAGGACCAAGCCAGCCAGCACTCCCAACGCGGCCAGGCGTGCGCCCTCGCTCAGCACGGCCCCAATCACCCGCCAACCTTGCGAGCCGAGCGCGATCCGCACACCAAATTCGCGGCGCCGCTGACGTGCCGCATCGATCATCGCGCCGTAAAGACCCAGGCCGCCGAGCGCCATCGCGACGACCGCCGATGCGCTGATCAGCAGCATTGCGATCCGTTCCGGCGCCAGCGCCACGCGACTGAGATGTTCTTCGAGCGTCCTGACGCTGACCAGGCTTCGGCCGCCAGGCACGGCGTTGAGTCGGGCGCGGAATGCTTCGACCGTCACGGCGCTGGTGTCGCGAGATCCGACGATCAGCGTCATTCGCGGGACGAAATCCTGCGTCATCGGAAAATAGACCGCGGGTTCGATGCGCCGGTGCAACGTGCGTAATGGCGGCGTGCGAACGGCGCCAACGATCGTGGTGCGAGTTCCTGCTGCATCAACGATGGTGCCGCCAATCGGCTTGCCGCCGAAATACTGTTGGCTCGCCTCCTCATTGACTAGCCCGACCCGGCAGCCTCCCGTCGCACGCTCGTGAAAGGTGCTGCCGCCGGCGAACGTGAAGCCCATGACGCGGAAGTATTCGGGCGAAACGACGTTGGTCTCGAGGGTGACCAAGGAACCTGCGCTGCCTGCTGAAGTCCAGAATCTCGTGGCGCCGATGCGATCGGCCGACACGAGACCCTGGTCGGGGTAGTAGTAGACAGTCGGCTGCGCGGGTGTCTTGCGGTCGGCTTCCCGCGACGCGACCACGCCGATGATCTCGTCGCGGTGCCCACCCGCATCCTGGATGGTTTCGCCGACCACGTCGCGCCCGAGAAGATCGCGCGCCGCCTCGTTGATGACGACAACCCGGCAGGACTGCGGTGTGTCGATGGTGCCGAACATGCGCCCGGCAATCGGCGGCAGTTGAACCGTGTCGAGCGACGCGCGGGTGAACAGCATGACGTTCAGCAGCACCTCACGAAGCTCGGGATTGGGCAGTTCGATGCGGACTCTTTGCCAGGAGGATCGGCTGCCGGGCGGCATCCCTGCCCACGCGGTCGTCAGGGTTGCGGGGAGCGATCGCGCCGCTCGCTCGATCTCCTGGAAGTACTGAAGCCCAAGATCGGGCCGTTCATATTGCGCCGCTGATTCGACGGTGGCAACGATCGTTCGATCGAGTTGACGGCCGGCCGCGGTCTGGATGGTGTTCTGGAACCCGGTGACCAGCATGGCCGCGGAGATGACCAGCAGGCAACAGCACGTCATCTGGACGATCACCAGGGTGGTGCGCACGCGGCGCATCACCTGCGACGGCCCGGCGCTCTCTCGTCTGAGCACCCGCGCGGCATCATCGCGCCGTGTTTCGATCAGCGGCACGAGGCCGCATACGCTCATGATCGTGGCGCAAGCAACCGAGGCGAGGATGGTCGAACGCAGATTGACGACGAACACCAGTTGGTCGGCATCCTGATTGAAGAGCAACGACGGAAGGATGTGGGCGGTCCACGACGCGAGCAGGACGCCAAGCGCCGCACCACCAACGGAAAGCAGGATGGCATCGGCCAGCAGGTGTCGAGCGATCAAGCGTCGGTTGGCTCCGAGAGCAACTCGCAAGCTCGAATCGCGCGAGCGACTCGAGGATCGTGAGAGGAGAAGCGTCGCAACGTTGATGCACGCGATCGTAAAAACGGCCCACCCGACCGCGGAGAGGAGCGTGCCGATGCGCGCCATTCCAGCCGACGCTTCAGGATCGGCGCCGGCGATGTCGACGCCCCGAGTCGTGAGCCCGCGCACGAATCCGGCAATCGTCGCGTTGCTGCCGATGCCAAGCGCGATGGTCATCAGCAGGGTCGCCGTCAGACCTGGACTCCGCGCGAGGCTTCGTGCCGAGTAGCGAAGGTCAGTCCAGATCATTCAGCAGCGGCTGTGCCAGCGTCATGCCAGAAAGGGACAGGTTGTCCCACACGGCTGTAGCGCTGACAGCGCAGCGGCAGCACCAACTGTTCGTCTGCGGGACGCTATCGTCCGGATGGAGACAAGATTACGTATCCGACATCGATCCGGAGCCGCTCAGAGAATCCAGCTGACGCTCCAGGAAATCACGCTCGGTCGTATTCGCACTGCACGCGATCGCAGCGTTGTACTCTGCCGCCGCCTCGAGTCCACGCCCGGCCCGTTTCAACAGATCGGCCCGGATGGCGTGAAACAGGTAGTAGTGATTGAGGTGATGCTCGAGTCCGTCGATTGATCGAAGCGCAGCCTCGAAACCGTGCACTTCGGCAACTGCCACCGAGCGATTCAGGCGCACGATCGCACCCGGAGTAATCGCCCCAAGCTGATCGTAAAGCTGCAGAATCTGACGCCAATCGGTTGCCTCCGCCGCTGGCGCATCGCTGTGAACGGCGTTGATCGCCGCCTGAATCTGGTACGGCCCAGGCTGGTTCTGGCGGAGACAGCGCCGCACCATTGCCTGTCCCTCGGCAATCAAGGCGCGGTTCCAGAGCCTGCGATCCTGATCCGCAAGCCGCACCAGCTGCCTGTCGGCGCCGAGCCGTGCCCCACGGCGCGCTTCGATCAGCAACATCAACGCCAGCAGTCCAACGACCTCCGGTTCCTCCGGCATGAGGTCGGCCAGCACGCGGCCCAGACGGATGGCTTCGGCGCAGAGCTCTTCGCGAACAAGCCGTTCTCCCGATGACGCCGCGTAGCCTTCGTTGAAAATCAGATATACGACGGCGAGCACGGCGCGCACCCGGATCGGCAACTCCGCCGCGTCCGGCACACGAAACGGAATGCCGGCGTCACGAATCTTTCCCTTTGCTCTGACCAGGCGTTGCGCCATCGTCGATTCCGACGTCAAGAATGCGTGCGCGATTTCTCCCGTCGTCAGGCCGCCGATCAAGCGAAGCGTCAGCGCCACCTGGGCGCCGAGCGCAAGCGCTGGATGACAGCACGTGAAGATCAGGCGCAATCGCTCGTCCTGCATGTCGTCCTCTTGATCGTCCTTGTTCGCGGTGCGAGCTTCTTGCAGCAACGCTGCTTGCGTCTGTCGTTCTTCGCGCGACGACTCGCGCCGCAGCCGATCGATTGCTTTGTTCTTTGCCGTCGAAACAATCCAGCCGACCGGGCTGGCCGGCACTCCATCCGACGGCCACTTCTGCACCGCCGCGGTGAACGCTTCCTGGACCGCTTCTTCGGCGAGCTCGATGTCGCCGAACGCACGGACGAGGATAGCCACCGCCCGCCCGTACTCTTCACGGAACACGCGCTCGATCTGAGCGACGGCGACAGCGGACGGCGACGTCAGTTGCCGGTCTCCTCTCGGATGGGACGCACTTCGATCGGCAGTGTGGTCGCGATCGCAAGCTTGCGTCCCCACGCCAGTGCCGCATCCAGGTCCGGCGCCTTGATGATCGACAACCCGCCAATGTGTTCTTTACCTTCGGTATAGGGGCCGTCGATCGTCAACACGTCGCCGTTCTGCGGCCGCAGGACCGTCGCTGTGCTCGGTGCGTGCAGGCCTCCGGAAAAGACCCACGCTCCGGCGGTTCTCATCTCGTCTCGCAGGGCGTAGACATTGCGCATGATCTTCTGGAGGGCTTCCGGTGCGGGCGGAACGCCGCCTTCCGGCTGAAGAACGCTGAGAAGGTATTGCTTCATCGCGAGAATCCTTTGCACAACCAGGCCGGCCTCATGCCGACTTCATTCTCTATACGATCCGCCCTGGTCCGGATCGACATCGTCACGCCGCCTTGCTAGTTATAAAGTAATGCTCAGGAGGCTGACGTGCGCTCACGGCGGTTTTTACCCGGTATTTTCCTGCTGACCTGTGCCGCTGCTGGCACATCCTTTGTTCTTCGCGCCCAGGCGCCCACTCGGGCCGCTCAGTCCGGCGTCACGATCCGCTACGTCCCGGATGACGTGCGAGAGACGTCGTGGCTGCGTCGTGTCGGAGCCGAACAGGCGAAGGCGATCGCCGGGGTTGCCGCCTTTCACAATTTCCAGTTTACCGACCGGCTTGCCGCCAGCGGTATCACCTTCAAACATCGGATCGTCGACGATGCGGGAAAAACGTATAAGGCAGCCCACTACGATCACGGGAACGGGATTGCGATGGCGGATGTCGACGGCGATGGGCTGATCGACATTTACTTTGTAAGTCAGGTCGGCGGTAACCAACTCTGGAAAAATCTCGGCGGCGGAAAGTTCCAGGACATCACCGCGTCAGCGGGCGTGGCGGTCGCGGGCAAGATCGGTGTCTCCGCGTCGTTTGCCGACATCGACAACGACGGCGATCCGGATCTGTACGTGACGACGGTGCGCGGCGGAAACGTGATGTTCGAGAACGACGGCAAGGGGCACTTTCGAGATATCACCGCCGCGGCCGGCTTGACGTATGTCGGTCACTCATCCGCCGCGGTCTTCTTTGATTACGACCGCGACGGCCGTCTCGACCTGTTTCTCGTCAACGTCGGCAAGTACACCACCGACACCATCGCTGGCGACGGTTACAAGTATTACGTGGCGTTCGAAGATGCCTTTTCCGGTCACCTGAAACCGGAGCGTGCGGAAGCAAAGGTCCTCTATCACAACGAAGGCAAGAACCATTTCGCCAATGTCACCAAACCATTGGGTCTCGTCGATCTTTCGTGGTCCGGGGATGCGACCATTGTCGACGCCAACGACGATGGCTGGCCGGACCTGTACCTGTTGAACATGCTTGGCGACGATCAGTATTACGAGAACGAAGGAGGCAAGCGGTTCGTGAAGAAGAGCCGGGTGCTGTTTCCCAAAACTCCGTGGGGCTCGATGGGCGTCAACGTCTTCGATTTCAACAACGACGGCCGCCTCGACATCTTCATCACCGACATGCATTCCGACATGAGCGAAGCAATCGGCCCCGAACGCGAGAAGCAGAAGTCGGACATGAAGTGGCCGGTGTCGTTTCGTGGCACCGGCAAAAACAGCATTTGGGGCAACGCGTTTTTCCTGAAAGAGGGTCCTGACAAGTACAAGGAAGTGTCGGATGCGATTGGGGCGGAGAGCTACTGTCCGTGGGGGCCGAGCGTCGGGGATTTGAACGCTGATGGGTTCGACGACGTATTCATTGCGTCAGGAATGGATTATCCCGAGCGCTACGAGATGAACTCGGTGAAGCTCAACGACCACGGACAGAAGTTTGTGGATGCCGAGTTCGTACTCGGCGTCGAGCCGCGTAGTGGAAGTCTTGCGACGCCGTGGTTTCAGCTGGATGCGTCGGGAAAAGACAAGAATCACCCCGACGCGAAAGGCGAAACCGGCCGCGTCGAGATCTGGGGCGCGCGCGCGTCGCGCTCCGCGGTCATTTTCGACGTCGACGGCGACGGCGACCTCGACATCGTGACCAACGAGTTCAATGCCTCGCCGATGGTCTTGATCAGCAACCTGACTGAGAAGACGCGGGTGCATTACCTTGCCGTCAAGTTGATCGGCACCACTTCGAATCGGGATGGACTGGGAGCCATCGTGAAAGTGACGGCGGCAGGATCGACCTACACAAAGGTATTCGACGGCGACTCGGGATACCTGTCGCACAGTCTCTACCCTCTGTACTTCGGTCTCGGAGCGGCCGAGCGGGTCGACCGCATCGAAGTGCAGTGGCCGTCGGGGAAGAAGCAGACGGTTCAGGCGGCGAAGATCAACTCGACGATTGAGGTAAGGGAACAGTAACTCTCAGGAGCTCTTGACTCCCGCTTCCTTCAAATACTCCGTCATCGTCTTCGCATAGTGCGGGAACGCGACCTCCGGCTCCTCGATTTCGGGGTGCCATTTCTTCTCCCATTCGAAACAGTAGTAGCCCTTGTATCCAGCGGAGGCGAGCGTCTTCACTTGAGCCTTGACCGGCACGTCGCCGGTGCCGGTGAGAACGTACTTGCGATCCGAGCCGGCGGGAACCGAGTCCTTGAGGTGTGTGTGGCGTACCCAACGACCGAGGGCTGCCCAGGTCTCGGCCGGCTGCTCGCCGCCCGCGGCGAAGGTGTGGTGAGCATCCCAGAGGATGGCATAGGCATCAGAGCCGACGCCGTTGTAGATCGCGGCAATATCCTTCGAGTGAGTGAAATCGCCGTGAGTTTCCTGGATCACCGTCACCCCCGCCGGCTTGGCGTAGGCGGCCATCTGACGAAAGCCGTCGATCACGCGAGCAAAGACCGCTTCGCGTGATTCGTTCGGGGCAATTTTGTCGCCGAATATCCGGACGTATTTCACCCCCATCGCGTGCGCGAGATCGATGAATCGGCGTCCTTCATCAAACGCTTTTTCCCGGGCGGCGCCGGTCTCGTGCATGGCCGCCGACGCTCCAAGATCGGACACGACGATTCCAAGAGCCGCCAGATCTTTTTTCGACGCCGCCAGCTGCGAGCCCGACAACTCGGGCACTTTGGGCAAATCCATCTCGTTGGCGACGCCCCGCAGCTCGATCGCCGAATAACCAAGACGATCCGCCTGATCGAGGATGTTCTTCCAGCTCCACGCTGGACAGCCAAGCGTGGAGAACGCAATCGGATATCGTGCGCCCTTTCCGCGGACGAGCCGCGATGCGGCGACACCGGCAGCCAGCGCGGTCATGAACGTGCGGCGGTTGGTTTTCATGGGGGAATTATATGCCCTGCGGCCGATACCCAACCTTAGCGTATTGCGTCGACTGCGGAACGAACTTCGCATCGAAACGCGGATCGGGCGGGTCGAACGTATTGCGCTTGCGATCGATCGTGTCGCGCAGATCGCCGATCTCTCCGTGGATGAATGATCCACGTACGCCCTCCGCATCCGCGATATCGAGCTCGTAACGCGTCCCTGGCGAAATCCCTCCCTTCAACGTGTTCTTCCAGAAGATCGAATCGACGTACGTGCTGCCGGTGCCGTTGTCGTCGACCCCGTTCCAGTTACCTGTGAACGTGCATCGGCTGACCGTGGCGCGCGATCCTTCGAACACCGTCAGCGCACCCGAGCCATGCTCGGCGTGGTACTCGGCGCCGCCGAGCAGGCCAACGTAGTCAACGCCGAGATTCGCGATGTTGCCGACGAACAGGCAGTTCTCAATCGTCGCGTAACTGCCATGCAGCAGATCGATGGCTGCGCCCGTCGTCTGCGTACGATTGTCGCGGAAAACACAATTTCGGAATAACACCGAGTCCTGCGGGCGACCGAGGTGCTCGACCGACACGCCGCCGCCGCATGGACTCGAGTAATTGCCGAAGACCTCGACGTTTTCGATCACCGGATACGAGCGGGCGTACACCTTGATGCCGCCGCCGTCGGTGTAAAAAAACGTCGTCTTGCGAATCTCGTCGGCTTCGATTGGAGACTTCTCACCAACTCCGGTGGTGAAGTTGTTCGCCCCTGTGATCTTGAATCCCCTGAACGTCGTTTTACGCGTGATGCCGTCGCCGAAATAGACGACGTGATTGACGACGGCGGGGTAGCCGGGGTGATGCGCATCGGCGATGTCGGGATTGGCGGCGGTGAGGGTAACGTCCCCGACCGCCTCCAGGGTGATGCCGTCGTGCCGTGCGTTCAACCAGATGAACGCCTGACCCTTTGCCGCGGGTCGGTACGTGCCCGCGTGCACGTAAACGGCCTTGTCATTCGGATCGCGAGCCGCCGCTTCGAGCGCGTCCTGGATTGACTGGTTCGGGTAAACATGGTGGCCAGCGGCCTTCGAGCCGGCGCCGCTCGCCGACGCGTTGCCTCCGCTTGCGTGTTGGCGGCCTGCAGGATGCGGTAGAGCGAGCGCCGCGGCCATCATCTGAAGAAAGGCGCGGCGGTCGGTCGGTGTGATCATGCGTTCTACAAGGTTCTACTAGGTTCTTCGGGGTTCTACAAGGTTCTTTGGTCGATGCCCAAGAACCTGACAGAACTCTGCAGAACCTGGCAGAACCCCGCAGAAACCTTACCGTCTATTTGTCGCGCGTCCCGACCTGTTCGCGTTCCTCTTTCGACTTCTTCCCCGAGCCGGGCTCAGCCATCTTGCGGTGCTGTTCAGCAAGAATTCCTGACGGCGTCACGTTGGCGATCGTCGTCTGCACCTTGTTGTGCCAGCCGCTGACGACGTCGGCGTCGCCGCGCATCATGGCATCAAAACCGACCTGTGCGACGTCGGCGGGATCATCCTTTTTATCCTGACCGACTTTCGTATCCATCATCCCAGCGCGATCGAAGAACTCGGTTTCTGTCGCGCCCGGCATGAGGCATGTCACGGTGACACCGCTGTCCTTCAATTCCGCGCGCAGCGCGAACGAGAAGGAATCGATGAAGGCCTTCGTGCCGTTGTAAACGGCGCTGAAGGTGCCGGGCATGAATCCGGCGATCGAACCAGTGATGAGAATTCTGCCTCGACCGCGATCGCGCATGTCGCGAGCAATCTTGTGGATCAGGTAGATGGTGCCAGTGATGTTGGTGTCGATGACATGGCGGACGTCATCGAAGGCCTGATCGAGAAACGCGCTTCCGAGGCCATGCCCGGCGTTGGCGATTAATACGTCAACCTGTCGACCGCCAACCGCGGCGTATAACCGATCGACGCCTTCGAGTGTGGCGAGATCGGCCAACAGTGTAGTGACGTGCGCCCCACTGGCGCGAAACGCCTGGGCTGCATCTTCCAATCCGGGATCGTCAGCGGCGACGACGAGATCAAATCCGTTCTTCGCGCAAAGTGCGGCGAGCTCACGTCCAATGCCGGAGGAGGCTCCGGTTACGACGGCGAGCGGACGAGTAGGCATGTCAGTCTCCGTGTATGCGAGGTGTTTGTAACCCGGCCTCAGCGGCGGACAGTCGCCGAGCGGCCATATGCCAACGCCAGCAAGCCGAATGCCCATTTGGAGCGGGTGGAAGTGGCGGCCTGGCGGATGGGCAGCAGCCCGGCGTTTGACTTCCCCCGCAAACGCGAATATATTCGCGATGCGCGAAAAAATTCGCGCTGGAACGAAACCATTTCCTTTTGCTCCCCGTCGAAGCTCTCGTCACCATGACCCAGACCACGACCGTCGACCTGACCCGCCGGGAAAGCCAGATTATGGAGATCCTCTACCGGCGCCGTCGCGCGACGGTCGAAGAGATCCGGGCCGAACTGCCCGACGCGCCCGGCGCGTCCAGCGTACGCAAACTGCTCGACATCATGATCGAGCGCGGCCTGCTCGCTCGCGAGTACGACGGCCCGCGCTACGTGTACTTCCCGGCGGTCAAGCCGGAAGACGCGAGCCGGTCGGCATTGAAACAGCTGGTGCGAACCTTCTTCAACAACTCACCGGGATCGGCGATCGCGGCACTGCTCGACATCCGATCGACCCAGCTCTCCGCTGCTGAGTATCGGCAGCTGAGCAACCTTTTGAAGCGCGCTCGTGAACAGGGAGACGAACGATGAATATGTGGTTTGTCGACTCCACCGCAGGAACGATGTTGTGGCTGGTCGTTCAGGCGACAGTCCTGCTGGGGGTTTCGGCCCTTCTCTACGTGCTGACGCACCGTCGGGCGTCAGCCGCTGCGCGCCATTTGTTGTGGGTGTCTGCTCTCGGCAGCCTCCTGCTTCTGCCGGCCGTTTCACGAGTAGTCCCGTCGTTGCCGGTGATCGTGACCGCGAAGATGCTGCCGCCGGTCTCAGTTCCCGAGAGGGCGGAAGCGTCGGCCGAACTGCAGACGCAAACTCCGTCGAGCATCGAGGCCGTCGCGCCGGCGACAACAGCCATCGAGGAGCCGCACCGCCGTGATTACTCGCTCGCCGCCTGGCTCTACGCGGCAGGGGTTGTCGCGCTGATCATGGTATGGCTGGCCGAGCGGTGGCAGCTTCATCGCTTCATTCGCAGGGCAACTGCGATCGACGATCCGGAGTGGGCGCGTCTGTTCTCTGAATGCACGAAGGCGATGGGTGTGGTGCGTCCGGTCGTGCTCCTTAAGAGCCGCGATCGCAATGTTCCGATGGCAATCGGCACTCGTCGGCCCGCGATCATCATTCCGGCAATCGCAGAAACCTGGGATGAAGAACGTCGCCGGGCGGTGTTGCTGCACGAACTCGCTCACGTGGCGCGTTTCGACTGCTTCACGCAGAGCCTGGCGCTGGCTGCGTGCGCGATGTATTGGTTCCATCCCGCGGTGTGGATGGTTGCGAAACGCCTTCGAATCGAACGCGAGCTCGCGTGCGACGATCGTGTGATTGCCGCCGGCACCGAGGCACGCGAGTACGCATCGCACTTGCTGGAGATTGCATATTCGTTCGCAGCGCATCGCGCGCCCGCGCTTGCTGTCTGCATGGCCCGCCCTCGCCAGCTCGAAGGGCGGATGCTTGCTGCGCTCGACAGTGCGCGCAACCGCCGGCTTCCGTCGACGCGCGTTCGCGTCGCTGGTGCCGCTGTCGTCGTCGCCATTCTGGGAACTATCGCGGCCGCGCGTCCGGTGCTCGGGGCAGCCGAGGAGCCGCCGGCATCTTCCGACCAGCAGTGGCCTTCGACGGTGGACAAGGCCACCCTCTCGGCGACGAAGGCGGCGGTTGAGCGAGAGATGAAGGAAATCGTCGGCATTCCCGTCAGGGGAATGAAGGAGGTGCGCGCCGCCGTTCGAGCCGCGTCATCGCTGGCCGGGGTGCCGCAGGAAAATGTGCCAGGCACGTGGGAGATCCGGCCAACCGAAACCAAGGGTATCGTGCATCTCCGCATCGTCGAGCTGCACTCATCGACTGGGACGAACGTCGCGATCGACCAGCTCGAGGGGCTGACAGGCGCTCAACTTAACGGGGCGGGCGGACCGGTGCAATTCAAGGTTCGGCGTGACGCCGGAACGTTTACCTTTGAAGGCATCATCCGCAATGGCGTCGGGGCGGGAACGTTTACCTTCGCCGCCGACACCGCGTTTCCTGGCGAGATGGCGAAGCGCGGGTTTGCCCGGCCGACGGCGGATCAACAGTACCAGCTCGCGCGCCACGACATCGGTTTCCCGTTCATTGATGAATTGACGAAACAGGGATACGGCAAACCGCAAACGTCGGAGCTGGTGCGCGCAGGACAGCACGGCGTTCAAGCGGAGTATCTACGGGACATGGCGGCGCTTGGATATCGACTGGGAACTCTCGATGCCTTGATCATGCTCAGAGATCACGGCGTGACGCCCGCGTACGTGCGCGAGCTCGCCGACAGCGGCTACAAGGCATTGTCAGCGGACGCGATTCGTGAGGCGCGCGATCACGGGGTCAGCCCTGAATACGTGCGAGCGTTGCGCGATGCCGGTTACAGCTCGGTGCCGATCGACGAAGTGATCAGAGTGAGAGACCATGGGGTTACGCCGGAGTACGTACGCGGACTTGGAGATGCTGGCTATCGGAAACTGCCGCTCGACCAACTGGTTCGGGTTCGCGATCACGGCGTCACGACGGAGTACGTGCGCGACATGCGCCAGCTTGGATATTCATTGACGATCGAGGAGCTGGTTCGCGCGCGCGACCACGGCGTGACCGTGGAATACGTTCGCGACATGGCCGCGCTCGGCTACGCAGGCCAACCGATGGACAGCCTGATTCGGCTGCGCGATCACGGCGTGACGCCGGAGTACGCGCGCGAGGTGAAAGCCCTCGGCTACGACAAGTTGTCGCTCGACGATCTCGTGACCTTACGCGATCATGGCTTGACCGCCGAACGTATCCGGTCAGCAAATTCCCGCGCCGGCACGCGCCTCCCCATCGACATGTTGAAATCGTTCTCAGGCGGGCTTCACTAGGAGCGGCTTCGCGCTGCCGGGCGCAATCGAGAATTACAAACCACACCGGGACAGAGCACCGGAAACGCACGACCAGGAACGACACGCTCCGGTTCCTGGACTAGTGGTTTTCCGGAGGGACCTCACGAAATATGGAGGCCCACCGGACCACTCTCGAGATCGCCCCAACAGAAACTCCCATGCTTTCCTGGGTTTGGACGGATCGGGCGGACTGCCGACGACTGGCATCACGTGTGCGTCAGCAGGACCTCTTTCTGACTGAACACTGCGATTCAGCATGGAGGATCTATGAACAACGCGATCGTCGGCACCGCTCTCGCCGCCCTGCTCGTTGCGCCGGTGGCGTTCGCGGCGCAGAAACCGGTCAGCGTGGCCGAAACGGTGACCGAGACGGTCACCATTACCGCTATCGACAAAACCGCCCGCATCGTGACGCTTCAGGACAAGAACGGGATCACGCTCGACGTTTTGTGCGGTCCCGAGGTGCAGCGCTTCGATGCGCTCAAGGTCGGGGACAAAGTGACGTTCCGCTACCACGAATCCGTGGTGTCCTCGATCAGCCGTCCCGGAGAGGCACCGAAGGAGCCGATCTCATCGAGCATCAGCCGGACGTCAGGCGCCAAGCCGGGAGGCACCGTCGCTCAGCAACTCAACGCGACCGTGACGATTGAAGCGATCGATCCGAAGATTCCCTCCGTCTCGGTGAAGACCGAGGGCGGAAGCCACATGTCGTTCAAGGTCGAGGATAAGAAGAACCTTGAAGGCTACAAAGTCGGCGACAAGGTGAACATCACCTACACGCAGGCGCTGGCAGTCAGCGTCAAGTAGCTTCAGGGCAATCTGGCGACCGCCGATGTTGCGGTCGCCAGTCCCCCACCTCACGCCGGGCAGCTCAGATCGTCACCAGTCCATGTCTCAGTGCGAGACGCACAGCATCGGTGCGATTCGATGCGCCAAGCTTTCCGAACACTGACGCGAGGTGAAACTTCACCGTCTCGTCGCTGACGCCGAGAGCCGCGGCAATCGCCTTGTTCGAGAGGCCATCGGCGACCAGCTCCAGCACCTGGGTTTCGCGCGGCGTCAGCTCCTCGACAAGAGGCTCTTCGCCGCCGCTGTCTGGAACCAGCAGCACATAGGCGTCGCCCGTAGCGGCGACAAGCCGGCCCTCGTGCAGGGTCGCGGCCTCGCCAACGACTTCTATTGCTGTTGGCAGATCGAGCAGCGCTCGCCGTCTTTGCGACGCCCGCCCGACCAGGACCACTCGCATACGATCAAGGACGCTGTCAGCCGCCGAATTGTCCCGGTCAGTTTTTAGGACGGTTCGCAACCACGATGTCGAGGTCCCGCGGTGTGCCTCCGTGCAGCGTCTTGACTTCCACCTTCTTTCCGACACGGTCACCGGTCAACTGATCCAGCAGATCTTCAGCCGATTCGATGCGCGCGCCGGCGAAATCGAGCAGAACGTCGCCGACGATGATGCCAGCGGCCTCCGCGGGACTGCCGGGCGTTACACCAACAACAAGCAGGGCGCGTTCACGCCCATCCGCCTTATGTGCGGGAGGAACGTGCACGGGTTGCACGGCGACGCCGATGAACCCCCGGGATCCACCACTCGCCAGGAGCTGGTGCGCCGATGCCCAGGCAATCGACGCCGGGATCGCAACACCGAAGCCGCGAATCGCCGCGGCCGTGGTGATGCCGATCAATTGTCCCGACGGATCGAACAAGCCACCGCCGGCGAAGCCATCGTGCATCGGAGCGGTGACGCGGATCACACGCGCAATTTCGCGGCGCCTTCCCGTGCGCAGCGGTCCACCGACGACGGCAACAATCCCGGCGGTTGCGGTAAGGGCGTTGCTCCACGACCGCGCCAGCGCAAGCACGAACTGTCCGACTCGCGGCTCGGTTTCAGAAATGGCGGCGGCGGTGACGTTCAATCGGGCCGCCGTTTTGAGCACCGCAATGCCGGTTGCGGGGTCCCATCCAACCGTTTCCGCGTCGACAGGATCGGCATCGCCAATTCGAACGCGCACCCCATCTTCTCTTCCCAGCGCGCGTCCGGTCGTAATGATCGTGTCCTGGCCATGGATGACCCCGCTGGCCGGCCGTCGGCGCCCGAGGACCTGAACGATCGTTGGTCCTTTGTCGGCGGCGAGCGAGGCGAGGTCGTTCGAGATCGAAAGCAATGAAGAATTCGTCATACCAGCGATTGTGATACCGCCCGTGGCCTGGGCGGATCACCCGTATGGGGAGGAGGCTTCAGGCAGCCGGAACGCGGGGCCCGGAATCCGCGATCTGTGAACGATCGCTGCTGCGTGCGAGCAGGCCCGCCATTGTATTGATGGCGTCGACCATGTGGTCGGTCTCTTGCGCGAGCAGCGGATTGAGCGACTTCGAAATGCCCATCTGTGTCTGGCGGAGTGGCGGCAACGGGCGCGGCGGACGTTCCGCGCGTACGGACTCGGCGAGCAACGACAAACTCTGTTGCACTTCGGCGGCGAGCCGCTCGACGCCGGGCGATGGCGAATCGATTCCTCGTTCGACACCGGCATGCAGCGTCAGGGAAGCGAGGGCATTTCTTCGAATCGCGGCCAGCAGTCCGGTTGCCACGCGGGGGGCAATCGATGCCTTGCGCGTTGGTTCCGTCAGCATCCGTTCGACCAACGCTTCGGCGTTCGATCTCGCCAGCCGCGCTGCCGCTCGCAATCGCCCCAGCTGCGCCACGTTTGCGCCTCGCGGGTTGGCGAATGCCGTCAGCAGCGAGCTGACGTAAACCGACTGCGCGTCGAACATCGACGCGAGCGCCAATCGAACCGTACCCGCCGCCCATGTCGGCCACATCGCGTAGACAACGAGGGCAAGACATCCGCCGGCGATCGTGTCGATCGCGCGAAGCGTGACCGCTGTGATTTCGCCGACGCCGCTGAGCATCAGAATGAAGACGACGTAGCCGGTCACGGCGATGGTGAAGAGCGTGTAGTTCATCCGGAAGGTCGCGTAGCAGGTCCACACGAACGCGAGCAGGAGCAGCGTCAATCCCAATGGGCCGGGCTGCACCTCGCGGACGATCAAGGTTGCGATCCCGCCGCCGACAATGGTGCCCGCGATCCGGGCGGCGCCGCGCGCGAACGTGTCGTGAAAGTCCGGCCGGAGTACCAGCAGCGCCGTCATTGGCATCCAATACCCTCGCGGCAGCTGCAGCACGCGATAAATGGTCGTCGCCAGGCCAACCGCGGCCGCCAGTCGCAAGGCGTGCCGGCAGGCGGTCGATTGCAGGGAGAGATTGGCTCGAAGCGTCGTGATCGCATCGCCGATTGGCGGAATCGCCCGCAGCGGCGTCAATCGCGCATCGCCACGATGAACAGGAGCGCCGGACGTCAACATGCCGGCCGTGCGCCAGGCGGCGCGGATTTGGCCGAGCAACGCATCGATTTCCGGCGCCGGCGGGAGCGACGCGACACAGGCGTCAATGGTTCGCCACAGCTCGCGGCCTGGATCCACAGGATCGCGCCCTTCCTCGAGGGCAGTGGCGATTTCAATCAGCGCCCGGCCGCATGCCTGCGGAAGCGACGCACGGCAAGATGGATCGTCGGATGCGGCCCGACGCTGCCATGACGCGACCGCGGCAAGACTCGCGCGGATGCGTTCGGCTTCGTCGTAGAGCGCCTGGAAAACGAGCAGATCGCTCGGCCGCGCGAAGGGCTGCGGATCCTCGAGCGGCGGCGCCAGGGTCGCGAACGTGTGCGGTTCGGGCGCTGCGTCGGCGGCCGACGGCAGGCCGGCCGCATAGGAGCCGAGCGTGCGATACGCGGTCGCGATGGTGCGCCGTTCGACGGCAAAGCGCCGGAGCGGCCAGATCGTCACGACCAGCAGCGTCTGACTCAGGCCGCCGGCAAAGACGATGACCGCCGCTCGCAGTGCGCCGGATACGTCCAGCGGAAACCCGCTGGCGACGAGCACGGCGACGCACGATTGCAGTGCGACGAACGCTGCGGCCGGACCCACGGCAACGAGGATGCCGCTGACGAATGCCGTCACCATCGCCAGCGCAATCGTCGCTGCGCTCGAATGACCGCCGAGCGAGCCAAGAAAGACGGAGACCGCCATCCCCGCTGCCGCCGAGATCATCAGCGCCGCACGGCTGCGATAGGCTCCCTGAAACGAACCAAACCCGACCGACACCGCCCCGACGGCGCCGAACGCGCTGACGGACGGCTGTCGGAGAACCAGCCCGATGACCAGCGGGATCGCGACCCCGACCGCGCAGCGAAGCGCGGCGATGCCTTCGAACTGCGACCAGTCGATCCGGATCGTCGGGGCGAGAATCTGCTCGAGAGTGTTGCGCGCGGGCACGATTGGTTGTCAGTTCAGTTGCCAGTCTCCGCGGACCGGAATTGCCGATCAACAATAACTGGAAACTGGCAACTAGAGCTGCAACTCGCAATTCGCAACTGGAAACTGAAACTGGCAACTAGAGCTGCAATTCGCAATTCTCAACTGGTAACTGGAAACTGGAAACTGGAAACTGGGAACTGGAAACTGGCAACTAGAAACTGGCAACTGATTAATGTGTCGAGTATGAACGCCCTGCGGTCCCATCCTGCAGCGCGTCCATCAATTCCACAGGATCGGTCCAGTCTCCGTCAAAACGCTGCCCGTTGACGAAAAACGTTGGCGTTCCCCTCACCCCGCTTTGCCGTCCTGAGTCGACGTCTCGCTGAACCCGCCGACGTGTGGCGTCGATGGCAAGATCGTTTGCGACCACGGAAGGGTCGACGCCAGCCGCTGCGGCGTACTCGATCAGATCGTCCGGCTGCAGCGCATCCTGGTTTTGAAAGATCACGTCGTGCATCTTCCAGAACGCGTCCGCACCGCCGTGCGCGTCGGCTGACTCTGCCGCCTGTGCGGCGACCCATGCGTGAGGGTGGGCCTGGCCGAGCGGAAAATGCCGGAATACGAAACGCACGCGATCGCCAACCTCTTCAAGGACGTGTTTCAGGATGGCGTAAGCGCGGCCGCAGTGCGGGCACTCGAAGTCCCCGTACTCCACCAGCGTGATTGGTGCACTTGCCGGCCCGCGAACGTGATCCTCGCGACCAACCGGCGGGATGAGCCTGCCATTCATCGGTCAGCCGCCTTTCTCGGCCGAACCTCGAACCGGGAGACGTCACGATAACGTGCGAAATGCGACAGCCGAGCCGTTCGACTGGACTCGAAGATTGCGGGGACGTCAGGCTTTGACTGAACACGGCCGTAGGGAGACGAGTCGCTCATACCCGCAATGAAAGCAAGACCGTCGCCTGTCTGAGGAATTAGGCAGAGGGGAACGCAGTCCGACAAGGCGCAGCCGTTGCCACGCCTCGTCATCAATTCAGCAATTCACCAATTCACCAATTTCATGAGCCGATCCCTACCCCATCGGCTCGTCAGCGCTCGGACCATAAATCTGCGGAACAGTGGAGCCCATCGGACGCAGATAGGTTGAGAGTTGTCCGCGATGGTGAATGATGTCGAAGAAAAACCCCCACGCGTTTCCGGAACCGCTCTCTTTCATGACTTCTTGTCCCTGGAACATGAACGGAACCTTGCGTTCCCAGTTGGCCGACGACAGCGCTTTCAACTTCCTCGTCGCGTCGTCGTGCTGCGCGTCGTAGGCGGCGAGCACCTCTTTCATCGTCGTCGGCGCAGCCACTTCCTGCCACTCGAGCGTGCCCTTCTCGAGGCCATCAGCAAGCACCTTCTCCTCACGCACGATCAACCAGGCAATCTCGCGAGCTGTCCGGGAATTCGCGTCCGGCCGGTACGTCGATCCCTCCGGTATCCGCGAAATTACCTTGCGTGTCGCGGCGGCTTCCTTCTCCCAGAACTGCAGAAAGAGTGTCTTGTCGTCCATCATTCTTCTCCTCGCGCTTGCCCACTCTCGTCGAGCGGCCGTGCAACCGAAAGGCGGAACTATAGAGCGAAGAAAAGACGAAAGTCAAGCGACTCGTTTTTGATCTTCTACGTGCCGAATTGCCAGACCGCGCCTGACTTGGTTTTGTTCGCCATCGTCTTGCTCACTATCTTCCAGTAATACGTGCGGCCTGGTGACAGCGAGGGGAGTGCATACGTGGCCGTGGATTTCGGCGTGACCGGGACGTCGCGCGCGACGAGTGGTGGATCGGGTGTGGTGCCGAAGTAGACATCCGCCTTGTGCGCCCAATAGCCGGGTTTCCAGGACAGCTTGACACCTGACAGCGCCTGCCTGGACGTGTTCCCGGGACCGACGTAGACGGGCGCCTCGGGTGGCAGCGGTGTGAACCACGCCGTCTCCGTGTTTCCGGTCTTGTTGTTCCACTTTCTGACGAACTGCTGCCGGAAATATTCGAAGACGGTTGCATCCTTTCGGAACTCATTGTGTTCCTGCTGCGAGCTGGTCGACGCGGTGGTCCAATTGGACGAACCGAAGATCGACATCAGCTGCGTGTAGAGCAGGATCAGCTTGCCATGATTCAACCCCTGGTGTGCGCGCATCTTCACCTGCACACCCGCCATGTACATCCGGTCGACATTCCACGCGTCCCAGAGATAGTTCGGATCCCGATACTCGCTCGGTTCGGTGATCAGACGGACAATCAGTCCACGGCCTACGGCGGCGATCATCGCGTCGGCATGACGGCGGTCGGTAACGCGGAACATGAGCGCATCGATGCGCGATGTCTCCGCGTTGTATAGCTTCACCGCTCGCGATGCATAGTCGTCAGTCGGTGGGAAATTCAACGACGGATCCTTGATCGCGATTGGATGCTGACGAATCAGCGGCACGTTGATGTTCGCGTAGTTGGCAAACAACTGGGTGCTGGTCCACAGATCGTCGAACTTGGCCATGAAGCTCTGAACGATCGACGAGTTGTCGGTGAACTGAATCACTTCGTCGGTGTAGTTGACGTACGGCTGCTCCGGGATGAACGCCCAGGCGCTGTAATTGGCGCCGCCGAATTCGACGGTATTCTGACCGGCGAAGATCATCGCCTTCCAGTGCATGATGCCGCTCGAGATGCAGTAGCGCATCGGGATGCCGGCGTCGGCCAGCTCTTTCAACCGGTACGCGTTCTGCGGGTTCTTCGGGTTGGCGCGGGGATCGACCAGCACCCGGATCGGCACGCCCGCCTGGAATCGTTTGATCAGCGCGGTGGTGTAGCGCGCATCTTCCATGAACCAGAATCCCAGATCGATGCCGACGCGTTCGTTCGCGATCAGATTGAGTAGCGGCGCGCGGCAATCTTCAAACGACGGATCGCAGAACCGATCCGCTGCCGCCGAAGGTCTGGGGAAGAGAAGAGCGAACAGCACGGCGAGCAACGACGCACGCGCGAGCGAGTGGGCACACCGCATCCGAGCCTCCAAGGACCGTCGCAGGGTCTCGCGCGCCGCTGTCGCAAACCGAATGCCCGTCAATTCGGGGGTGAAATGGAAACCATTTGCCCTTACAGGATGAAATGCTTCAGAACATCGCCCGATTTTTGCGCCGGCCGCGCGTCTGACCTCCCAGCTGAGCAGGAGAGCGGCGCAAATACCGAGCTTCTCCCCTGACCCGTGAGCGGCGAGCCTGAACGTTGACAGTGCCAGGCCACGCCGGTATCGTCCAAAGCTAAACCTCGCATCGGCTCTCGAAACGATCATGTCTCGCAATCCCTGGACGGCCACCACCCGTACCACACGGTCCATTCATCTCGCGCGTCCGCGCGGCGATCGCTTTCTCGAGCCCGGACAGGTGGTCGTGAGCCCCGAAACGCGGCTGCGATATAGAACGGAGCGCTTGATCGGCGAGGGCGGCTTCGGTCAGGTGTACCTGGCGCGGCGCCTCGGTCACTCGAACATCGTCCCGGAGACGGTGTGCCTCAAGGTCAGCGCGCGCATCGACGGCTGGCTGCGCGAAGCGTATTTCGGGCAGTTGCTCGACGATCATCCGCGGGCGATCCGCGTGTTCGACATGTTTCCGCACATGCGGGGGGACGCCAGCGTCATCTATTACCTGGTCCTCGAGTACGCGCCGCATGGCGACCTCGGGGCGTATCTGCATCGAGAGGACAAGGGCTGGACGGAACGGACGGTGCGTCGCGAAATCGCGGGCATCCTCGACGTGCTCCGAAAGCTGCACCGCGGCCAGTTGCTGCATCGCGATCTCACGCCTGTGAACGTCTTTGTCTGCGATGGTCCCCGCCTGAAGCTTGGCGATTTCGGCATCGTCCGGCAGCAAAGCGATCGCCGCGGGATTACCGCCCACACCATGAACGCGATGACCGCGCCGAGCGACATCCTCGCCCGCGCCGCGCCGAAATGGCAGGCGCGCGACGATGTGTATCAGGTGGGTCAGCTGCTGGCGATGTTGATCAGAGGGAACGCGAAAGAGCGGATTCGGACCGATGACGTCCGGCGGCTGGAGTGCAGCGATCACCTCAAGGAGATCGTGCATCGCTGTATCGGGGAGCGGCGGAAGCGGTACGAGAGCGCGGAAGAAATGATCGAGGCGCTGCGAAACCCGCCTCCCGAGTTGAAGGCCGGCGTGCTACGCACGCTCAAGGGCGTGCACCTCGCCTTCACCGGCATCCTGACGAAACGGCGCCGCGACGCCATTGCTGCCGCCAAGCGCGCTGGCGCGGTCGTTCACGGCATGCCGTCGGTGCGCACGAGCGTCGTCGTGCGCGGCCGCCCGAACGCGCAGCAGGCGGCGGGACGGGACGGTGGGCTGAAGCTGATGGAGATCAAGCGGCTGCGCGAGAAGGGCCACCGCATCACGCTGCTCAACGAAGCGCAGTTCTGGCGTCTTGCCGCGAAGCGCTGAATCGTCCCTTACCTTAGCCGCATCGGCTGGCCGCCCGCCTCCTTGCTTCGCTGTGCCGCATCGAGAAAGGCCATCAGCTCCAGGGTCTCTTCGTTTGGAACCGGCGGCTTTCCCGAGGTAAAGAACTTGACGAGCTCTCGATCGAGTTCGCCGGTCGTCGCGCGGATCGGGTGAGTTTCAGACGACTGGTTCTTTTCGGTTTTCCGAAACAGTACCGCGCCATAGTCCGAGTACGGGCGAAGGGCGCGCATCGATCCGATTCGGCCATCCTTCCAGCGGCAGGTGACAACCGAGGCATCGGCCGATTCGAGGCGGGTCACACTTTCACAACCCGTTCCCATCAGCGTGAACAGCATTTCCGCTTCATGGATGGCGTACCACGACAGGTCGAGATGGTGATGTTCTTCGAGCGGGCCGGGACCCCACACCTCAACACCCGACAGGTCTGCTGCCCGCAGCTTTTCGACCGCATAGCGAAGTGTCGACGTGCTGAACCACGGCACCCCCGCCTCTTTTGCCAGCCGCGCAATCTCGCGCGCGTCTTCGAGTGTGGAGGCCAGTGGCTTGTCGATGAAGATGGGTTTTCGAGCGGCGATGATCTCGCGAGCCTGTGCCAGGTGGATCCGCCCATCGTTGCTCGTCAGGAGCACCCCATCGACTCGGCGGCACAGTTCGGCGATTGTATCGACGATTTCGACACCATACTTTTCCTGCAACTGCCGCGTGAACCCGTCGATTCGATCGCGACTGGCGGGAATGTCAGGGCTGCCACCGCGGAACGCGGCGACGATTCGCGCCCCGGGCACATGGTCCGGTGCGGTGGCGTCGTTAAAGGCGGTGGCGAAGCCGATCACATGCGACGTGTCGGTGCCGACGATGCCGAGCCGCAAGTCGGCGGCGGCGACGGTCGTGGAAATCAGGAGCGCCAGGACGGTGGTGGCGAGAACTCTCGTCGTCATAAGGCCAAATACTCCTCGGCGTCGACCGGATTATATAATTCACCGTTCGCGATCTCGGTTGATGGCAATCCCTGGGCAGTGAATCACCACTACGACATCATCATCATCGGCACGGGCGCGGGGGGTGGAACGATTGCCCAGGCGCTTTCCGAGACCCCGGCGCGGATCCTCATTGTCGAGCGGGGGGACTTCGTCCCACAGGAAGAAGAAAACTGGGACCCCGAGGCGGTGTGGAAGCACCTTCGCTATCGCGCGCGCGATCGCTGGCTCGACGATCAGGGGCGCGAGTTCGTTCCTTACACGCACTATGGGGTCGGTGGAAACACGAAGTTCTGGGGCAGCGTCCTCTACCGGCTGCGGCGAGAGGATTTTCAGTCGATCGAGCACCTTGACGGGGTGTCGCCCGCCTGGCCGATCGATTACGACACGCTGGCGCCGTACTACGATCGGGCCGAGCGTCTGTATCACGTCCGCGGAGCAGACGGTGCCGATCCGACCGAACCGGCGCGGTCTCCGTATCCGTACGAGCCGGTGCCGCACTCAGCGCAAATGGCAGCGATTGTCGAGCGGCTGCGCGAGCAGGGATTGCACCCATCGCCGCTTCCACTCGGGCTGCTGCGAGTCGGAGAAGACGACGGCTGCATCCTGTGCAACACCTGCAATTCGTTCGTCTGCAAACGACACGCAAAGAGTGAGGCAGACGTTTGCTGCGTGCGTCCGGCGATGGCGCGGCCGAACGTCACCCTGTGGACGAACGCGACGGCCACGCGGCTGTTGAGCCATGCGACGGGCCGACGGGTGGAGGGAGTGGAGGTCGCGCGCGAAGGCACGTCGACGATCGCGTATGCGCCAATTGTCGTGGTTTCGTGCGGAGCCGTGAACTCGGCAGCCCTGCTGCTTCGGTCCGCCAGCGACAAACACCCGACCGGACTGGCGAATTCTTCCGGACTCGTCGGCGCCCGCTATATGGCGCATCTCGCGACGATGATGCAGGGATTCCATCCGCTGCGAAAAAACGCGACCGTGTTTCAGAAGACCGTCGCGATCAACGATTTCTATCTGCGTGGACCGAAGACCGAGTATCCGCTCGGGCAGATTCAATCGCAGGGGCGGACGCATGGCGTCATGGCGCAAACCGTCGTTCCGTGGATTCCATTGTGGGCGTATAACGCCTGGGTGTCGCGCGGCGTCGACTGGTTGGTCATCTCAGAAGATTTGCCGGTGGCATCCAATCGCGTGACCGTCGACGCGATGGGACGGATCCAGCTTCGCTATCAACCCAACAACGTGAAGGCACACAAGCGGCTCGTCCTCGAAACGAAACGGATCCTGCGCCGGCTTGGCTATTGGGTGGTCGTCACGCACTCGCACGGGAGCACGAATACGACGCACCAGTGCGGCACTCTGTGCTTCGGGACCGACCCGCGAACGTCGGTTCTCGATCCCTATTGTCGTACCCACGACGTCGAGAACCTGTTTGTCGTCGACGCGTCCTTCTTTCCCTCGTCGGCAGCGGTGAACCCCGGCCTTACCATCGCGGCGCAAGCCTTGCGCGTCGCGGATCACATCAAAGATACCGAGCTATGAAAGCGCGTTCTTTCAGCCACAGCGGCATCACCGTTTCGAATTTCAACCGCGCGGTGAAGTTCTATTGGGACATTTTCGGCTGTCCGTTGGTCGGTGTCGCGGACACGCCACCGGATCGGATCCGCACCTTCTTCGGCATCGACGCCGAGCATTGCAGTTGCAAGATTGGGTGGATCCGGGTCCCCGGCGGTGCAGTCCTCGAGATCTTTGCCTTCGAACCGCAGATTCCGCCCGGCGCGATTCCATGGAACCGTGTCGGTCTCACCCATATCTCCTTCGATGTGCGCGGCCTGCAGAAGTGGTATGACTACCTGCAGTCGCGCGGCGTCGAATGCGTCAGCAAGCCGGAACGTTCACCGCGCGGCCACTCGTTCTTCTTCATCCGCGATTTCGACGGCAATCTGATCGAGCTGATGGATCTTGGCTATAAGTTCCATGTGCTCAGGTGGCTTGGACCTCTCGGCGGGTGGATCTTCCGGCGCGGGATGTACAAGCAGTACTACCAGTAGGTTGCGCGTTCGGTGACAACGAGGCGCTCATGAAAATGTCGAGAACCGTCGTCGCGCTCGGGGTCGCAGCGATCGCGAGTGCCTCTGTTTCGATTCATCATCCCGCCGCGCAAACCCAACGTCCGCCGAACTTCATCCTGATCCTCGCCGACGATCAGGGCTACGGCGATCTCGGCAGCTACGGCCATCCCACGCTGCGGACGCCGAACATCGACCGCATGGCAGCGGAAGGCCAGCGGTGGACGAGTTTTTACGCCGCGCCCGTCTGCACGCCGAGCCGGGCGCAACTGATGACCGGGCGTCTTGCGGTGCGAACTGGTCTCGCCGGCGGCGTGCTCTTTCCTGATTCCACCGGCGGTCTCCAGCCCAGTGAAGTGACTGTGGCGGAAG